>Ga0256834_1002453_pt1 | contig 11660 bp, 8 predicted proteins | sample 4281140metaG_FD_190536 | JGI IMG/M metagenome (GOLD analysis project Ga0256834, IMG submission 190536) | Hydrothermal vent microbial communities from East Pacific Rise, Pacific Ocean - 4281-140 | ecosystem: Environmental > Aquatic > Marine > Hydrothermal vents | place: Pacific Ocean: East Pacific... | reverse complement strand
GATGGACGATGGGGCGGCAACAGGTAATTTTGCTGTTGGCAGCATCTCATTTAGTCGACCCTAGCGAGCCTCTACGTCCAAGCACCGAGTTGCGAAAAAATAGTTGTCGAAATTTTGTAATATGGTCGCCTCCCTGATGCTGAAAACCCACGCTGCATGTATTATCACTCCAGTATGCCGCATTAAGAGTTTGTTAAGTACCATTCTCACAATGGCGTGATAAAGCACAGTTTGGCCTATTGGTTGCGCGGGTTGGTTTTGAAAACGAAATTATGTCTCAAAACCGAACATGTGTGAGTACAATGATAAATAGCCAACCAGCCCCCACCAACCTGAATAAAACCCGCATCGAATGGGTCGATTTTTCAAAAGGTGTATGTATCATTTTAGTGGTCCTTATGCACTCGACCCTTGGTGTGGAAAAAGCCTTGGGCGAAGTTAGCTTTTTGCATGGGTTTATTGAATGGGCGCGACCGTTTCGGATGCCAGATTTCTTTTTAATTGCAGGACTGTTCCTTAGCCGCCGAATTGGCCATACATGGCGCTCATATTTGGATACTAAAGTCGTTCACTTCTTTTATTTTTACTTTATCTGGATGACAATTTGGTACGTTTTGAAACTACCTGAATTTATAACAAGCAAAGGCCCAGTTGATGCCATGTTGCTTTATCCCATTAGTTTTGTGCAACCTTTGGGCACGCTTTGGTTCATATATTTATTACCAGTGTTTTTCGTCTTTACCAAGCTCACACGCAATGTGCCTGTAATTGCTATTTGGCTATTTGCGGCAGTACTCCATGCCTCTCAATTGGAAACAGGCGCACGAGTGATTGATGAATTTGGTGCACGGTTCATTTTCTTTTATAGCGGTTATGCATTTGCACCTTTTGCGTTTCGAGTTGCCGAATTTTTCAACCAACAAAAGCTTGCAAGCCTTATAAACGGGTTACTTATTTGGGCGGTATTAAATGCCTGGCTGGTGACAGGCGGATATGCCAAAACAGCAGGTATTGAGTTGGCCATGGGATATGTCGGAACGGGCGCTGTGTTTGCAATTGGCGTGTTGTTAAGCCGCGTGAAATTTGGTGAAGCTGTCGCTTATTGTGGACGCAATTCGATTGTTATTTTCCTATCTTACTTCGTATTTATGGCAGCAGCACGGATGATAATCATTAAAACAGGTATCGACATTGGACCTGGATTGTTATCGTTGATTGTAACAGCCACCGCCATTATTGGCCCGCTTATTTTGTCTCACTTGATAAAAGCCACACCGCTTACATATCTATATCGTCGTCATAAGTTTTTTTACTTGCCGCAAGAAACTGAACCACAAAAAATGAGAGCAAAAACGCTGGTAAAGAAGATTTCTGTCGATGAGCGCCAAAAACCTCGTTTCAACACTGGTAACGAGCATCATCCAATGGCATAGTCTGGCCTATGTCAGACACCCCATCAAAACCAACCAATTCATCGTCGCAATCGCTAAACGGCAAACCCATCACATCTGGAGATCACGTTTATCTCATAGATGGGTCTGGATATATTTTCCGCGCCTTTCATGGCATCCCCATGTTGAATCGCAAAAGCGATGGCCTGCCCGTTAATGCGGTGCAGGGATTTTGCTCTATGCTCAACAAGTTGTTGCGCGAAATGCCTCTAGATAACCACCCAACCCATCTTGCGGTGATTTTTGATAAATCTGGCAAGACGTTTCGTAATGAAATTTACCCGCAATACAAAGCCCACAGACCACCAGCACCCGAAGAATTGGTGCCGCAGTTTGGTTTGATTAAACAGGCTGTAAAGGCATTTGGCGTGCCGTGCATTGAAATGGCTGGCTTTGAGGCCGACGACTTGATTGCTACCTATGCCCGTCAGGCCGCCGAGCTGGGCGCAACGGTACGCATTGTGTCTTCCGATAAGGATTTAATGCAATTGGTCACCGATCAAATCTCTATGTACGATCCGATGAAGGATCGTGAAATGGATGAAGAGGCGGTTTTTGAAAAATTCGGCGTTAAGCCTGACAAGGTTATCGAAGTTCAAGCGCTTGCAGGTGATAGCGTTGATAATATCCCTGGTGTTCCCGGCATCGGTGTTAAAACTGGCGCTCTGCTGATTAATGAATTTGGCGACCTTGAAAGTTTGCTTGAGCGGGCTGGTGAAATTAAGCAGCCTAAGCGGCGAGAAAATTTGATTGAGTTTGCCGAGCAAGCGCGCATTTCTAAAAGACTGGTCAAGCTTGACCAACATGTTGAGATTGACGAACAGCTTGATGATTTTGAATTGCATCCTACCAATGGGCCAGCCCTTGTTGGCTTTCTCAAGGCTATGGAATTTACCGCTTTAACACGGCGCATTGCCAATGAACTTGAAGTGGATGCAAATGAAATTGAGGCCATTAACGTTGACATAGATGGTTGGGAAAAGCCTGCTGTCAGTCAAACCATTGAGGGCGAAGACAACGGCCAAGCTGATTTATTAGCGCTGAAAATTGACCCTGATAAATATGAAACTGTCACCACATTGGAGCAATTACAACAATGGATTGCAAAAGCCTATGAGCGCGGCGTGTTGTGCTTTGATACCGAAACCACGTCACTTGATGCCATGCAAGCAGATCTGGTTGGCATTTCCCTTTCGAGCGAAGTTGGTACGGCTTGTTATATCCCCCTTACTCACCGCGCTGGCGACGGGTTGGCTTTTGATGGTCCAGTGATTGAACAAATCAAACTCGATGATGCTATTGCGGCATTACGGCCCGTTCTCGAAGACCCCGCTGTTTTAAAAGTCGCGCAGAATTTTAAGTATGACTTTCATATTCTCTCACGGCACGGCATTCGTGTTGGCCCGTTTGATGACACCATGCTTTTGTCTTATGCGCTTGATTCTGGCATTGGCAACCATGGCATGGATGAATTATCCAAGCGCCATTTAGGCCACACGCCAATCCCCTTTAAAGAAATTGCGGGCACAGGCAAATCAGCCATTACTTTTGACCTTGTACCAATCGATCAAGCAACGCGTTATGCAGGCGAAGATGCTGATATTACCTTGCGCTTGTGGACGTTGTTAAAGCCACGCTTAGCCAGCGAACAACGAAGTGTTGTGTATGAAACTTTGGAACGTCCTTTAGTGCCTGTTTTGGCAGATATGGAAGCCAATGGCATTTTTGTTGATCGCGCGGCGCTAGCGCGTTTGTCTGGTGAATTTGCGATGCTGGCTGAAACACTGAAAACTGAAATTCACGACCTTGCAGGAGAGCCGTTTAACCCTGGATCGCCAAAACAATTGGGCGAAATATTATTTGATAAACTGGGCTATGAAGGCGGTAAGAAAACGGCCAAAGGCGCATGGAGTACCAACAGCCAAGTGCTTGAGGACTTAGCGGGCCAAGGGGTGGATCTGGCGCGAAAAGTGCTTGACTGGCGGCAGGTTTCAAAGCTCAAGTCAACGTACTCCGATGCACTGCCAACCCACATCAACCCTAACACCAATCGGGTACATACCTCTTATGCCATGGCTTCCACCTCCACTGGGCGGTTGTCATCAACGGATCCAAATTTACAAAATATTCCAGTGCGGACTGAGTCTGGTCGCAAAATCAGACAAGCTTTTATTGCTGAAAAGGGCAACAAGCTTGTTTCGGCAGATTACTCTCAAATTGAATTGCGGGTATTGGCGCACGTGGCCAATATTCCACAATTGCGCCAAGCTTTTGCCGATGGTTTAGATATTCACGCCATGACGGCATCAGAGATGTTTGGTGTGCCAATTGAAGGCATGGACCCGCTTATTCGTCGCCAAGCCAAAGCGATTAACTTTGGCATTATTTATGGTATCTCTGGGTTTGGCCTTGCCAATCAGTTGAGTATTTCTCGAACCGAAGCTAATGAGTATATCAAGACCTATTTTGAGCGCTTTCCAGGTATTAAGGAATATATGGAATCGACAAAAGAGTTTGCCCGAGCCAATGGTTTTGTCGAAACTATCTTTGGCCGTCGTTGCCATTTCCCGCGCATTTCTTCGCCCAATGCATCTGAAAAATCGTTCCAAGAACGCGCCGCCATCAATGCACCTATCCAAGGAAGTGCGGCCGATATTATTCGCCGCGCCATGATCCATATGCCCGATGCGTTAGCCAAGGCAAATGTGCCAGCTAAAATGCTATTACAAGTACACGATGAGCTTATTTTTGAAGTGGGCGAAAGTGATGTTGAGGCATTGATTGATGTTGTTGTCGCCACAATGGAAAAAGCCCCTGCACCGTCATTGGAACTATCTGTGCCCTTGATTGTTGATGCACGAGCCGCCGACAATTGGGACGATGCTCACTAAAGCGTTTTAGGTTCTGGTTCAATGCATACCAGAACGACCCTAAAATTTAGATGCGCTCTATCAGCCGTTCATAGAACGTGAGGAGTTGAGGGGCCACTTCGCGCGAACGCTTTTTTGCTTCTTCTAACAACTGGCGTTTTTTCTTTTTGGTCCGTGTTGTAATAGCAACGGCATGATCTGCTACCAACTCACTAAACGCTTGTTTTTTCTTTACCTGTTCATCACCGACAACAGTAAAAATTTTCTGCTTTTCCGACTTACCCTTCAAGGTTAAATCTCCAGCATCTAGCAACGCAAAATCATCAAGCGCTTTTGCTGTGCTGGCCGAAACTAAAATATCCATGCCGACTTGCTTGCAGGTTGATTCAACTCGTGCTGCAACGTTCACCGCATCGCCAACAATTGAATAATCAAAGCGTTCTTGTGAACCTAGGTTTCCCACACATGCTTGGCCTGTATTTATGCCAATGCCGATGGCTATATCATCAAAACCATGACGATTTTTTCTAAACCCAAAGGCATCAGTGCGATTAAGCTCTTCTAGGGTTTTGCGCATTTTAAGCGCTGCATTTACAGCCCTTTTCTCGTGGTCTTCAACATCCAAAGGCGCATTCCAAAATGCCATAATAGAATCGCCGATATATTTATCGATCGTGCCTTTTTCTTGAGTGACGCAAACACTCAAGTCCCCTAGAAGCTTGTTTAAAAATGCGACCAATTCTTGCGGCGTTAAATTCTCGCTTAATGGGGTGAAGTTCCTGATGTCAACAAACATGATCGTCAATTCGCGAGTATCTCCACCAAGCTTTAAGGCGCTTGGGTTCTTCTCAATATCTACTAAAACATCAGGGGATACGTAACGTGAAAAGGCCGTTCGCACATACCTTGCTTGGCGATCGGTGACCAAAAAGCGATACGCAGTCATGGCAAAATGAACCAATAAACCTGCGACAAGCGGGTAGGTCGCATCAAACAGAATGTGGTAGTCTTTAAAGGCAATCCAAGAACCCGCCATTAGTCCAGCTGCCCAAAATGCCCCAAGGAGAAGTGACTTACCTGGCGATAAGAAAACCGCTGCAAGCACAATCAGCAATCCAATAACAAATACCAATATGATCTCAATCCCATCGGTCCAATCTGGTCGCGACAAAAACGTTTGCGATAAGATTTGATCTAGGGCTTGGGCGTGAATGGAAACCCCTGGCACGCTATCACCCAATGGCGTATTTTTAATGTCAAACAACCCTGTTGCTGACGTGCCAATAAAGACAATATGGCCTTGCAGCTTTTCACGTAAAGCCTGTTTTGTTTTGTCATCACCGCGCAAAAGCTGAACCGCAGAAATATATAAATCTGGGTCAGGTTTTGAGTAATACATCCACATCTCGCCTGAGCGCGTCGTTGGCACAGTGATCGCCCCAATCCGTATGCTCTCAACAATCTCTTTTGTGTGAGGGGCACCTTGGATGATAAAAGTTGAAGCGCCTTGCGCAACACGTAATGATTCCATAACCAAACTGGGATAAGGTTTTTTGCCTTTGACCCACATCAACGGATATGTACGTACGGCATCAAGGCCTGTGTTTGGAGCAACACTAATCGAGCCAATACCACTTGCTGCTTTTTCAAGGACAGGGACTAAATCTGTCACACGCTCGAAGGAGTTTAGCGCTTTAAGCGTTGAATTGCCCTTAAAAGCAAAACCTGATTTAAGCAATGGGTGGGCACGGGCTGCGGAATCATTTGCACCAAAAGCCAAAATGACTGGCGCCTGTGCCATCGACTTGGCAAACAATAAATCATTGTCCTCTAGAGCCAACTCCGTTTGATTTATTTTGGACTTTTTCAACCACTTTTTAAATCCATTTTGAGCGAGCACCCGGTGAGGTGATAAGCGGTCAGGCTCTGAAAATACGACATCAAAAACAATGGCTGCAACACCAAGTTCTTTAAGCTCGTCAACCAGCTTGGCAAACTCGCTACGTGGCCAGGGAAATTGCCCTATTTTTGCCAGCGACGCTTCATCAATATCAATGACGCGCACGGGTTGGCTAGACTTTTCGCGCGGCAAAGAGCGTTGGTATTGATCGAATGTGAGGTTTCGGACGGTCTGAGGGATGGTGCCGTCATCACCGCGCAACCAAGCAAGAAGCAAGACAAGCATTGTCCCAAAAACTAAAGCTAACCATTTACTGTTATTCATATACAAATCTTGCCATCAAAAATGAAGCTTTAACTAGAGCGTTTCATGTTTTGTTTGAATCACAAACACTGCATGAAACGCAAAATTATCAATGCCTTAAGCTGGTCGTTCTGGTTCAATTTAAACCAGACCGACTCTAGGACCACTGCCATTGCCGCTAAGGTTTCCGCCTTTGGGGCCAGTACCAGCTCCAGATTCACAACTTGAGGCGCGCAGGCGATACGCTGACTGTAGATTGTTTTCGCGCCTTATATAGGGAAATGTCAACTTTTATTGTGAAGTACCTGATCCACCAAAACCACCGCCACCTCCAGCACCGCCATTTCCACCGTTAATACTAGGACCAGAGCCTTCGCCAGAATCGCAGTCAGCTGATGTTAAGCGATAGGATTTTGACAAATTATTCTCGCGGCGAATGTATGGGAATGTTAGTTTAAATGCAGCTGGCGGGAGCTGTGAAGCATGGCTTTTGTACATTTGCCCGCTTTGCTCAACAGCCATTTCGCATTTATTCTGAAGCTGAGCACAGCTGTTTCCAATACAAACCTCCACAGACCCTTTGTAGAGAACAACCGATGTTCGCCCTCGGTAAGCAAAGTCAAAAGCTGTCCCGCGGATCCCGATAGTCGCGGTTTTAGTTGAAATTTTATACGCTGCTTTACCACTGTTTCCTGTTATAAAACGAAACGTACCTCTTGCTGCTTTAATGGCGAAAACACTGGCGGTTGATTGGTTTGCCTCATTGCTTTGGACAAAGTCCTTAACGGTAATTTTTGATCGCGGTCCAATTGCCAATTTTGTTTGATCTGCAAATAAAATTTGAACGTGGGTAGAAAAGCCTGTTTTGATAACATCACCAGTAAAAATTGGACCCGCTTTTTTCAAGGCCCGTTTTGCTGTTGCGCCAATTGCGGTTGCTTGGCCTTTGATTGTCAACACCACCCCCACGGAATTTGACGCCCCCGCAGAATCGCTCTTTTGAACTGGCGGCGTTGGCTTTGAGCGTGGTAATGGAATGAGGCCATCAGCAAATGCGCTAGAGTTTGCTCCAACCAAGCTCGATAACAAAATGCTGACAGGCAAAAGACTGGCAGACAAAAAACTGGCTGGCACAAAGCTGATAGATTTGAACTTTTTTATAGGTGTTTTCATTTTGTACACTTTGCAGCTACTGTGAATGCACCATAAACTTGAATTTCAACTAAATCCACAACAAAAGTTTCCGTAATGTCAAGTGACGACAATTTGATTATTCACGATGGCCGTCAATCGGTTACAGCAGCCAGCGTTCAACGCGGTGTTTGCCGTATGCTGCGTGATGTTGGGCACGCCACTATATGTGAATTTACCTTGCCAACTGGCCGCCGCCCCGATGTGCTTTCAATTGGCGAAAAAGGTGAAATCTGGATTATTGAAATAAAATCCTCTTTAGCCGACTTTCAGGCCGATCATAAATGGCATGAGTATTGGGATTTTTGTGACCAACTGTTTTTCGCACGTCCGTTAGAGCTGGATGCAAATATTTTTCCAAGCGAAGCTGGCTTGATCGTTGCAGATGCATTTGGTGCGGAAATATCCCGATTTCCAACAGAAAAGAAGCTTAACGCAGCACGGCGCAAAGCCCTTACTTTAAGAGTAGCACGCGCAGCATCGATGCGGCTTCAGACACACTTTGATCCAAATTCATAAACTGATGTTCAATAAAAAATCAATGCGGCGCGCGTTTGGCTAAAATGCGTTGTAGCGTACGGCGATGCATATTTAACCGTCGTGCCGTTTCAGAGACATTGCGATTACACAATTCATACACACGTTGAATATGTTCCCAGCGCACTCGATCTGCTGACATCGGGTTTTCTGGCAAGGCATTGCGATCTTCATTGCCCGCCATTAAAGCGGCAAAAACCGCATCAGCATCAGCAGGTTTTGCTAAATAATCAGCAGCTCCTAATTTAACCGCAGACACAGCTGTCGCCAAGTTTCCATACCCTGTCAAAACAATGCCACGTGCGTTAGGGCGCTGTTTTTGCAGTTCTTCGATAAGATCAAGACCATTGCCATCTTCGAGACGCATATCAACAACAGCAAAGGCCGGAGGTGCAGAACGCACAGCAACCATGCCTTCAGCAACTGTTTCAGCCGTTTTGACTTCAAATCCACGTGCTTCCATCGCCCGACCTAATCGGGTTAGAAATGGACGATCATCATCCACAAGCAATAAGGTTTTATCTTCTAGCGCTGCAACTTCATCTGTCATAGTTTTCTCAAATACTCTATTTTTAGTGCCGATCAATAAAGCGACAATATTATCTGATACTTGTCTATCCCTATTATTACTTTAATTCACCGTTTTGGCAATTCCGTTTATTAGAAAAAGTGAATTTGTTTAATGATAAAAAAAATGCTGGTATTTCAATAACTTTTAAAAGTTCCAGCCGCGTTTCTTTGGTTCAATCATGTTTCGTGGCCATGATATTCTAATCGTTGCACCTGTTTCAGGTCGGGCTAAATTGGCCAGAACAACCGTCCCGCCAGAGCGCATAAGCAAGGTCTTTGCGATAAAAAAGCCAAGCCCCATGCCTTGATGATCGGTACTTGGCGTGCGAGCCAATTCCTTTGCCCCATAGCCTTTTCGGGTTGTGACATAGGGTTCTCCCAAGCGGTCAATAATGTCTTCAGAAAAGCCCGGGCCATCATCAATAATCATCACAATGGCTTCTTTTGCAGTCCAACGCAGTTTAATGGTGACAGTGGACTTTGCAAAATCCACTGCATTTTCCAGCAAATTGGTTAAACCATAACGAATGCCTGGATGGCGCATAACAATTGGTTCAGCGCTAATGCGATCTTTACTTTGCGAATTTAGTACAATCTCATTAACTTCGCTCCTTAGCGGATCAATCAACTCTTCGAGCAATACGCTCATTTTGAGTTGGGAATGAGTATCCCCGTTTAAGCCATCTCGATTTGCGAGACGGCCTAGTATCTCTCGGCAGCGCGCAGTTTGTGATGACAACAAATCAAGGTCTGCTTGAACATCTTCATTGTCTGGCATTTCACGTTTTAACTCTTTTGCAACAAGGGCAATGGTTGAAAGCGGGGTGCCAAGTTCATGGGCAGCAGCTGCAGCCAAACCATCAAGAGCAGACAAACGTTGTTCTTGCGCCAAAACAAATTCAGTAGCAGCTAAGGCATCGGACATATCGCGCGATTCAGTTGATACACGGTAAGCGTAAATTGACGCAAAAGATAAGCCACAGGCAATGGCGCTCCACATGCCACTTAAATATAAAAACGGTAAATCAAACGCTTCGCCTGATCGCCATGGTAACGGAAAATGGTAAAACGCCAACAATGTTACCAAGCCCATTGTCAATGCACCAAGCCCCAACGTTTTTGAGAAGGCCAAGGTTCCAGCAGAAACGGTCACTGGTACGAGAAACAAGAATGAAAATGGGTTCTCCAACCCACCTGTTAGATACAGCAATCCAGCTAGTTGCAAAATGTCATAGCCAAGTAAGATAGCGGCAAACTTATCGGAAAGTCTAAAATTGGCAGGCCACCTCACCCACAAAAAGATATTCAACCAAGCCGATAACGAAATGATGATGGTGCTTGCTAAAATGGGAAGTGAAAACTCAAACAGGAAATAGACCACAAGTACGGCCACAGTCTGACCGATAACCGCCAACCAGCGTAATCGCACCAAAGTTTGCAACCGCAAACCATCACTTGTGTGGTGAATTTTGGTAATTAACTCAGGAAAGTCTTGCTCTTGAAAGTCTTCAATGTTCAGGGGGTCATCGTCCAAAGACGATTGTTTGTCTGGCGCTGGTTTGTTTTGTCCGCCCACCACTTTTTCCTTTGCTACTCACTAGGTCATGAACTCATAATCAGGGTCAAAATGGTATGAGTCAATTTTTCCGGATACAAGGCGCAAGACTGCAGGAAACCTTTTGGTTTTCAAAGGTTTGCAACGCCGTAGTCGGGGAAATTGGCCATACCCTTCGGGCGATGAAACCACGTCAATCTGCCGCGTCAAAGGTCTTGAACGGGCAACCAGCCCGTCCAGCGACCTTTTCCTTGCATATTTTCGTGGTTTTATCGCCATTTTAATCCTGTTTATGAGTCCATGACCTAGAGCGTTTATGTTTTGTTTGAATCACAAACACAGCATGAAACGCAAGACTATCAACACTTTAAGTAAGCCGTTCTGGTTCAATATAAATCAGAACGCCGCTGGTGTTGAAAATTTATCGTCAATTCTCCAATACCACAATTTGCACTCTGCCAACAGCGATCAAATCAGGTATAGTCTTTCTAAAGCGTACAAACTGCTTACGCATTTGATTCTACTCCTAAGGCTACGAATGAAGTTAATACCAAAAATATTCAGTCAAAAAAAATCTGTCAGGCACACGAGTACGGGCGAGTTGGTTTTAGATGGGCAATCAATCGACGTTTTATTTCGCCCAAATGCTAAAGCCAAACGCATCATTCTTCGACTTAATAAACAAGGAGATGGTATTGCTTTAACAGTGCCTAAGGGTACTTCAAAACGCAAGGCTCTTGAGTTTGCTGCCAGCCAAGGTGTTTGGATCGCAGGCCAACTCGCAAAGCAACCCGACACAATCTCCTTTCAATCAGGCCAAGTTATTCCCTTACGTGGATCAATGCACACCATAACGGCCAGTTCCACACGACGAACGCCCGTTTGGCTCGATGAAAGCGATGGCGACAAGCCTTTATTAAATGTCAGTGGCGACCCCCAGCACCATTCAAGGCGCATTACGGACTGGCTGAAAAAACAGGCCCGAAACGACATTAACATGGCCGCGCATTCCTATGCCGATAAAATGGGAGGTACTATCAAACGTATTTCCATTCGTGACACCACTAGCAGATGGGGATCGTGCTCAAGTGATGGCTCATTGTCTTTCTCATGGCGACTGATCTTAGCCCCGTCGTTTGTCCTTGATTATGTATGCGCCCATGAAGTTGCACATTTGTTAGAGATGAACCATTCCGACAAATTTTGGGGCCATGTTGAAACGCATTGCTCGCATACCCAGCAAGCCAAAAAATGGCTAAAAACCAATGGCCGTTCACTTCATG
>Ga0256834_1002452_pt1 | contig 11661 bp, 17 predicted proteins | sample 4281140metaG_FD_190536 | JGI IMG/M metagenome (GOLD analysis project Ga0256834, IMG submission 190536) | Hydrothermal vent microbial communities from East Pacific Rise, Pacific Ocean - 4281-140 | ecosystem: Environmental > Aquatic > Marine > Hydrothermal vents | place: Pacific Ocean: East... | reverse complement strand
GAACCCGAAGTGGGGCTTTCCGCCGGAGAAGAGGCCGATGGAGATGCACATGCAGTTCGGCATAATCAACCTTGACAAGCCACCGGGGCCGACGAGCCACGAAGTTGTCGCGTGGATTAAGAAGCTCTTCAACCTGAGCAAGGCCGGCCACGGCGGAACCCTCGACCCCAAGGTCAGCGGCGTTTTACCGGTTGCCCTTGAGAGGGCCACGAGGGTCGTTCAGGCGCTCCTCCCTGCCGGTAAGGAGTACGTGGCTCTGATGCACCTTCACGGTGACGTTCCCGAGGACAAAATCCTCGCGGTTATGAAGGAGTTCCAGGGCGAGATAATCCAGAGGCCACCGCTGAGGAGTGCCGTAAAGAGGCGCCTGAGGACGAGGAAGGTTTACTACATCGACGTGCTCGAGATAGACGGCAGGGACGTGCTCTTCCGCGTTGGTGTCGAGGCGGGAACGTACATACGTTCGCTGATTCACCACATAGGCCTGGCTTTGGGCGTTGGAGCTCACATGGCCGAGCTGAGAAGGACGAGAAGCGGTCCCTTCAAGGAGGACGAGACGCTCGTGACGCTCCACGACTTGGTGGACTACTACCACTTCTGGAAGGAGGACGGCATTGAGGAGTACTTCAGGAAGGCGATACAGCCGATGGAGAAGGCGGTTGAACATCTGCCCAAGGTGTGGATAAGGGATTCGGCCGTTTCTGCCGTAACGCACGGCGCGGACCTGGCCGTTCCGGGAATAGTCAAGCTCCACAAGGGCATAAAGAAGGGTGACCTCGTTGCGATAATGACCCTCAAGGACGAGCTGGTGGCACTCGGAAAGGCCACGATGACGAGCGGTGAGATGCTCCAGCGGAGCAAGGGCATAGCTGTTGACGTTGACAAGGTCTTCATGCCGAGGGACTGGTATCCGAAGCTGTGGTAGCGGCCCTTGCTGACGCAAGCGCCGGCGGAAGATTTAGTGCCTTTTTAGAATTTTGCTGATTTTTTATTGGGGTTTTCTGTGTATCTCGGGGTAACGGGTGTTTCTCTCTTTGAAGGCGCCCGATGGGCGCCGATATTGAAGTCGAAACTATCTCAAAGGGCTTTAGTTTGATTTAACCCCATCTCAGCTTGTTCTTTTGTTAGTGCACGATTGACCTTTCGCCTATGAGTAAGAAGGGCACTCTTTGGTCAAACTTTGCTTTGCAAAGTTTGTTAGCCTGCGCGAAGTTTCATCAAGGTTAGTAGCTCCTTTCTAAAGTTCATTTTTTGAGGATTTTCTCAATCAACATGACTCTTTTTGGGTGGGGTTATATTGAATGCCTTTAGTGTGGGTTTAAATTTAAATTGACGCCCTTCGGGCGTCGGAAGAGAGTAAACTCTTTTTGAGGGGGGCCATTTGGATTCTTCCCCTTTAAGCATTATGCAATTTTGTGAACAAAATCCCTAGAATGGGTTTTGGTAGTGAGCTACTAACTTTTGGTGAAGCTTTTTCCAAAAGCTTCCTGTACTCTCAAACCCCCAGAGTGGGGCTTCGCCCCACGTTGGGAAACTTTGCCTTCGCAAAGTTTCATCAAAGTTAGCATGCCTTTTGAACAGGTTGTTCTCAGTGGGTTTACTTCCAAACTTACCGGTTTTAAGCGTGTTTTCCTCCCGTTAGCGCCCTCCGGGCGCTGTTTAAAACTAAAAACTTCCCTCCACACGCTATCATGAGAGTAAACCTGAATCCATTCGACTTTTTAATAACGCATGCAACTTTCCCTCTGCCCTTCTGGACAGTTAAACTATTTTGGTCAAGCTTTGCTCAAGCAAAGGTTGCCGGGGGGCTAACGCCCCCACACCCCCAGAAAACTTTGCCAAGCAAAGTTTTTTGAATTATTTTTCTTTTCAATGGGTCATTTTGAAGGCGAGAAGATTGATTCTCTTATCGTGCAAGTCCTCCTGAACCTTTATTAAACGTTTTAGCGTATCGTAGCAAGGTGGCGTGTATATGAGCTGGAAGGACCCTCGTCTCCTCCTAAACTTTCTTCTCGGGACGGTTTTTCTGGCAGTTATGTTTCACTACTTCCTTTCGCATTCATTGGAAAAAAGCCTCCCTTTCGTGGTTATCTTGTCGCTTCTCTATACTCTGGCCCATGTTCTTCGGAAGGAACCGGATAAATGGAGAAAGTCTGGGCTCTTAAAATCCAAGGGCTTAAGGTATCTCATCTTTTTCCTGGGCTCGTTTGGGTTCAGTGTGCTCTTATTCGGGCTTATGTATCTGGTCTTTGCAAAACCGGGAACTTCGTTCGTTTCCCTCGTCAAGGTGCTCGGAGCTCTCTTTGCAATAGGCTCCTCCCTGATGTTCCTCGTCTCGGTGTTTTATAGCAAGAATAAGACGCCTGAGAAAATCACTTACTCCCGGCAGAACTTTCTGAGGGAGCTTTCGGCGTCAATTCTCCTATTCATGATTTCATACTTCTCCGGTGTTAGCTTGGAAAAGAGTGTTTCAATGGCTCTTTATGTTTTTGTTGCGGCCGGCTGGTATTATTCAATGATGGCATACAAATACGTGATATCAGACAGGATACTCAAAATCCGGACCGTTGTGAATTTTGTTGCCATTACTTCAGGGCTGTACCTGTTTGTAGTTGATAACGTAATCATCAGCGGGTTGGTGGGGATAGTTTTTGCGGTTGCCTTGGAGAAAGACTACGAGATAACAAGGAAGCTCGTGGAAACGGGACTGTTGGATAGGAGATACGCCGAAAGCGGGGCCGGTGGTCTGTTTTATGCAATCTTTTATCTGTTTGGAGTGATTGTAGTTTTGATTGTGGTCACTGGAAATTATAACGCATCTTTCATCAGGGAATCCCTGTTAACGATGTTTAGGCTACTTTATCTGTTCACGGCGATTTTCCTCCCCTTCGGGACGCTAATCGGGTGGTTAAGGTTGAAAACTCATGGTGTGTGAATCGATGAGCAATAGCGCTGGAGAAACTACTAACCGGGACATGAGTCCGCGTGCATCTTTATAAACCCCTCAACGAAGCACCGCACATGGGCCACTACTACTCCGAGGAGCCGAACGTTCCGCTGAAGACAAAAACCATAGAGGTCTGCCTTAGGGGCCACTGCTTCAAGTTCATAACTGCCAGCGGTGTTTTCTCCTTCGGAAAGCTTGACAGGGGAACGGAGTTGCTCATAGAGAACATGGTTCTCGAGAGAAACTGGCGCGTTCTTGACCTGGGTTGCGGCTACGGGGCAATCGGGATAGTCGCATCGCGCTTCGTTGACTACGTCGTCATGACCGACGTGAACAAACGCGCGGTCAGCATAGCGAGGAAAAACTTAAAAATCAACGGCGTTAGAAACGCCGAGGTCAGGTGGGGAAGCCTCTACGAGCCCGTTAAGGGCGAAAAATTCGACTCAATCATCACCAATCCCCCCGTGCACGCGGGAAAGGAAGTCCTGAGGGAAATAGTTATAAACGCTCCCCGGCATCTCAACGATGGTGGCCTCCTGCAACTGGTGATTAAGACGAAGCAGGGGGCAAAGTATATTAAGGCCCTCATGGAGGAGACCTTCACCGAAGTGAGAGAGCTCGCGAAGGGGAGCGGTTACCGCGTGTACGCCGGGATTGCCTAGCCTGGGAAGGCGCGGGCCTTGAGAGCCCGTGGGCGTTTGCCCGCCGGGGTTCAAATCCCCGTCCCGGCGCCAAAATCCCTTTGATTCCCAAGAGGGATGGGAGGTGTATTCGTAATGACCGAGAACTTCAGGCACATAGTCCGCGTTGCGGGCGTTGATTTGGATGGACACAAACAGCTGAGATGGGCACTGACAGGGATTAAAGGAATAGGGATAAACTTCGCGACGATGGTCTGCAGGGTTGCGGGGCTGGACCCGTTCATGAAGACGGGCCACCTCACCGACGAGCAGGTCAAGCTTATAGAGAAAATCCTTGAGGACCCCGTTGCCCACGGAATCCCTGTCTGGGCGGTCAACAGGCCCAAGGACTACGAGACCGGTAAGGACCTCCACCTTATCACGGCCAAGCTCGTTATGGCCTGGCGTGAAGACATCAACAGGCTCAGGCGCATCAGGGCTTACCGCGGCATAAGGCACGAGCTTGGACTGCCCGTCCGCGGTCAGAGAACGAGGTCAAACTTCAGACACGGTCAGACGGTTGGTGTTAGCAGAAAGAAGAAGTGAGGTGGTGTAGATGGGAGACCCGAAGAGGCAGAGGAAGAAGTACGAGACTCCCCCTCACCCCTGGATTAAGGAGAGGCTCGACCGCGAGAGGGTTCTGAAGAGGAAGTATGCCCTTAAGAACAAGAAGGAGCTCTGGCGCCACGAGACCCAGCTCAAGGAGTTCAGGCGTAGGGCAAGAAGGCTTCTCGCAGCGAGTGGCAAGCAGGCGGAAATTGAGAGGCAGCAACTCCTCCAGAGGCTTTACAGGCTCGGCCTTCTCCCGGCCGATGCAGTGCTCGATGACGTTCTCTCGCTCACCGTTGAGGACGTCCTTGAGAGAAGGCTTCAGACCATCGTCTACAAGAAGGGACTCGCCAGGACCATCAAGCAGGCCAGGCAGCTCATAGTCCACGGTCACATTGAGGTCAACGGCCAGATAATCCGCTCACCCGGCTACCTCGTTCTCCGCGAGGAAGAGGACGCAATAACCTACGCCAAGAACTCGCCCTTCGCCAAGGAGTCGCACCCCGAGAGGATGGTTATTGAACAGGCAAAGCAGGGTGGTGAGGCATGACCGAGGAGGGACAGGTGAACATCAAAAAGAAAGAGAAGTGGGGTGTTGCCCACATATACTCCTCCTACAACAACACCATCATTCACATCACCGACCTCACCGGGGCCGAGACCGTCTCCAGATGGAGCGGTGGTATGGTCGTCAAGGCCGACAGGGACGAGCCTTCCCCCTACGCGGCCATGATTGCCGCCAAGAGGGCCGCCGAGGAGGCTATGGAGAAGGGCTTTGTGGGGGTTCACATCAAGGTTCGCGCCCCCGGAGGAAGCAAGAGCAAGACCCCTGGACCCGGTGCACAGGCCGCAATCAGAGCACTTGCGAGGGCAGGTCTTAAGATAGGCCGCGTTGAGGACGTTACACCGATACCGCACGACGGAACTAGGCCCAAGGGCGGCAGGCGCGGAAGGCGCGTCTGACCTTTACAACCTCTTTTTTGGTGGTGCCAATGGAACCGAAGTTTGAGATTCTTGAAAAAAAGGAGGACTCGATAAAGTTCATCGTTAGCGGCATAGACGTCGCCTTTGCCAACGCCCTCAGGAGAACTATTCTGGCGGAAGTTCCGACCTTTGCCGTTGACGAGGTCGAGTTCTTCGAGAACGATTCGGCTTTATTTGACGAGATAATCGCCCACAGACTGGCTATGATTCCGCTCACGACCCCCGTTGAGAGGTTCTCGCTCGACGCACTTGAACTCGACGACTACACGGTTACCCTTTCACTAGAGGCAGAAGGACCGGGCATGGTTTACTCCGGTGATTTGAAGAGCAGTGATGAGGGGGTAAAGCCCGCCAATCCGAACATTCCGATAGTCAAGCTCGCCGAGGGACAGAAGCTCACCCTCAACGCCTACGCCAAGCTCGGTCGCGGGAAGGACCATGCAAAGTGGCAACCTGGCTTCGTTTACTACAAATACTTGACGAAAATCCACGTAAGCAAGGACGTTCCCGATTGGAAGGAACTCAAAGAGCTTGCCGAAAGGCGCGGTTTACCCGTTGAGGAGAAGAAGGACGAGATAGTCATAACCACAACCAAGGCCTTCTACCTGCCGAGGAAGTTCGAGGAATATGAGGGCGACAAAATACGGGAGGAGATAATACCCGGGGCGTTCGTCTTTACAGTGGAAACGAACGGAGAACTCCCCGTTGAGGAAATCGTGAGCATAGCGCTCAAGATACTAATGAGAAAGAGCGATAGATTTATAAACGAACTCCATAAATTAGCGTCCGACTGACGCGGGGGTAGCCGAGCCTGGCCAAAGGCGCGGGATTCAGGGTCCCGTCCCGTAGGGGTTCCGGGGTTCAAATCCCCGCCCCCGCACCAGATTCACGCTTACCCCGTCCACCTGTCGGTTTCCCTGCGAGAGCGTTGAGGAGGTATGTTCATGGTCAAGAGAACCGGTCCCACCGACATCAACCTGAGAAGGCTCATTCGGGCACTCAGAAAGAAGTCGAACGAAGAGGGAGTTAAGATTTGGAAGGACATCGCTTGGCGCCTTGAGAGGCCGAGGAGGCAGAGGGCTGAAGTCAACGTCAGCAAGATAAACCGCTACACCAAGGAGGGCGATACCGTCATCGTTCCGGGTAGCGTTCTCGGAGCTGGAAAGCTTGAGCACAAGGTCACCGTTGCTGCATGGAAGTTCAGCGAAACCGCTAAGAAGAAAATCCTTGAGGCTGGTGGCGAGGTCATGACCATCGAGGAGCTTATGGAGAGAAATCCGAAGGGTAGTGGAGTAATCATAATGGAGTGATGGGCCATGAGGATTATTAACGCTGAAGGACTTATACTCGGAAGACTCGCCTCGAAAGTGGCGAAGATGCTCCTCGAGGGCGAAGAGGTCGTTATCGTCAACGCCGAGAAGGCCATCATCACAGGAAACCGCGAGGACATTTTCGCTAAATACAAGCAGAGAACCGAGCTCAGAACTAGGACCAACCCGAGGAGGGGTCCCTTCTACCCGAAGAGGAGCGACGAGATAGTCAGGAGAACCATCAGGGGCATGCTCCCTTGGAAGACCGACCGCGGAAGGAAGGCCTTCAGAAGGCTCAAGGTCTACGTCGGCGTTCCCAAGGAGTTCGAGGGCAAGGAGCTTGAGACTATAAGCGATGCCCATATGTCGAGGCTTGCCACGCCGAAGTACGTTACTGTTGGTGAAGTGGCCGAGTTCCTCGGTGGAAAGTTCTGAGGTGAGAAAGATGAGGGTCATCCAGACCGCTGGAAAGAGGAAAACCGCTATAGCGAGGGCCACCATAAGGGAAGGAAAGGGAAGGGTGAGAATCAACCACAAACCCGTCGAGATAATCGAGCCCGAGATAGCGCGCTTCACCATAATGGAACCGCTCATCTTGGCTGGAGAAGAGATTGTCAGCAATGTCGATATTGACGTTATAGTCGAGGGCGGCGGTTTTATGGGGCAGGCCGAGGCCGCCCGCGTCGCCATAGCCCGCGCGCTTGTGGAGTGGACCAATGACATGAACCTCAAGGAAAAGTTTATGAAGTACGACAGAACCATGCTCGTTGGCGACAGCAGGAGAACCGAGCCTCACAAGCCCAACCGCTCTACAAAGGGTCCAAGAGCGAAAAGGCAGAAGTCCTACCGTTGATGCCTTCCCTTTAAAAATTTGAGGTGTTGGAAATGATAGTCCCCGTCAGGTGCTTCACCTGCGGAAAGGTGCTGGCTGATAAGTACTACGAGTTTAAGAAGAGGGTTGAGGCCGGGGAAGACCCTGGTAAAGTCCTCGACGACCTCGGCGTCGAGAGGTACTGCTGCAGGAGAACGCTCCTCAGCCACGTGGAGCTCATCGACCAGGTAATGGTTTATAAAGTCTACTAAAAACCGCAATTCTGGGCGGGGCCGTGGGGTAGCTTGGTCTATCCTCCCGGCTTGGGGTGCCGGAGACCCGGGTTCAAATCCCGGCGGCCCCACCAAAATTTAAAGACGTGCCTCTAGAAGGTGTGAAGCAGGGGGGAATAAGGGTGTTCAGGTATACCCGCTTTGAGAAGGCCCGTATAATTGGAGCAAGAGCCCTCCAGATAGCGATGGGAGCACCAGTGCTGATTGAGGTTCCTGAGGGAATCACCCCTCTCCAAGCCGCAATCATGGAGTTTGAAAAGGGGATAATCCCGCTTACAGTAATCAGACCGAGCTGATGAGCGATGACGGTAATTGAGAACGTAGTGGGCAGGGTTGCAGTGCTTAGGGGTGGGAAGTACTCCGTTGAGGTAGACGTTATAACGAGCTCTGGTTTTGGAAGGTTTGCCTCGCCAATAGATGAGAACCCGAGCCTCTACATAGCCGAGGCCCACAGGGCCGTGAGTGAAGTTGATGAGATTATAGGACCCGAACTTATAGGCTTTGATGCCACGGAGCAGGAACTCATAGACAGCTACCTCTGGGAGATAGACGGAACCGAGAACTTCGGCCACATTGGAGCTAACACCGCGCTGGCCGTTTCGATAGCTACCGCAAAGGCAGCCGCCAGCGAGAAGAACCTCCCCTTCTACAGCTACCTCGGGGGGACCTTCACAACCGAGCTACCCGTTCCAATCCTGGAACTCGGTCGCGGTGGGGAGTTCGACTACTACGTCATGGTTCGCGATTTGATGGAGATTACCGACGTTGTTGATGCCCTCAACAGCGTTCTTGAGAAGGTTAAAGGCAACACCGTTGAGGCCTACTCGAAGGCCACCGAAAAGGCCACTGACGAGCTCGGCCTTGAGGTTGCCCTGGGACTCGTCCAGAAGAAGGAACTCGACATTGAAACCGTCCTCTCGACGGTTGAGGACAACAACGTCGCCTACATAAAGCCCATTGGTGGTGAGGAGCTCTTCCTTGAGCTCATAGCCGGAACTCACGGGGTCTTCATTGACGGTGAGTACCTCTTCCGTGAGAAGGACATACTCGACAGGCGCTACTACAACGCGCTCTCCATAAAACCCATAAATCTTGGCACGCTCACCGACTTGTACAACCTCATAAACGACGCCAAGTCGGAGAGAATCATTCCAATCCTCGCGGAGGCTCGCTATGAGTCCTCCGATGAGGCCCTCGCCCACCTCGCGGTGGGCTTCCGCTGTCCGGCGATGGTGCTCCACTCTGACGCCATCGCCAAACTCAACGAGCTGATTAGAATTGCGGAGGACTTAGGTGAAAGGGGCAGGATAATAACTTTTGAAGGATGAGGGGGTGTGAGAAATGGAAGAGGAGTATCTTGTTCCACTCGACCAGTATCTGGCAGCGGGTGTCCACATCGGCACCCAGCAGAAGACCCAGGACATGAAGAAGTTTATCTACCGCGTCAGGCAGGACGGCCTCTACGTCCTCGACGTCAGGAAGACCGATGAAAGGCTCAAGGTAGCCGGGAAGTTCCTCGCTAGGTTCGAGCCCGAGAGCGTTCTAGCCGTCAGCGTCAGGCTCTACGGTCAGAAGCCCGTCAAGAAGTTCGGCGAGGTCACCGGTGCCAAAGCCATTCCGGGCCGTTTCCTTCCGGGAACTTTGACCAACCCGCAGGTTAAGAACTTCTTCGAGCCGGACGTCATCATTGTCACCGACCCAAGGGCCGACCACCAGGCCATGAAAGAAGCAGTTGAGATTGGAATACCGATAGTTGCCCTCGTGGATACAGAGAACTTCCTGAGCTACGTTGACCTCGCGATTCCCACCAATAACAAGGGTAGAAAGGCCCTCGCGCTCATCTACTGGATACTCGCGAGGGAAATACTCTACAACAGGAAGGAAATCGAGAGCAGGGAAGACTTCAAGATTCCAGTCGAGGACTTTGAGATGAAGATTGTGAGGACGTGAGGGGAAAATTTTTAACTTTTCCGCTCTACTTCCCCTCGCGCGGGGGTGCCCGAGCCTGGCCAAAGGGGCCGGACTTAAGATCCGGTGCCGCAGGGCTTCGCGGGTTCAAATCCCGTCCCCCGCACCAAAGGTTTAAAAGTTCGCTGTTGAAGGAAACCTGGCTCAGGGTCATCTGAGGTGGTTGAGATGGCGAGATTCCCCGAGGCTGAAGCAAGAATCTTCAGGAAGCTTATCTGCATGCGTTGCGGCGCCACCAATCCCTGGGGCGCAAAGAAGTGCAGAAAGTGTGGTTACAAGGGACTTCGCCCCAAAGCTAGGGAACCGCGTGGCGGAGGGCGCTGATTAGGTTCCCTTCAACTTTTTCAAAGTTTCTTCAAGAAACTCTATTCCTTCTTTTAGCAGTTCCTCACCCTTTGGTGTGAGCTTGTAGTACTTTCTGGCCGGTTTCCCCGTTTCGCTCTCCTGCCACTCGGCGGTAACGTAGCCGTCTTTTTCAAGCTTGTATAGAACAACGTACGAGCTAACGGTGGCAGGTTCAAAATTGAACGTCTTTCTAATATGCTCTTTGAGCTCATAAGCGTACATTGGCCTCTCTTCCAACAGTCTTAGGATGTAAAGCCATAGAACCTCCTTCGTGACCTTGTTCCTTAACCTTTCGATGGGAGTTGTCATGCCCTTCACCTGTTTTACGCCTTGTAAATATTTTGGAAGCGTGTAATTTAAGCGTTTTGGCCAAAAAGGTTTTATGAGGACGGGAGATAATAGGGTAGGGTGATAAAATGGAGTTCAACACGGGGACTATGTTCAGTGATATGGGTGTTGGTGCCTTGGTTGGCTTTATAACCGGTTACGCCCTAAAGAAGTTGCTCAAAATCGCAATAGCAATAATTGGTGCATACGTTTTGAGCCTGTTTTACCTTCAGGAGAAGGGAGTTATAACAATAAACACAGAGAAGCTATTCAACCTAACCGGAAACCTGAGCCAGCAGGTTGTAGGACTTGGACAGAAGGTTCTTGGAATCCTCCCCGGAACTAGCGCCTTCGTTGCGGGCTTCTATCTGGGATTCAGAAAAGGATGAAAAACATTAAACCTTTCCTCTGTACAGTATCTTTACAAGCTCCTCTGGAAGGCCTTCCCTCTTGATTTTCTCCTCGATGAGTCTCTTTTCCTTTTCGTAGTCAACTTCAATGAACTTGGCGTGAAGGGTGTCAACGTCAACCAGTGCGAAGGTTGCCTTGTGGTTTTTGCTCGGTGGGTAACCTATGCTCCCTGGGCAGATGACCCTTCCGTACCTCGTCATCGCGTTGACCGGGTACTTCGGCGACGCCACGAAGAGTATCTCGTAATCCTTGACCGGCCTCATTATGGCCTCGTAGTAGCTCGTCGGCTGGTCGGGGAGAACTTGTCCCTCAAACGGATTAAGCGGACTTCCGTAGACACCGAAGATGTCGTTCTTTCCAATCTTGTCCACGAGGTAAATCGGCAGGTCCCTTATGAACTCCCTACCCTCATGGCCGAGCTTCTCCCAGGTGTACTTCAGGGCCTTCTTGATGTAGTCCGGATAGTTGAGCCTGTCAATGTAGTCCGGTCCCTCAGCATGCGGGTCGCTGGCCGCTATAACTTGGTCGAACTCACCGCGGATGACCTTGACGACGTTGTTCCTGATGAGGTCGTCGAGCGTATCGAGAACCTCTCTTGGATACGGGAAGAGACCTACCACGTTTCCAAGGACGTAGTACTTCTCAATCTCGTAGCCCTCTTCCTTAAGAGTCTCAATCTTTTCGAGGGCTTTAGCCAAGGCCGGAAGGTTTCCGTTTATGTTTGCCAGAACAGCCACGTACACCATGATACCACCTCCTTTTTTCTTACCTAAAGAAACTAAAAATCGGGAGTATTTAAACGTTTCGGGACATCTTGGAGTCTGGGAGTTGGAGTGGGTTTAAGACATCAGAAGGGGAGCGTCCTTTCTTTTCTTGGTAGCTTGTCAAACTTCGCGCAGGCGAGCAAGCTTTAGGAAAGCTTGACCAAAGAGCCCTTTCTCACCAACGGGACGGAAAGTCAGTTGTGCACTAATTAAGGCGCGATTTTAAACGAGTTTAACTTCAAAGATGCCTTGGGTATTAGTTTCAACCTACT
>Ga0256834_1002451_pt1 | contig 11667 bp, 9 predicted proteins | sample 4281140metaG_FD_190536 | JGI IMG/M metagenome (GOLD analysis project Ga0256834, IMG submission 190536) | Hydrothermal vent microbial communities from East Pacific Rise, Pacific Ocean - 4281-140 | ecosystem: Environmental > Aquatic > Marine > Hydrothermal vents | place: Pacific Ocean: East Pacific... | reverse complement strand
CCGTATATCTCCACCCTTCCGCCGCTCAGGACTTTTGCGAGTCCCGTAGCCTTTGCGACCATTTTGATTTCGTAACGGCCATCCTTTTTGCTCAAATAGGCATCCGAAACACCCATTTTTCCAAATATTCCATACTCTATTTTATAGGTCGCATACATAGACTCGGAAAAAGCCGTACCGAGTAACAAAAACAGCAGAAATATCAACCTCTTCATAGCGCATCCTTTCATCAGGGCCCGTCTCTGGTTAATTTAATCACATTTTCGATAAAATCACAGTAAATTATCATCCAAAAATGTGAATCAAAGAGGGATATGAAAAAAATAGCAATCCTGGGACAGCCTAACGTAGGCAAAAGCTCCCTTTTCAACCGCTTCGCCAAAAAGCGCATAGCCATCACATCCGATACCGCCGGAACGACCAGAGATGTCAAAAAAGAGTATATAGACTTCGACGGCAAAGAGGCTCAACTCCTGGATACCGGAGGTATAGACGATAGCAGCGAACTCTTCAAAAGTGTCAAAAACAAGGCGATAGAGGCTGCCGGCGAAGCCGACGTCATCCTCTATGTCGTAGACGGCAAGAGACTTCCTGACGAAAGAGACAGGGATCTTTTTTACAGACTGCAAAAGCTCGGCAGACCGATAGCGCTGGTAGTCAACAAGATCGATAACGACAAGGAGGAGGAGCGGGCCTGGGAATTCGGCAGCTTCGGTGCCAAAAACATGTTCGCCGTATCGGTATCCCACAACAGACGTATAGGCAAGCTTATCGAATGGATCAAGAGCCATCTCGACGAGCCGGCTCTGATGCTTGAGACGGAGGGCGACGACGCCCTTGAGAATCTGATAGAGCAGTTTGACGAAACGGGAGTACTTCAAGAGGAGGACGAGACTCCAAACGAAATCGGTGTAGCGATAATAGGACGCACAAACGTCGGCAAGAGCTCCCTTCTAAACGCGCTTCTTGGCAGCGACCGCGCAGTAGTCAGCGAAGTGGCGGGCACTACCATAGACCCTGTCGACGAGAGCATGACCATAGAGGACAAAACAGTGACCTTCATCGATACGGCCGGTCTTAGAAGGCGAGGAAAGATTCAGGGAATCGAGCGCTTCGCACTCAATCGTACCAGACAGATGCTCGAACGTGCCGATATAGCTCTTCTCGTTTTGGATGCGAGCGCCCCTTTGAGCGAGCTGGACGAGAAGATAGCAGGACTTGTTGACGAATTCAAACTCGGCTGTATCATCGTACTGAACAAGTGGGACGAAGCCATAGGAAGTTACGAAGAGGTAGTCGAAGAGCTCCGCTACCGCTTCAAGTTTCTAAGCTGGGCACCCGTCATCACCGTATCGGCCAAATCGAAGAAAAGGGTCCACAAAATAAGCGATATGATACTGAAAGTCTACGAAAACTATACAAGACACATCCCCACCGGGGAGTTGAACGAAGTGGTAAAGCAGGCTACCGTGAAGCACCATATCCCAAGCTTCAAAGGAAAGCCGGTAAATATCCTCTTCGCATCCCAGTATGCCGTCAAACCGCCGAAGATTGCCCTGATATCGAACAGGCCCAACGGTATACATTTCAGCTATATCAGATATCTGACCAACCAGCTAAGAGAGAAGTTCGACTTCGAGGGGACACCTCTCATACTGCTGCCAAAAAGGAGGGGAGAAAGAGAAGAGGAGAGTTAGGCTACCTTGCTACAGGAGTCGCCGTTTTTGCCGCGTCCCAAAAAGAGCCTCCCCAAGAAGGAGAGTTCACACTCTCTTCCGCTCAGAACGTAGCAGAGTTCGTTTATATTCTCCATAATATACTCTACATCTTCAAACGACTCCCTCTCCCCGGCCATCAGGATCCTGTCACCGAACTTTATCGGAAGAGACGGGTCCGGAAGCAGGATCTCCTCATCTTCGCGTTTGATATAGAGAATAAGAACCGAATTGCACATCTTCCAGTTGTCTCTTCTGCGACAAAGAATCTCGTAGGGAATATCCTCTTCGCACTTTTTCATGTGTCTGACGAGTGCGAAAGCGTGATCTTCGTCGATGACCGTTTCGAAAGTGTCGGGATTGTTGCCTATCTTCTCCTTGAGGAGTTCAACCACCCGTTTTCCCCACTCCTCGCCGCGATAGTTTATGAGCCTCAAAAAGCGGTCCGCAAGCGGTCTTGCGATGGTATTGTAGGTCTTTTTTACCATCAATGTCTCGATTGTGATGACACGATCTATCTTGGCCGCCTTGAATACGATAGCGTCATTTATCCTGTTCTCCCTGGCTACGGTATAGATATCCGGGTTTATCCTCTTTGCCGCCATAATGATAGATAGATTCAAAAGGTCGTCTTTCGTCGCCGCTATAATGCAGGAGGCCTCCTGAACGTCCGCTTTGAGAAGGATCTTTTTGTCGTCGGCATCTCCTACCATTACCTTTTCGCCTCGCTTGGCCTTCGCGGCCTTTTTCGGGCTCGCTTCGATAAATATATAGTCTATACCGGCCCGTTTGAGCCCCACCTCCAAAGCGGTGCCCATACGCCCGTATCCGCACACTATATATTTACCCTCCCTCGGAAGCTTGTCCTTCTTTCTAAGCACCAGAGGATCTCCGTATATCCACTGCTCCAGCATCAGCAACGAGGGCGACTTCAAAGAGAGGTATATTCTTTTTGCGATGATCTTGAACGGATTTTCAACGATATCGGCACCGATGGTCTTGAGGTTTTGCGCATACTCGTCTTCGGTAGCTTCGACTATGACGGTGACATGCTTGTTCATCAGTTTGGCTGAAAGTGCGACATGCAGATTCATCACATCGTCGTTAAAGAGCGAAACCACGGCCCGGCAGTTGTGTTTGTGTATCCCGGCGATCCTGAAGACGTTCGGATCACTGATATCGCCCACCAGTGCCGGCACCTCTATCGTATAGTTCTCCAGCGCCAGAAGCTTGATCTTCTCTTCGTTCTTCTCTATTATGACACTGCGTATACCGTCTTGCGTCAGTTTGTCTATGATCGCTTTGGTCATGGAGTTGTAGCCTACGAATATAATGAAGGGTTCGTCCATCTTTCTGATTTTGCGCTGAAACTGCGCCAGAGCGATCTGCGCCGCAAGCACTTTGTCCTGCACGAGAGTTATGATGGAACCTATGGCATAGAGCCAACCTATGACGGTAAGATAGATCGTAAAGCCGACCCAGAGCTTTTGCGGATATGTAAACTGGTACGGACTCTCTCCGAAGCCGATAGTCGTAGCCATGTAGGATACGAAATAGAAGGCATCGAAAAAGGTAAGATGGTAGGTATTGCCCTGATCGTCAACCCCCGGTATCAGCACCATTCCCAAAATAGAGATGGAAAAAGTGACGATAAGCACGTACATGGGAGTACGCATACGCTTGATGATCAGATAGAGCGAATTGTTACGCAATGCAGACTACCTTTTCGACTTCAGAACATCCCCGGTAAAAAGAACTACCGAAACTATGTTTGCCAGCAGTGCCCCGCCCGAAAGCGAAACGATGGCCGTTACCATCTCGGTATTGAGACCCGTCACATACTCTCCAAGAGCCCAGACCGAAGCCGCCGCAATGAGCTGGATATCGGCCACCAGGCTCGTTGCCAGCAAAACCGCACCAAGATGCGTCTTGTCTCCGAGTTTGTATATGGTGGCTATCAGATTCACGATGATGGCGATAAAGAGCTCGTAGCGGTTATGCTGTTCGAGCACCGTAGGGTCGCCGTAGAAAAAACCGAAGTTCATCGTCAGAGCGAGTATGATGAAAAAGCCCGAAATAACCTTTTCGAGATTCATGAAGTTCCTTTGAAAAAAGTCTGCTCTATTCTACTCTATAAAAAAGCAAATTTCGCTAAATTTACCTCCGATGAAAGTTCGTTGGATATAATTGTGAATACTTTTCAGAAGACGCCCCGCACTCTGCGAGAGAGCCGACAATGGCACAGATCGGCTCTTTGCAGTTTACCGGGAGTGCGTCGAAATGTTGCATAAAAGAGTATAAATCGAAGAGAAGGAACCACATCCATGAAAATAGTAAGCGGTATGCGACCCACAGGAAAACTACACCTCGGACACTATCTGGGAGTGATCAGGAACTGGGTCGAACTGCAAAAGGAGAACGACTGCCGCTTTTTCGTAGCGGACTGGCATGCGCTTTCAACCAGCTACGAAGAGAAGCAAAACCTCAAAGAGCTCGGTCTCGAACTGGTAATGGACTGGATAGCGGCCGGTATCGATCCTCAAAGATCCACCATCTTCGTGCAGAGCTCCATAAAAGAGCATGCGGAACTATACGTACTTTTGAATATGATCACCCCTCTCGGCTGGCTGGAGAGAAACCCGACCTACAAGGATCAGCTCGAACAGATGAAAAACAAGGAGATACATACGGCAGGCTTCTTGACGTATCCGGTACTTCAGGCTGCCGACATCATCCTTTATGGAGCGGAAGGCGTCCCCATAGGAGAAGATCAGAGGCCCCACCTCGAGATCACGAGAGAGATAGTTCGAAGGTTTCATCACCTCTTCGGCTGCGAAATATTCACGGAACCCAAAGAGATGCTCACCCCCATGGCGCGCCTGCCGGGACTCGACGGCCGCAAAATGAGCAAAAGCTACAACAACGCCATATATCTGACCGATACGAGCGAAGATGTTTGGCAGAAACTGCGCACGGCCAAAACCGATCCGCAGCGTGTCCGCCGCAACGACCCGGGAAATCCGGAAGTATGCCTGGTATTCGACTACCATAAGGCTCTAAGCGATGACACAACGGTACAAAAGATCGATGCCGACTGCCGTGCGGGAGCGATAGGCTGCATAGACTGCAAAAAGATTTGCGCAGCAAGCATCGAAAGAGTACTCGAACCTATGAGAGAACGCCGTTTGAAGCTGGATAAAAAGGGAATCGAAAAGATCATAGAAGATGGAAACGAAAAGGCGAAAGAGGAGGCCTCCTCCATGATGGGCAGAGTCAACGACGCAGTCTTCGAAATCTCCTGTCACAGATAAGGGCGCTGCTATGAAACGCTATCTGGGCAAAAGAAAAGCGCTTAAAATCTATATAGGCAACGAAGACACCTTCGAAGGGAGAGCTCTTTGGGAAGCGCTTTTGGGCAAAGCCAGGGAGTGCAATATCGCCGGCGCCACAGTGGTAAAGGCGGTAGCCGGTATAGGAGCACACTCGCAACTTCACGCCTTCAACGTATGGGCACTTAGCCAGAAGCTGCCTGTAATCGTCGAGATGATCGATACCGAAGAGAATATCGAGCGCTTTTTGAAAGAGGCCGACGCAATGATAAAAGAGGGTCTCGTCACAGTTAGCGATGTCGAAGTAATAAGCTACAAACACCCCGGATTCGGAGAGGTTTGATGCAACTGTCGCTACTTCTTGCGGTAGGCACCGGCGGATTCATAGGGGCCGTTTTGCGTTTCCTGCTCAGCGGATGGGTCCAAAGAGTTTCGGACTCACATTTTCCGATAGGTACACTTACCGTCAATATCGTGGGCAGCTTTACGATCGGTTTCGCGATACTCTATTTTGAAAGCGTCATAGCGCCCCATCAAAAAGCTCTGATCATTACCGGTCTGCTCGGAGCGCTTACAACCTTCTCCACCTTTTCACTCGAAACCGTAACGATGCTTCAGGGCGGTCTTTGGGGGCGTGCGGCAGCCAACATAGCACTGAATACCTCTTTATGTATAGCGGCTACGATCGCCGGGATGATTATTTTCAAACGTATTTACGGATAACGGAAGGAGCCAAAATGCACATACTGCCGGATGAAAACCTCAGATCAAGACCGATAGCGTCCGCACTCGACTATACATGGGCCGCCTTGAGCGGCAACTGGAAAAGCAGCGCGATAATAGCCTCCGTAATACTTGTCCTGACCATTTTGCAGGCCGTTCCGGCAATAGGGCTATTGGCTGCGATGATTTCGAGTCTGCTTCTCTACTCTGCAGCATTCCGGATCGTCGACGCCGTCATGCAAAGCGACTCCGTATCCGCACTCAAAGAGCGGATGCAGGCTCTGGGGGCGAAAGAGATACTCTTTACATACCTGTCGCCGGCTGCCGGGCTATATCTCGGCTTCATACTGATCTCGCTGATAGTTATCGTCGCTACATCCCTTATCTTCTGGCTGAGTGGAGGGGAAGCGGTCCTTGGTATGATAGAAGAACAAATGGGCAGACCAGACGCCTCCGCGCAACAGAGTATGCAGATCTATGCGCAGATCGTGGCGACAAGCACACCGACTCTGCTCTTCTTCCTTATCGTAGCCTCCTTCTTCGGCTATCTGTGGCCCCTGATATACGGTTACGCTCTGATGCAAAGAGGCTTTCTCGATGCACTCAATGCCGTCTTCACCATCTTCTATCCGCGATTTTGGAGCGCAACATTCAACTCGAAGTATCTAAAAACCGTCTCCATGTGGATGCTGCTCGCATTCGGAGCCTCGATTTTGACCGCAATATGCGCGGCGACTCTACTTCTGATCCCGGTTGCGATCCTGCTGATGGTGTGGCTGGCATATTTCACGGCGATCGTCGCGGCGGAAACCTATAATTTCAGTGACGATATATGATCGTAAACTCTTTTTCAGTAAAATGGACACAAACTTAATCTTCAAGGAAATATATGGTCGATCTTCGGCAGATTGAAAAGGATTTCGATACCGTATCATCCGCTCTTGAAAGACGCGGTGTGGAAGAGAAAGTACTCGAAAGGCTGAAAGTACTTTTCGAAGAGAAGAAAGAGGTGCAAAAGCGACTCGAAGCGTCGCAGGCCGAGCAGAACAGAAAAAGCAGACTCTTCGGAGAGTATAAAAAAGAGGGCAGGGATATTTCGCAGTTGCAGCGTGAAGTAGCAGAAAACAAGGAGCGTATCGCGGCTCTCAACGAAGAGCTCAGGCTTCTTGAAACGCGTCTATTCGAAATTGCCGCCACAATTCCGAACATTCCGGATCCCGACGTACCGGATGGAGAAGATGAGGATGACAATGTAGAGCTGGAACGCATCCTGGAGCCTACCCTCTTCGACTTCGAACCCAAAGAGCACTGGGAGCTTGCCGAAATAAACGGCTGGATAGACTTCGAGCGCGGCGTCAAGATAGCGAAGAGCCGTTTCAGCGCGCTTCGCTTCGAAGGAGCGAGACTGGAACGGGCGCTGATCAACTATATGCTCGACTTCAACAGAAAGCGCGGATTTGAAGAGGTATGCCTCCCCTTCATGGCCAATTCGGAATCTCTTTTCGGAACGGGCCAGCTGCCGAAATTCGCGGATGACCTTTTCAAGATCGAGGGAGAAGATCTATATATGATACCGACGGCGGAAGTACCGCTGACAAACCTTTTCAGAGACGAGATCCTGAAAAGAGAAGACCTTCCTCTAAAACTCACCTCATACACTCCCTGCTTTCGCAAAGAGGCGGGCTCGGCCGGACGTGATACAAGAGGTATGATACGCCAGCATCAGTTCGACAAGGTAGAGCTTGTCTCCATCACGACACCAGACCAAAGCGATACCGTTTTCGACGAGATGGTATCCTGCGCTTCCGACCTCCTGTCATCTCTCGGGCTTCCGCACAGAAAAGTGCTTCTTTGCGCCGGAGATATGGGTTTTAGCGCGGCGAAGACTATCGATCTCGAAGTTTGGCTGCCGGGCCAGGGTAAATATCGTGAAATCAGCTCCATATCGAATACGAGGGATTTTCAGGCACGACGCACAAAGATCCGGTACAAGGAGCAGAAGAAGAATATTCCGGTACACACTCTAAACGGATCCAGTCTTGCGGTTGGCCGCACTCTGATAGCCATCATGGAAAACTATCAGCAAAAAGATGGATCGATCCTGGTTCCGCAGGTATTGAGAGAGTATCTGTAGGAGATGATAGATGGCTGAAGAAGAGGTGATCATCCTCGAAGAGGATGAGGGAAAGATCTCCTCATCTTCGGACGGATCTTCCGATGGCGAAAAAAAGCCGCAAGAGCCGCGCAAAGACAAAAAGACCCTTTTTATTCTGCTCGGCATTCTCGCGGCCGCTCTGCTTCTGGTAGCAATACTGCTCGTACTGTTTCTAAGCCGCGAAAACAATACGAAAGCCGACGATACGGATGCTTCACAACTTGTCGAAAAGATAAAGTCGGCCCAGAAAGTCAAACCTCAAGCCGCCCAGTCGCAACTTGAGAGCATGATCAAAAAGGCAAATATTCTATACGCGCGCGGCGACAAAAAAGAGGCCCTGAAGCTATTTGAACAAATAGCTACGTACAGCGCATCCATATCCAACTACAACCTCGGTGTAGCCCAGATGAAACAGGGTCGATACGAAGAGGCTATCCAGTCGTTCAAAAAGGCTATAGAAAACGGCGAGAACCGCACCATCAGCGCTCTCAACGCCGCAGGATGCGCACTGCACCTGAAAGACAAAAAACGGTTCGAATACTATCTTCAACTGGCTGAAGCATACCTGCCTGAAAGTTTCAACTCCTCTCTTTACAGCTACCTCTATTCGATCGTCAACTACTATCGCGGCAACTTTTTCGAAATTCTCAGCGCGATAGAGCATCCGGTTTCGGACGCTTACAAGAAGGAGCTCGAACACCTCGGCGCCATCAGTTATACGATATTCGATCGTCCGCTGAAGGCCATCGACCTGATCGAGCACGCCACTTCGGTGCAGGACTACCTCTATCTCGGCCAGCTATACGCTCGTGTCGGAGATTATGAACTCGCATCCCAGTATCTTAAAAAAGCGGCCCAGGAGTCTCCCTATCCGTTTAAAAGCAAAAAGGCTCTGGCTCTGGTGGATCTCAAAAATCAAAGAACGCAAAACGCCGCCAAGATTTTGCGCGAACTAAAAAGAGACTTTGACGGAAAAGGGCTCTTGCTATACCCTATAAAGACACGTCTTCACCCATCCGTATACGATATAGACGCCGCACAAAAACGCTTCTCCGCCGAAAGGATGAGTTCACAGCCGGATGCGTTCAGACTCATATTCGAGTTTGCGCCTTTCAAAGTCTTCAATGCCGATCAGACGATAAACTATATAAAAAAGGGAAACGCCTCTATCTATGTGGACGATGACGGCGAAGCCTCCAGGTATCTCTCAAGAAGCTCAAAAATCTCCGGTGTAAACCTTCTCATATCCAAAGCCATAAAAGCGGCGATCGAAAACAGACTTCAAAAAGCGAACGATCTGCTTGAAAAAGCCCTGAAAAACTTTCCGAACCACTCTATTCTCCACTACAACCTCGGGCTCACCTATGCACAGCTCGGCAACTTCACGAAAGCGCACAAGCACTTCATAAGAAGCTATCACCTCGACTCCTCCAACTATCTCTCCGCCATTTTCGCACTCATGTGTGAAGCATTTACCGGCAAAGAGGTCCCCCAGGTCGAAAAATTCATACAAGAAGATATGAAACAGATCGAAAATCCCGATACGAAAGAGAAGTTTTACCAGGCTCTTTTATACTTCTATCAGGGTAACAGCGCGGCCGCTTCCAAATGGCTTCAGACAACCCATGAAAATCGCCCGATCTATCTACTTTTCGATACTCTCGTTGCCGCTGACAACGGCATGTGGGATATGGCGAAACGAAAAATAAGGGAGTTGCGGGATATGCTGCCCCAGAACATACTGGCACACCTGCTTTTTCTTGAGATCACATACAAGGATCTCGATATAAAGGCTTTCAGTTCCAAAGCCCGTATCTATCTGAAAAACCATCCGCTCGACCTCGATGCAGTCTACTACGGAAGCTCCTTCACGAGAGAAAACTATATAGCTTTCCGCTTCATTACCGGTACACTATTTAGATTCAAAACGGCTACACAGCAAAAACTTCTCGAAGAGCAGGAGGATCCGGCAGGTATCGTGGAGACCCTCGCTCTTAGCGATATATATCTGAGGCAGTTCGAGGAGGCTTACGTTCTTTTCAATCAGCTGGTAGATCAGTACAAGCATCAGGATAGTCGCACACTTTTTTTAGCCGCCGTAGCATCGGTCGGAGCCGGACACCCGGCAAACGCGTCGGCACTTCTCGAGCTTGCAAAACTCACAGATCCAAACAACCTGGAGAGCAGATACGCACTGGGGCTTTTATACCTCGAGCAGGGAAACAGCGAAGCTGCCGCCATTCAGTTCTCAAAGATTCCAAACGGTATGTTCAAGTCGGAATATTTCGACTTCGACGTAGTGGGTATGGGAAGTGAATGAGTAGAGGGGGTTATACCCCCTCGCAACTATCTATGGAGCACTCCGAAGGAAGCATGGAAAGGTAACTGTTTAAAGCTCCTATATATGCCTTTGCACTCGCAAGCATCGTATCTATGCTCAAACCGTGCCCGATCACTGCGCTTCTGCTCTCGTCGAACTGGACATTGACCACCACCTTCGCCAGCGCATCCTTCCCCTGGCTTACGGCTTCGACTCTGTAATCCTTGAGCACTCCCGAGTGACCGCTGATTCTGTCGATTGTCTTGAATATCGCGTCGATAGTTCCGTCACCGATACCCGCATCCGTTACCGTTTCACCCTTATGGCGTATCGTAACGGCCGCGCTTGGTACACCGGCGGAACAGTCTGCTATCTGCAATCCGACAAGTTCGAAGGTTTGCGGTATATTCGTGATCTCGCTCGCGATCAGCATACGGATGTCGTCGTCGAATATCTCCTTCTTCTTGTCGGCAAGCGCCTTGAAACGCTCGAAAGCCTTGTCGAGCTCCTGCGGTGTGAGTTCAAACCCGAGTGCTTCGAGCCTGTCCTTGAAAGCGTGGCGCCCGGAGTGTTTGCCCAGCACCAGTCTGTTCTGCTCCAGTCCTATATCTTCAGCTCTCATGATTTCGTAGGTCTCCTGGCACTTGAGCATACCGTCTTGGTGAATACCGCTTTCGTGAGCGAAGGCGTTTTTACCCACGATCGCCTTGTTCGGCTGCGGCTCTATTCCTGTAATCGCAGCCACGAGACGGCTGGTCGGATAGATCTCCTTGGTATTTATGCCTGTTTCTACATCCGTAAAGATATCGGATCTGGTCTTCATCGCCATTACGATCTCTTCAAGCGCCGCATTTCCGGCACGCTCGCCCAGACCGTTGATGGTACACTCTACCTGACGCGCACCGTTCATGACGGAAAAGAGCGAGTTGGCGACCGCGAGGCCGAGATCGTTGTGGCAGTGTACCGATATGATCGCACGTTCACCCACATGTTCGTGAAGCTCTTTTATCATGGCTCCCATCTCCTGCGGAAGCCTGTATCCTACCGTATCCGGGATGTTGAGAGTGGTTGCGCCGGCCTCTATGACTGCATCGAGTATCTCCTTCAAAAAAGAGATCTCGCTGCGTCCTGCATCCTCGCAGCTGAACTCGACATCTTCGGTAAACGTACGGGCAAGCTCCACAGCCTCGACCGCACGTTTAACAACCTCCTGGGGTTTCATTCTAAGCTTGTGCTCCATATGTATGGGGCTTGTCGCGATAAATGTGTGGATACGCTTCTTTTTCGCACCTTCAAGAGCTTCGCCCGCCTTTACTATATCGCGCTCCACAGCTCTTGCAAGTGAGCATACCCCGCTCTCGTCCACCACTTCGCATATTCTTCTGATGGCATCGAAATCCCCCGGGCTCGCAGCGGCAAACCCTG
>Ga0256834_1002450_pt1 | contig 11671 bp, 9 predicted proteins | sample 4281140metaG_FD_190536 | JGI IMG/M metagenome (GOLD analysis project Ga0256834, IMG submission 190536) | Hydrothermal vent microbial communities from East Pacific Rise, Pacific Ocean - 4281-140 | ecosystem: Environmental > Aquatic > Marine > Hydrothermal vents | place: Pacific Ocean: East Pacific... | reverse complement strand
CCAACTGTTTTAATATTCATGCTTGGTCTCCTTTTCTATTAATTGAAAGATTTATATCTCAATTATGGCACTTTGATGCCGCATTAAAGAGGAGGAGACCATCTCATCTGTTTTTCGCGGTTTTGTATTTTAATGAGAAAGGTTTAAGTTAACATTTCTTGTGCGGGCGTGTAGTCATAAGCTAAATATTCTGCTACTTCTTTATAGGTAATTTTTCCACTATGAACATTAAGACCATTGCGTAAATGTGGGTCATCTAACAGAGCTTGGTTGACACCTTTGTCGGCGATATTAAGTGCAAAGGGTAAGGTGACATTGTTTAGGGCATAAGTAGATGTGCGCGGTACTGCGCCAGGCATATTCGCTACGCAATAATGTACTACATCATCTACAACGTAAGTTGGATCGGCATGGGTTGTGGCTTTTGAGGTTTCAAAGCACCCCCCTTGGTCAATCGCAACGTCTACAACAACAGAGCCTTTTTTCATTTCTGCTATCATTTGGCGGGTGACTAATTTTGGCGCTTCTGCACCTGGGATTAATACCCCTCCGATAACTAAATCTGCATCGAGTATATGTCTTTCTAAGGTACTTTTATTAGAGAAAATAGTATTGGTTGATTTGCCAAATTGCCGCCAATGTTGTTCTAAGGCTTCAGGGCTTTTATCAAATACCCAAACATCTGCGCCCATGCCCACGGCGATATGTGCGGCGTGTGTGCCAACAATACCAGCGCCTAAAATAACGACTTTTGTAGGCTCAACACCCGGTACACCCCCGAGCAACAGCCCTAGTCCGCCTTGAGGTTGTTCTAAACAATGCGCACCCGCTTGGATAGATAGCCGACCTGCCACTTTAGACATCGGCGCAAGCAGTGGTAGCCCGCCAAAACGTGATGTAACCGTTTCATAAGCAATACAAATTGCACCGCTGTTGACTAGGCCTTTGGTTTGCTCAGGATCTGGTGCGAGGTGTAAATAAGTATATAAAATCTGACCATCACGAAGCATGGCGCGTTCGACGGCTTGAGGTTCTTTAACCTTCACAATCATGTCAGCTTGTTTAAAAATATCACTGGCATTATTGATGATGGTTGCGCCTACGGCTTGATAATCCTGATCTGATGCGCCAATGCCGTTGCCTGCATTTGTTTCGACCAAAACTTCATGCCCGTGAGCGACACATTCGTGAACACTGGTTGGTGTTAAACCTACGCGATATTCGTGGTTTTTAATTTCTTTAGGTACGCCTATAATCATAGCTAGTCTCTCTTACTTAATAATAAATAGGTTTTTTTACTACTTAAAGATAGTCGTAAGAGGATACTTATCAGAACATCAGAATCTTGTTCGAGATAAAATATGCTTTGCTTCCAATGATTTCTCTATCAAAAATCTCAGTATAGTAATAGTTTTTAATTAGTGTCATTGCTCTTTAAATAAATAGGGACCATTAGTCCTGCGCGCACTAATCGTATGCGTTACTAAGTTGTTATAGGGTGTCCAGTAGTGCAATAAATAACTGGGAGGCTCAATGACAAATTGAGGGGGTTTCTTAAGTGTTAGATCAAGCACCAATTCCATGCCAACACTAGGCGCGGTCGTTACCATTGTGCCATGACAACGAGTATGTGTTTGTAGGTGGACATGACCGCAGATTATCTGCTCGATATTACTGTATTTTTTAACGATTTTACCAAGGTTTCTTGCGCCAATAAATCCATCAATATCTGCTTCAATCACACCGACTTTTACGGGGGGGTGATGCATAAAAATAATGGTGGGCGTATTCGTGTCGCTTGCTAATTGTTTGTCCAACCAATCAAGTCGTGATTGACATAGTTCACCACCCGCTTCCTTAGGAATAGTACTATCCATCGCGATTAAGCGAATTTCATAATCATCAATGACATATTGGATAAAGTTCTGTGGTGTGGAGAGTGCCGGGCAGTGTTTATTAAAGGTCGCTTTTAGTGTGACACGATCATCATGGTTTCCCGGTATCACGAAATACGGCATCTCTAAATTTTTGAGCAATTTAAAAGCTTGTTCAAATTCTTCTTCTAGGTTGGTGTTCGTTATATCACCTGTGACTAAGACGACATCAGGTTTTGGGTCGAGCTGGTTGATGTTTTTCACACAGGTTTTTAGGTTTTCTATTGTTGGGACAACGCCATAGGCTTTCTTACTTGCGCTGGTGATGTGTGTATCGCTTATCTGAGCAATTAACATAATTATTAATTCATTTTAGACATATTTAAATACAGCTTAGTACGTTTTTTGCCACCCCCCCTGTTTTTTGCTGTTTTGTACAAAAATAACAAATATAAATATATCTTAAAAAATATCGATGATGATAAGGCGTCAATAATGATATTAGGAGGCAAGGTCTTGATGATTGAAAAACACAAAACAGCGAAAAAGAGGGGGGCAAAATACAACTCTCTATAACTCGCTTTAATATGTTATCAATATTGTCGTAAGTGCGGTTAGCACAATGGTATATCTTGATGTGTTTATGTGAGTAAGGTTACTACTTTAAATACAATAGTAATGTTAATAATTTTTAAATGAGTGATAAATTATCTACTACACTATTGTTATATTGATGTAAGAAACTTGTATTAATATGAAATTATTACTAGGGTAATAAGTAACTTTGTTAATCAAGGAAATTGACTAATATAAGAGGCATAATTAAACATTAACTAAGTAGCAAGAAGGCATTATTAAATCGATAATTATCAATCAAAGAGGAAAAAAGAATGTTCATTAAAAAAGCACTAGCTGGTGCGATTATTCTTACTTTAACCACCAGTGCGATGGCAAAAGAAACACTGAAAATTATTACATGGAAAGGCTATGCTCCTAAAGCACTCATAAGTGAATTTGAAAAAGAAACTGGCATTGACGTTAAAATCACATACAGTAATAACGAAGAAATGGTTGCTAAACTACGTGCAACTCGTGGTGCAGGTTTTGACCTTGCACAACCAAGCCAAGACCGTATTACAGCTGTACAAAAGAAGTATAATATCTACCAAGCTATTGATTATTCAAAAGTTGACACGGATCAACTTATCTCTTCAATGGTAGATGCTGTTAAGAAAAACACAGGCGTAGACGGTAAAGGTTATGGCGTTCCCCATGTTTATGGCACAACGGGCATGATTGTTAATAAAAAGAATGCTCCTGATGCTAATGATTGGTCAGACCTTTGGAATCCAAAGTACGAGGGTAAAATATCTTACCGTCTTAAAAGACCACTATTAATCGCAGCAGCTTTTGGTATGGGCGAAGACCCTTTTGCACTTTATGGTGATAAAAAAGCTTACCAAGCTCTTATTGATAAGGTTGAAAAGAAACTTATTGACTCCAAACCATTGGTTAAAAACTACTGGACAAGTGGTGATACTCAGGTAGAAATTATTAAGAGTGGTGATGCGGATGTAATTTCTGGTTGGGATGCAAAGGGGTGGTCTGTACATAAGACAAATCCTGATATTGACTTTATCGCACCAAAAAGTGGCGCACTTGGATGGATTGATACTTTTGCCATTCCTGCAAAAGCAAAGAATGTTGAAGGTGCATATAAGTGGATTAACTTTATTTCTCGACCAAAAAATGCCGCAATCATTACTAATGCAAGCAACTATGGAACAGCATCTAAAGGTGCGGCTCAATACCTCAATGCTGATATAAAAGCAGACTTTGAAAGATCATTTACTAAAGAAGATATAGATAATATTAAATGGCATCCTCCTGTTCCTGATGGGTTTGAATCTATTGAAGCAAAAGCACTTGATAGAATTAAAGCGGCACAATAAAAAATAACCTGAATTGATTGACTCCCTTCTTAAAAGAAAATTTTGAAGGGCGTCCTTATTTTTTAAAGCACTTTCAAGGTGCTTTTTTTATTGTTCTACAGAGGAGTATCCATGAGCAATATTTTAGAAATAAAAAATTTGACCAAACGGTTTGGTGATTTTACCGCTGTAAAAGATGTTAATTTTACCGTAAAAGATGGAGGTTTTTTCTCTATATTAGGTTCTTCTGGCTGTGGTAAATCAACACTACTAAGAATCATCGCAGGTTTTGAAACAGAAACGGAAGGTGAAGTATTTATCCGTGGCGAATCCATGAAAGGTATCCCACCTGAAAGACGCCCTGTAAACATCGTATTTCAGCACCTTGCACTATTTCCTATGATGAATGTACGAGAAAATGTGGCTTTTGGTCTTAAAAGATTGAAACTTAGCAAAACAGAGATTGATTCAAGGGTTAATGAAATGTTGGGTCGAGTAGGGCTTGACGGCTATGAAAAAAAAGATGTCAAGGCCTTATCAGGTGGTCAACGACAACGTGTTGCCATTGCTCGCTCCTTAGTAATGAAACCCTCGATACTTCTGCTCGATGAACCCCTAGGAGCTTTAGATAGAAAACTCCGTGAACACATGAAAGTAGAACTGAAGCTACTTCAACGAGAAATAGGCACTACATTTATTTATATCACGCATGACCAATCAGAAGCACTCGTGATGAGTGATGAAATAGCGGTTATGCATGAAGGGCATTTCGAACAAATTGATACACCGAGAAACCTTTATAAAAATCCAAAAACTGCCTTTGTGGCAGGTTTTGTGGGTGACAGTAATCGTTTTGAACTAAAAAAATCAGAAAATGGAAAACTCCTAACCGCCAAAGGTTGGAAAATCAATAAAAAATCTTATAAGGGAACAGCAACAGTTCTTTATATTCGCCCAGAAGCTTTAATAATCAACCCTTCTAGTGATTTAGTTGATGTAGAGATATTTGATATTACTATCAAAACCATCCTTTTTGATGGTTCAAATACAAAACTTGCAACAATCGTAACTGGCACGACAGAAGAGTTACTTATATCACTTCCACAAAATGCTGAATTTGATGGCTTAGAAGAAGGCCAAAAGTTGCAAGTAGGGATTCATTGTGATGATTTAAAATGCTATTAAAAGGAGAGTTGTAATGCAAGCTACTAACACTAAAAAACCATTTAATATTACATTTTACTTATTAATCATTCCTGTTTTATTATGGCTGGTTTTCTTAATTGTACTGCCACATTTAGACCTATTAATTAGCTCATTTAAAATAGAAAATAATAATGGTGATATGGTCTTTTCTTTTGATAACTATCTTGCTTTTTTCAAAGAAAAAATTTATTGGTTAACCTTCGTAAAAACAGCATCTTATGCCATTAGCGTGACGGTTTTGGCCTTTGTTATTACGTTTCCCATCGCTTTTTATTTAACTAAAGTTATACCTAAAAAAAATGCAGCATTCTTTATTCTATTACTGTTAATACCTCTGTGGGTTGGTGAATTAGTTACGGTCTACGGTTGGATGGTACTTCTCGGGGATAATGGGATTATCAATCATGCTTTAATGACAATTGGCATCATCGACAAACCAATCAATATGCTCTATACCAACTTTAGTATGATCTTGGGATTGTTGTATATGTCGATGTTATTCATGGTTGTTCCCGTTATGTCTACACTTGAGAGTCTTGATGATTCTTTAATTGAAGCAGCCAGTGATCTTGGTGCTTCAAAATGGACTATTTTTAGAACCATTATAATTCCTTATTCTATGCCTGGCATAGTTTCAGGGGCAATTATTGTCTTTATGTTGGTAATTGGTGACTACCTCGCTCCTAATATCTTAGGTGGCAAAAGCTCCTTATGGTTTACAGAGCAAATTTATAATAAATTCTTAACAACATTTAACTGGAATGAAGGAGCTGCATTTGGCTTTTTATTACTCATGTTATCTTCAGGAATTATCTGGTTAGCACTTAAGTTATCAGGTCAGAAACTTGACAAGGTCGGGTCATAAAATGATACGTTCTCTCCCAAATACATTTGCTTATAAATACGGATATAGAATATACGTTAGCTTATTTTTTCTTTTTCTTGTGATGCCTTTAATTGCTATATCCGTATTAGCTTTTAATGATTCTAACTATATAGCCTTACCTTGGAATGGTTTTACACTTGATTGGTTTTTTTCTGCAACGGATGAAAGAGAAGGTCTTTTTGCTGACTCTAATTTGCTAGAAAGTATATACACCAGTTTAACGACGGCAGTAATTGTTGCCATCATGTCTACGGTGGTCGGCACGCTTGCGGCTTTGTTATTTGAAGAAGAAAAATTTAGATTTAAAGGATTACTCTATTTTTTAGCATTAACACCACTTGTTATTCCTGGTGTAATTCTAGGTATTTCTATTTTATTAAGCTCAACGTATGCAGGAAATGTGATTGAAAAAAACTTTGGTATTGATATAGAACTATTTAGACCGAGTTATTGGCTTGTTATTTTTGGTCAATTTTCTTTTGGAGCAACTTATGTAATGTTGTTAGTTGCAGCACGATTAAAAAAATATGATCGATCACTTGAAGAAGCAGCGTTAAGTTTAAAAGCAACGAGGGTACAGGCCATTTGGTATGTGACTATTCCATTTTTATACCCAGCTATTATGGGAGCATTTGTTGTTGCATTTTTACTTAGCTTTTCAAACATCAATACCACTATATTTTTGGTCGGTTCAGATCCAACATTACCAATAGATTTATATTCGCGTATTCGATTTAGTTCAACACCTGTACTTAATGCCATTTCATTTTTAATTGTTTTAGTCATAACCATCTTTGCTTTTATTAATTTCTTTATTTCACGTAAAAAATCAGATTAATGAAAAGTATTTTAAAGGACTAGAATAATGAATAAATTTAAAATGTCTCAACAAATTAGAATATTGGCTCTAGTTTTTCTAGCGACATTTTTATGGGGTTGTGGAGGAATAAATAAGCAAACCCGCTCTGGCGTATCATCTAATTTAAATTCAATTAGCAGTATTCCTACTGCTTGCAAAGACCCACGTAAAAGTTTTAAGCCTGTCACTCAGATATTATCTAAAGGGAGCTATAATTCTAAACCTAAATCATACGCACCTATTACTGACCCCAAAGGATTCATTGCAGAAGATTTTAATAACGATAAAATAACGGATTACCTTTTTATTGAACGTGTAAAAAAGGATATTCAAATGATTCTTTGTATAAGTGATAAAAATAGACTATCACGAAAAGTCACACCTTTTAAAGTGCATGAAACCATTGAACCAGATTTTCAGAGCATTTCTGAATCTATCCAATTTTCAGGAAAAGTACTCACCTTGAGTATCAATAAACATGAGCATAACTGGGGCAGTGACAGTGAAATAAGTACTTACAGTTATGCTAACGCTTATAAAGACTTCATCCTTGATACTAAGGAGGTCACATCCACTAGCGGCGATGGTTTACGCAGTGATACTTTTGAGTTTTATGACTTAAAGAACCGACGTTATAAAATCATGAACACTTGTGGGGGTTTAGAAGAAGGCTGTAAGCCGTTTAATCGCAGTGGTCGGTTAATTCCAGCCAAAAAACAAGCTACTTTGCTTAAACCCAGTAAGATTTATCATAAGTTGGTTGCTGATTAGCTAAATACAGCATTAAATGAATCAAAAAAGCCTGTTTTTATAGATCACCCCCCCTGTTTTTCGATGATTTATACGTGATTTAGAATACAAATCATCGAAAAACAGATGAGATGGTCTAATAAATAAGCTAAAAATAGACGTTTTTAGTGCTAATTAAACGATCTGCCGTATATTTTTATAGCGCATACTTCACTTTAAGCTTTTCTATCTCTTCAAGTACCTCATCCACCGTTCCCTTTAGCTCTGATCCCATCTTTTTTATCTCATGAGGGAAGTCATCTTGCATAAGGCTCATCAGTGCATACCAAATTGGCTTGTAGCGTTCTTTAAGTTGGTACTTTGGTAGCTCCATAAACTCTTTAGCTTTATAAAGTTGTCCTTTAGCTATTAACAGGTTTAGATAAATACTCATATCATATTCTGCACTTACCGCCTCTTCATACTCTATCCATTCTAAAAACTTATCGTAACTAGCAGAGAAGTTCTCTACCCATAACTCAATGACTGATAAGATGTATGTATTATGATATTTAGGCATATCGTTATAATTTTGTTGGATGAGGTTTAATGCACTTTTTTTCTTTTTAGCTTGCTCAAAATAATGCCAAGCTAAAGGGTTGGTAGCGTTTTTAATCCCACTTTCTATGGATTTCAGATAGTAGGTTTCTGCTTTTTCATACTCTTTTTGTTTCTTGTATAAAAGACCCAAATTGTTAAGTGCATCCGTATCCTCACTTTCTATGGCTTTCAGATAGTAGGTTTTTGCTTTTTCATACTCTTTTTGTTCTTGGTATAAATTCCCCAAATTATAAAATGCATCCGTATTCCCACTTTCTCTGGCTTTCAAATAGTAGGTTTCTGCTTTTGCATACTCTTTTTGTTCTTGATATACATTTCCCAAATTCAGAAATGCCTCCGTACTCCCACTTTCTATGGATTTCAGATAGTAGGTTTCTGCTTTTTCATACTCTTTTTGTTTTTGGTATAAAAAACCAAACATATAAAAAATTATACTTGTCTTTTTTCTCGATTTTTCCAAAACCTCAATAGCTTTCTTGATATTGTTATCTTGATAGTGGTTCACAACTTTTTGATACAGTTTACGATTTGTTTCAGATAAATCATTTTTTAAAGATGAGCCCACGTCATTCAAATAGTTTTTTGTACTCTTTTTTAATTCATGTTCTAAATCATCATCTATACCCGCATAGCTCAATGCTTCTGTGTATTGCAATGCATACTCGGGGTGGTAGTTATTTTTTTTACAAGTAGTCATAAAGCGTTTGGCTTTCTGCTCTAGTTCATCTTTGTTATACCACGCTAATAAAAAGCGGATGAGCCATTCGACTCTTTTCCTATCTCTCTTCTTACCAAAACGCATCAAGTACCAAATATTAAAAAATCGTTCTTTAATACTGTATATCTTATTCTTTCCTAATGATTCGGATTCTATGATGTGGTATTTCTCAAGTTGTTTAAGCTGGGCAGAAACGACTTTACTTTCTAGCTTTGTTTTTTGAGCAATTTCTTTAGTTAACATGCCATCCCAATTCATCGCGATAGCGTGTGTGATATTTTGTAGTACTTTAGGTATATGATTCATGCGCTCTTGATAGAGTGGTGTTACATCATCCAGTACTTTCATGAGGTCGTTAAAGGTATTGCTATTGTCTTCTACAAAAATATTAAACAGCATTACTATGGTTCTGGGTACGCCACCAGTAACTCGCCTCAGCGTTTCTATTCGAGCAGGATTATTTTTTATGAGTTTTTTTATTTTCTTGGTCTGCTCTTTATTTCCAAGTATTTTAAGTAAGGCAATAGCTTCATCAAAGCTTAACCCATCGAGCATGATGATATTAAAAAACTCATAAAAAGGTTTGGCGTACTCGTATTGCTGTTCAAACATTTTTGTAGAGCCACCGACTATGATAAAAGAAGATGAGGTCAGGAGTATCTCTCTCAAATGATGTTGTTCTTGTTCTTTAAGGCTTTCTAGGAGGATGTTGATATTGTCAATTAGTAGTACTAGCTTTCTATTATGGTGCTTTAGTTGTTTCTCTAAATAAGAAAAACATTTCATCTCATAATTATCATCATCTTCATGCATTTCTACCTTTTCTAAAGCGCCTTCAAATAGTGCTTCATGATAGTCTTCCAAGTGTTCAGCCACGGTTTCCCAAAGGCTACAAAGCCCACGCATACTGTATTGTTCTTCAGAGAACTGCACGGGTATCAGAAATTTAGAAAGTTTTTTATCTTTTTTTAACTCAATACCCACTTTACGAAGTATGGTTGTTTTCCCTTGTCCTCTTTGGCCTACTATTATGTGGTGCTGGTTAGGTACGGAGTAGTCTGCACTCTGCAAAGCTTCAAATATCTCATCGAATACTTCCTGCCTTACAACAAACCGCTGTAAGAATTCATCCTCGCCCATTTCATTGGGGTTATATTTATAGCCTGCTTGATTAGTTTGCGACATTTTTAAACCACCAGATGCGTAAGATAGGGGAGTTGAATCGATAGGTAAGTTCGTTTTCGTTATTATTGATATACCCGTCATATTTTAAGGTATGCACAATCTGCTGTGCATCATAAACGTCTAGCTTGTGCTTAGTCGCGATATTGAATAGATCACTGGAGGCTATTATTTTATCTTTTGAAATAGTATTAAGAACTTCTCTAGTAAATAATTTCCCTTCTTTTGAAAAGTTTTCTAACCGCTCTAGCCAATGAATAAAGTTTTTCTTATGCGATAGGACTTTCTCGATAGCATCATTGATTGAAGGTTCACTAATCTTTGTGCCTCGCCTGTCTAACCTTTTTAATTCTTGTACTATAAGCTGTATGTAGAAAGGAATTAGCCACTCTATTTTTTCAATAATGTAGTCTACATCTGCGTCATCTATTTTCATGCTATTACTTGTGCATAAATGTTTGATGAATTTTTGTGCATCATCTATTTCAAGTGGTGGTACGCTTATGCTAACCAAATCATTGATATTCTTGGATGATTTTATACTGGCAACAACGCTTTCTAATCCTATTGAGCCAGCATAAATAAAGGAAACATTTTGGGATAATGTATGGTTTTGTCTTAAATCACGATGCACTTCTAAGAGTTGTTCTGCTTTTTCTACATTTTCATACTTGATGATATTTTCTATCGTTTGAGAAAACTCATCCATCATGATAATCAGCTTTTTATCGCCATCATATTTTTTCAATAACTCCTCAAAGGCTTTTGAGTAATTGGTAAGCTTGCCTTCGCCAAATTTTACACCCTTTATAGTAGCTTCACTCAGGCGTAGACTTTTTATCATATTATAGAAATTAGTTGCTTTTTGCTCTAATGTGGATACAAACTCATCATCCATTAATGCATCAAATAACTTTTCCCAAAATGCATTCTCACTATGTGCCGCCTGCGTATTCACATAAATAACAACATACTCATCACCTACAGTATCCATAACTTTATACATAAGTGATGTTTTGCCGACACGTCTAGGCGCTACTAGCAATATGTGTTCACCACGATCAATTACCTCAATCATATCTTCTAGCAAATGGAGCCTATCCCAAAAGTCTCCACCTCTTACCGCTTGTCCTGCAATAATACTCACACCAAACCTTAACAAATTATTTTTTGTTAGAGTAGCAGACAAAGTATATTTTGTCATCATTGTAGACAAAAAATAATTTGTTATCGCTGTAAGAGCAAAGAGGGTTACTGTCTTTTAGCTGTTTTCAGTACGCTCTTTAAGCCTTACATAATGCTCCGCAGAGTATTTTAAGTATTTTTTTTCTTTATATGTGAGCGCGCGTGCTTTTTTAGCAGGGCTACCGACCCAAAGATAGCCACTTTCTAATGTTTTCTTTGGAGGGATTAAACTTCCGGCTGCAATGATGGTTTCATCTTCGATTATTACGCCATCCATAATGATAGAACCCATGCCAACCAATACTCGATTGCCAATCTCACAGGCATGGAGCAAAGCTTTGTGACCCACGGTTACATCATCGCCAATAATTAGTGGATAACCGATTTGTGCATCGGTGATTTTGATGCTGTGTTCGTTGCTGGCATGGGTGACGTGTAATACAGAGGCATCTTGAATATTAGTGCGCTTGCCAATTTTGA
>Ga0256834_1002449_pt1 | contig 11676 bp, 10 predicted proteins | sample 4281140metaG_FD_190536 | JGI IMG/M metagenome (GOLD analysis project Ga0256834, IMG submission 190536) | Hydrothermal vent microbial communities from East Pacific Rise, Pacific Ocean - 4281-140 | ecosystem: Environmental > Aquatic > Marine > Hydrothermal vents | place: Pacific Ocean: East... | reverse complement strand
ATAAAGAAGCCATTAAGGTAATTAAAAACGTATTTGAGGTAAGCAACCGCACCTGGAGGGGCATTGGTGAAATTCCTTTGAGTGGCTTTAAACTAAAAGAAGAATTTTCTGATTATGATGCCGAAATTAAGTTTAATGTTCCTGTTGGCAGAGTAGATGAAAATGCTGTTTGCATTGCAGGCGATGTGCTTAAAGGAATAAAAAAACCTTACCAATGCCCTGCATTTGGTAAAACCTGCGACCCTGAAAAACCTCAGGGGGCTCCTATGGTTTCGTCTGAAGGTGCCTGTGCTGCCTATTACCATTACACCACTTTTTAAACCCTGTTATTATGCCTAAAATGAACTTACAATGCCCTATGCCTCAACTGGATTTTGATATTATTACCTTAGGCCATGGAGGTGGAGGCCTGCTTACCAATAAATTGCTGGATAAAGCCATTTTTACATTATTTAACAATGAAAAATTACAAACCCGACACGATGGTGCCGTACTTAGCTTTCGTAATAAGGTGGCTTTTTCAACCGATAGCTTTGTAATATCTCCTGTATTTTTTCCGGGAGGGAACATTGGCGAACTTGCCGTAAATGGTACTGTAAACGATGTGGCTATGTGTGGAGCCTCTCCCAGCTATATCTCATTGGCACTCATTATTGAAGAAGGGCTGCCCGTAACCGAGTTGTGGGATATTTTAGTGCAGGTAAAAGCGGCTGCCGACAAAGCAGGGGTGCTTGTGGTTACAGGCGACACCAAAGTAGTAGAAAGAGGCAAAGGAGATAAGATTTTTATTAATACCACAGGCATTGGCGAAATGCACCCCAAGGCAGAAATAAGTACCGAAAATATTACAGAAGGAGATAAAATTATTATTAGCGGCAATGTAGCTACTCATGGCATGGCCATTATGTCGGTACGTAAGGGGCTGGAATTTGAAACTTCTATTGAAAGTGATACCTGTAACCTTAACCATACCGTTAAAAGTTTATTAGACGAATTTGGTGCAGACATCCACCTGATGCGCGACCCAACCCGGGGCGGTGTAGCCTCCACCCTTAACGAAATAGCCGGAGGTATTGGTAGGGGAATCAATATCCATCAAAATGATATTCCTATAGACGCCCGGGTAGAGAGTGCCTGCGAAATTTTGGGCCTCGACCCTCTGTATGTAGCAAACGAAGGTATTTTTATCGCTTTTGTTAACGCTTCTAAAGCGAAGGCATATCTTAGCAAATTACAATCTTTAGCGTATGGAAGCCAGGCGGCAATTATTGGTGAAGTGGTAAACGACCACCCCTCTAAAGTAATACTTACCAGTAAAATTGGGGGTAAACGTGTGGTTAATATGCAGGTGGGCGAGCAGCTTCCTCGTATTTGCTAAGTAACTGTAAATAATTAAGTTTTAATCGCAGGGCGGTAGCCCATTATATTTAATTCCCCGACCCTTTGGGTCGAAAATAATAATGTTTGCCGAGCAAACTGCCTTTTTTGATACCCCGATGGCTCTGCCTCGGAATAGTTTATTACTTCTATTCGCTTTCAAAATGCCACAAAAAGTTCGATTCTTGCCTCCTAACCTGAGTTGCTAAATTAAATAAGAATGAAAAACATAAAAGAAGCTGTAGCCTATATAAAAAACCAACTCGATTTTAAACCGGAAGCAGGAATAATACTAGGCACCGGTCTGGGTGGTTTAGTTAAAATAATGGAAGTTGAAAAAGAAATTCCGTATGATGATATTCCACATTTTCCGGTGTCAACGGTAGAAAGCCACCACGGAAAGCTTTTGCTTGGCACATTAAATGGCAAAAAAGTAGTGGTTATGCAAGGGCGTTTTCATTATTACGAAGGTTATAGTTTAAAGCAGGTTACCTTCCCCGTAAGGGTAATGAAACTGTTGGGCATAAAACAATTATTTGTTTCAAATGCAGCAGGAGGCCTTAATACTAACTTTCAGATTGCTGATTTAATGATATTAAACGACCATATAAACCTGCAACCTGACAACCCGTTAACAGGAGCCAATTACGATAAACTAGGGCCTCGTTTTCCGGATATGAGCCAGCCTTATAGTCGTAAACTAATTAAAAAAGGCCTAAAAATAGCACTAACAATGGAGTGCAATGTACACCAGGGAGTGTATGCCGTTGTACCAGGCCCTAATCTGGAAACCCCAGCCGAATATAAATATTTAAGTATTATTGGAGCAGATGCTGTAGGTATGAGTACCGTACCCGAAGTGATTGTGGCTCGCCATATGGATATACCTTGTTTTGCCGTTTCGGTTATTACCGACCTCTGCTACCCAGGTGCGATTGAAGAAGTAAAGATTGAAAAAATATTGGCAGCCGCTGCAAAAGCCGAGCCTTTTTTAACTGAGTTAATGAGTAAAATGCTGGAATAAAAATACTAAACAAACCGTCACTGCGAGAAATTAATATAATCTTATACGTCAATATATTTCACTTTCGAAGCAGTCTTTTACTTTGGACAGATTACTTCGAATTTTAAAGAAAAAAATCTGCCATTGACGTTATTATGTATTTGTAATTAATTTAACAATCTACTATGAACATCATCGATTTTATTATTGGAGTTACGTTAATGAATGCTATGCCCCATTATGTATTAGGAGTATGGAAAAGGCGAATACTTAGTGCATTTGGTTTTGGCAATATGCAAAATATGCTGTATGGCTTACTCAATTTCGCTATTTCAATTGGTTTGTACTTATACCAATATGGGTTAGGCCATTTACTTTCTAATGGCATTTATTTAGGGGCAGCCACCATGCTTATTATCTACTTTGTAACAAGTAAAGTGCTTTTTAAAGTGTTTAATAAAAACCCTAATTTATAACTTATTTTCTTTGCGCCTTCACTAAAGCTTTAGCGTAAGCGTTGTGCTACCATAAGCTGCTAGGATTACAAAAGCGAAATTTGAAAACCAGTTGAATAAACCAAATCAATGGGAGTACCATAGTATTTTAGAAGTAAAATGAACAACGAACTTTGGAACAGACAATACGCTAAATTCAGCGCCTATGGTTTTCTTAAAAACCTTCGTTTTTTTGATGCTTTTTTTATTTTATTTTTACTTGAAAAAGGGCTTTCCTATACCGAAATAGGAATTCTTTATGCCGCACGTGAAATCATAATTAATATTGTAGAAGTTCCATCGGGCTTTATTGCAGATAAGTACGGAAGAAAGAATGCGCTTATCGGCTCTTTTTTATTCTACATCCTATCATTCTCCATTTTCTATTTATCAGAAAGTTTTTGGCCATTTCTATTGGCTTTTTTAAGCTATGGCGTAGCGGATGCGTTTCGATCTGGCACGCATAAAGGAATGATAATGGATTATCTTAAGCTCAATAATTGGCAAAGCGAAAAGATTAATTATTACGGCCATACCCGAGCTTGGTCGCAAAAGGGGTCTGCTATTTCATCGCTTATAGCCGGCATTATTGTTTTTTACAGTGGTTCCTACCAGTCCATATTTTTATATTCTATTGTTCCTTATTTAATTAATTTACTATTGATTTTAAGTTACCCTCAAGAAATTAACCTTTCTAAATATTCAAAAAAGGAACAAAATTCATTAACGCTTAAATCATTTTTTCAAGTAATAAAACAACCTGCGGTGCTTAGCATTATGAACGCCTCCGCATTACACTCTGCTTATTTAAAAGCCGTTAAAGATTATATTCAACCTTTAATGGTGAGTGTAGCTATGGTTATTCCCATAATGTTAACCGTAGAACCTGATAAGAAAAATGGTTTGCTCATAGGCATTTTCTATTTTGCCATTTACCTGGCCACCTCCAGAGCATCGCAACTAGCCGCAAAAGTGGCGGCTTCTAACAAAAACAGAGTATCGCATCAAACTTTAATAGCTGGGTTCTTATTTGGTATTGGCTCTGGCCTGTTTTACTTCTACGATGTATGGGTAGTTGCTCTTTTACTATTTGTAGGAATATACCTTATAGAAAATATGCGAAAACCCATACTTACGGGTTTTATTGCAGATAATGTGCCGAACGAAATGTTGGTAACCATAATATCTGTTCAATCTTTAATAAGTACACTCATAACTGCTCTGCTGGCATTAGCCTTTGGTATTACGGCAGATGCTTTTGGAATTGGCATTTCGTTTGTGGTAATTTCTTCGATATTGCTTCTAGGTACAATTTTATTAGATAGGCTCTACTGAAAAGTCCCAAGTGCGTTAAAACATTTTTAGTTAAATAAGAGGTTAGAGCCCTTGTTGTACTTTCTCATCGGGGTTGCTGCCATTAATAACCGTAACTATCATATCTCTAATTTCCTGATTGCTTAACCATAATGCATCATCTTTAAGGTCTATAACAAGGGTGTTAGTCAACCAAGCTTCACAGGTGTCTCCATTAGCATTGTGGTTAAGAATTACACTAACTTTTGGTGGATAAGCCGTAGGGATAACTTCTGGCCATATCAGGTTAAATTGGTGTTTTTCGCAACCTCCGGAATAAGAAACTTCAATGAACATTTTCAACTCGTTATCATTGACTGATACACTATTAATAACAAAAGGGTCTGATCCTTCATTTTTAGTAAGCTGTTCTTGTGCGTTGATATAAGCCTGTGCTGATCTTGTGAGTTTGAGATCGAATTCTTCGGAGGCGGCCTTAAGCTCGTTGGAGCTTTTTTGGCATTGAAACATTATTCCTGTTAATATCAAAACCATTATCAAATTCCCTTTTTTGTTCACCTTCATAGTTGTTTAAAATTCAGCTTACTTTCTATAATATAGACACCATACACACATAAAAGGTTGGAATTACAAAATATACACCATTAGCAGTTGACGATATTTTGGTCTAACTCATCGTTAAATAAGTTAGATTATAAACAAGTTAGCCTGGATTATTCATGAGTTTAGAATAAGTAATGATGCGAACAATTTATATCAATTGATTGTCAGGTATTTATGGCAGGGTTAACCCCGACAATTCTAAAATTTAACTTCCCCATTTTTGGGTATTATATTCTTTGTGAATTGGTTGTCCTTAAATTACAACTAACTGATTATCTGAATTTTAGAATTAGTCGGCTCTTTGGGCGGAAAAAAAATGTGAATTTTTCGGGTTAGGTTTTATTAGAAATGTCAGTAACAATCAACCAAATTTCAGATGGTGTGATAAAATGCATTAATTCAGAAAATAATTGTCATTGCTCCTTTTCTAAAAGAGATTAACAATAGTAATACTAACTGAGTAAGAGGAAAAAAGCACAACAGAGAATAGAAAATCACTCGTCATTAATTATAACGACAACTGATTAACAGCTAGTTACAATATTTATTTACAAGTAAATGGAAAGAAATGGCACGTTCTTCTTACAACTTACAACAGAATATTGCATACCAAGTAGCCACTGCAGAGGCATACCCAAGCAATGCTGGCATGGAACCCTTTTTTAAATATTCAATAAAAGTAAGCTCCTTTACCTGCCCCATGGCAGCAACCCCTGCAGCTGACCCAATGGCTAAAATACTTCCTCCCGTTCCAGCTGTAACGGCCAGTAATACCCAGTAGGCATAAGGTATTCCTTCGGGCAACATTTTTATTACGGCTGCTGTTAACGGCACGTTGTCAAAAATAGAAGACAGTAACCCTAAACTAATATGCCCAATTGCCACCATCTTTAAATTATCCACAGGGTTATCTCCAAAAACAATGGTAGCTGCTTGTGCAAGTAAACCATGATAGGCCAAAGCACCAACAGCCAATAAAATACCAATAAAAAAATTGAGAGTTGCCATATCAATGGTTTTAATAATATTAACAATATGCCCTGCTCTCTTTTTAAGAATCCCTTTCTTTAACCTACGATCGATAACAATAGCAGCTGCACCTAAACCCATTAAAATGCCTATAAAAGGTGGCAGGTGGAAAAAATTAACCATTACTGCAAACCCGAATGTAAATAAACCGATAAATATAATGCCCCATTGTAATGGTAAATCTTCATCCATTTTATAAGGTACTCTTTCTTCCTTTGAAATATTTTTGGTTATTAAATATTGAGGTACTATCCAAGCTGCTACCGAAGGAAGAAATCCAAAAAGTACAATTTGCCATGCAGTAAACTTACCAGCTAACCAAAGCATTATTGTGGTAACGTCTCCAACAGGCGAAAGAGCTCCTCCTGCATTTGCAGCTATTACAATGTTAATAACGTATAAAATCAAATTATCTTTCTTAGTGTAGAGATGCCTCCCTATTTGAATCATCACCAACGTTGTGGTTAAATTATCGAGCAATGATGAGCCTATGAAAGCTGTTAAACCAAGTATCCAAAACAATTGCTTATCGGTAATATTAAACGAGGCAAGCTTAGATTCAATCCAAGTAAAAAAACGGAAGTGACCCATCATTTCTACAATGGTCATGGCTCCCATTAAAAAAATTATGAGTTCAAAAATCTCAGCTGACTCATGCACAATTGCTGTTTGCAACAGTTTTTCATCTTGCCCTATAGCCACCACCACCCACATAAATGAGCCCATAACCAAAGCAATCCAGCTTTTATTTACTTCTAATTTATCTTCAAACGTAATGGCTAAAAAACCTATTAAAAAAATACCAATGAGGAGGTAAGATTGGAGCTGATACATAACACTATGCTTGGTTTACTAGGTGAAATTTATATATATCAGCCACAAAATTAGAGCCTTATTTTGCCTCAAAAACTAATAATTATCAGGTAAATAAATGAGTTTTTTACACCAAATTTATCTATCCTGAACTATTTATGAAAATAGTTCAGGATATAAGTGATACAGCAAACTCTCGTGTGATTACAAAGGGAAACTCCCTCTCAATTAGCAATTTCATTGCCTGTTACTAAACTCTAATTCATTGCATTAGGGTTAATTATTGAACTTCCCTCCTACAACTCCCATTCTTTAGAAATAGTTTCCATGGCCGATTTGCTGGATAAATCGTACTGGCATGGGACAACTGAAATGTAATTATTATCTACTGCCCATTGGTCGTTATCTGTACCTTTATCAAAATTTACAAATTCGCCCGCCATCCAAAAATATCTTCTTCCGTAAGGATCGTGACGTTCGTCAAACTCTTCTTGCCATTTGGCATCGGCTTGTTTACAAATTTTTAACCCTTTAATCTCTTCTTTTTGAATTGCTGGAAAGTTTACATTTAAAGCGATTCCCTTTGGTAAGCCTCTCTTAAGAGTTTCTTTGGCAAGCTTAATAATATGCGATACCGTATGGCTAAAATCAGCCTCAGAAGAATAATCACAAAGTGAAAAGCCAATCGCTGGTAAACCTTCTAACGCGGCTTCAATGGCAGCCGACATAGTACCTGAGTAGAGCACACTTATAGAAGTATTGCTGCCATGGTTTATACCGCTTACCACCAAATCAGGTTTACGGTCTTTGAGCACATAATGCTTGGCAATTTTTACACAATCGGCTGGTGTGCCCGAGCACTCGTAGGCATCTACTCCATCAAAAATATCTGATTTCTCTAATTTTAAGGTATCTCCAATGGTAATGGCATGCCCCATACCCGATTGTGGGCTATCTGGTGCAACTACTACCACCTCACCAAAAGTTTGCATGGCTTCTACTAAAACACGTATTCCTTTAGACGTAATACCGTCATCATTAGAAATTAAAATTAAAGGTTTTGACATTTTGTGTGGTAAAAAATTAAAAAGGGTGGAACTAAATTATTCCATTATAAAAAGCAATAATTCGGCTTAAATCGTAACGTTTATCGGCTCTAAGATTGTTCACTCTCATATACTCATCTACTTTATCTGCACGTTTAGCCAATATTTTTAGCAAGTCCTTTTTCTTTAAGCTATACTTTGTAATTATTCCTTTATCATCCAAAAAGTAATATGTATAAACAAGTACTTTTCTACTATAACTAATTGCAGAGCCGTACGCATTTATATAATTGGGGTCTTGTACTGTTTTATCTATTATTTTCTCTCTACAAAGTAATGTTAGCCTACCTTCTACCAATACTTCAAAAAATATGGGGGTTTCATACTGATTTACTAATGCATAAGGAAGCACATAAAACTCTCGGTATGAATCTACGGTTTCATCAAATATTTGAAAGTAAAAAACCTTTTTGCCACTGAATGTGTAAATTTTTTTATCAGATTCGACTTGAACAAGTTCCTGATCAAGGTTGTATTTTATTTTACCCACAAGGGTGTCCTCATTTACTAATACCAACATTCCTTTGTGCCAAATTTCCGATGGAAACTCTTGAGCCTTGACAGCAAAGGCGCTAATAATAAATACTAGAAAAAGGGTTTGTTTTATCATTACTCTTTTAATATTTGGTGTCCCATTTTATCACGTTTGGTCTTAAGGTATGTCTCATTATGCTTATTGGGTGCAATTTCAATAGGAACAGTATCTACAATTTCCAAGCCATACCCCATTAAACCAGCTCGTTTTTTAGGATTATTAGAAATGAGCTTGATTTTGGATATCCCTAAATCATTCAATATTTGAGCTCCAACACCATAATCTCGATTATCTGCATTAAAGCCTAGCTCTACATTGGCTTCTACGGTATCCATTCCTTCTTCTTGAAGTTTGTACGCTTTAAGCTTATTTTCTAATCCAATTCCTCGGCCTTCCTGGTTCATATAAAGCACTACGCCTGTTCCTTCTGCATCCACCATTCGCAAAGCCTCATGAAGCTGTGGCCCACAATCGCAACGGCAAGAGCCAAAAATGTCTCCTGTAACACAAGAAGAATGTACACGAACTAAAACAGGTTCGTCTTTGCCCCAACTCCCTTTAGTGAGTGCCAAATGGTTTTCACCTGTGTTTTTTTGTGTATAATAAGTTAAATCAAAATCACCATAGGTTGTTGGCATTTTTACTTTAATTCCTTTTTCAATTAAAGATTCTTTTTGAAGTCGATAATTAATTAGCTCTTCAATAGAAATTAATTTTAAATTGAATTTTTCTCTAACTTTTAAAAGATCAGGCAGTCGTGCCATCGTGCCATCTTCGTTCATAATTTCCACCAAAACACCTGCAGGTGCATAACCTGCCATTCTTGCTAAATCAATAGCTGCTTCGGTATGGCCTGACCTGCGAAGCACTCCTCCTTTTTTTGCTTTTAAAGGAAATATATGTCCTGGTCTTCCCAAGTCTTCAGGTTTAATAGAAGAATCTACCAACGCTCGAATTGTCTTTGCTCTATCGCTGGCAGAAATACCTGTGGTGCAACCATGCCCATTTAAATCGACCGAAACCGTAAAAGGGGTTGCGTGCAAAGCAGTGTTTTTGCCTACCATTAAATCTAATTCAAGCTCATCGCAACGGCTTTCAACTAAAGGGGCGCAAATTAAACCACGCCCATGTGTGGCCATAAAATTGACAATTTCCGGAGTAATTGTTTCAGCAGCACAAATAAAATCCCCCTCATTCTCTCTATCCTCATCATCTACTACAATGATTACCTCTCCATTTTTTATAGCTTCAATAGCTTCTTCAATGGTATCTAATTTACTCATGCCTTGTAAGGTTTAATTTGTTCAAAATTAGCTAGTCATTAGCTAAAACTAATTACTTTAATATAACATTCCCTAATAGAGAAGCAATTTCTGCTTCTGTACTTTTTAGCTCTGCATGTATCTGTTGTATTTCGGTTTGCTCAGCCTCGTTGCTGGCGGTTTTTAAGCGCTCAATATTATCTTCTAGCATTCTGCGTACTACTCGTTGTTTTAACCTCAAAATATTAGTAAGTGCCGTTCTTTCCAAATGTTCTTTTTCCGACTCATTGGGGATAAATATTCTATATTTATCTTTCCATTGAGAGCTAATATCTCTTTTCTTACTTATAATATCAATCACAGTTCTACGAACTTCTGCACTTCCATTCTTAATAAAATAGTCGATGGTTGCGGTGTTACCTTTGCCAAGTTCCTCTCTAAACTTATTAAATATCTCTGCATGCGTTTCCGACAAAAATTCAACATCTTCCAATTCATTTAAAAGGTAACTTTGTAAGGAGGTTTCCTTATCTAACTCTACATGTGCGTATTCCAATAATAATCGAATGCTTTCTTGCTCTTGGTATTTTATTATTTCTATTGGATCCCAAATAACTTCTTGTTCGCTAGGTTGATCTGGTACGAGTGCTACTTCCTCAGTCTTTGAATAGTTAGAGAATTTTGATTTCTTCCTTAATATTTTGTTAAGTTCACCAATTAAGATATGTTCTTCAATTTGTAATAAGTCGCCTGCTTCTTTTATATAAACCGACCTTTTAATGGCATCTGGAATAACCGCAATAGAAGAAACAATTTCTTTAATAGAATCTGCTTTTTTAATAGGGTCTTTTTCAGCTTCCTGAGCTAGCAGGTTGGCTTTAAAATGAATGAAATCTTCTTTTTTCTCTTCTAAATATTTCTTAAAATTTTCACTACCCAGGGCTTTCGAATAACTATCAGGATCTTCTCCTTCTGGCAGCAATACCATTTTAACATTTAGCCCTTGAGCCAAAATCATATCAATACCGCGTAGAGAAGCCTTTATACCAGCCATATCTCCATCGTATAAAACCGTAATTGAGGGGCTAAAGCGTTGAATTAATTTTATTTGTCCGTCTGTTAAAGAGGTACCCGAAGAAGCCACCACATTTTCAATACCTACCTCATGTAAAGAAGTTACATCGGTATAGCCTTCTACTAAATAGCAATTTTCAGCCATTCGTATAGCCTGTTTCGCTTGAAACATGCCATATAGCACTTGGTTTTTAACATAAATACTCGTTTCAGGAGAATTGATATATTTAGGCTTATCGTCTTTTTTTAAAGCCCTTGCCCCAAAACCAACGACTCTACCTGATACATTATGGATAGGAAAAATGACTCGACCTCGGAAGCGATCATATTTCTTATTTTCCTTAATAATGAGAAGCCCTGCTTTTTCGAGCATTTCTTCTGTATGTCCATTTTTTAAGGCGTACTTGTAAAACCCATCCCATTCGTCTTTAACAAACCCCAATTCAAATTTTTTCAAAATGACATCTGTCATTTTTCGCTCTTGAAAATAGCCTAACCCGATAGAACGTCCCTCTTGGGTATCCCAAAGGGTAGAGGCAAAATATTCTTTTGCTGCATTTAAAATTATATAAAGACTTTCTCGTTCACTTTGTTGTTGAGCTTGATCATCAGTTAGTTCCTCTTCCTGAACTTCGATACCATACCTTTTAGCCAAAAATTTCAAGCTTTCTACATAGTTCAGCTTTTCCATTTCCATTACGAAATCAAGGGCATCCCCTGATTTGCCACAACCAAAACATTTGTAGAATCCCTTTACTGGAGATACAGAAAACGAAGGAGACTTTTCGTTATGAAATGGGCAACATGCCCACATGTTTTGCCCCTTCCGCTTTAAACTCACGAAATCGCCAACCACCTCAACAATGTCGATACGGTTCTTTATCTCATCTACAGTATGCGAAGGAATCAATGGTAATGAATTTTAAATGTATATTAAACCAAAAGTCCAACAAATCAAGTTATTTTGCACTATTAAAATATAACCTCTTTAGATTTTTTTAACATGGATATAACAAAAGAACTTGTACTAGAGGCACTTTCAACTGTAAACGACCCAGACTTAAAG
>Ga0256834_1002448_pt1 | contig 11676 bp, 9 predicted proteins | sample 4281140metaG_FD_190536 | JGI IMG/M metagenome (GOLD analysis project Ga0256834, IMG submission 190536) | Hydrothermal vent microbial communities from East Pacific Rise, Pacific Ocean - 4281-140 | ecosystem: Environmental > Aquatic > Marine > Hydrothermal vents | place: Pacific Ocean: East Pacific... | reverse complement strand
ATCTCATCAGTTGCACTCTCAATAACATCAAGATCAACACTTTGCTTGTTGATCCTTAGCGCAAGAGATTTATCTTTATCATATATATATGCAATCCCGCCACTCATTCCAGCTGCAAAATTTTTGCCAATTCCATCAAGTATTACAACTCTACCGCCAGTCATATACTCGCAACCATGATCACCAATAGCACCAACAACAACTTTAGCACCTGAGTTACGCACACAAAAACGCTCACCTGCAAGACCATATATATATGACTCACCACTTGTAGCACCATAAAAAGATACATTTCCTAAGATTACATTCTCATTTGCTTCATATGTCGCATTTTTTGGTGGATAAAGTATAAGCTTACCTCCACATAGACCTTTTCCAAAATAATCATTTGCGTCACCCTCTACCTCAAAAGTGATACCACTATTTACAAAAGCACCAAAACTCTGACCACAACTACCTGTTGCTTTAAAGTAAATAGTATCATCCTCAAGCCCATTTTCTCCGTATTTACGGGTCATTTCAGCTGAGAGCATAGTCCCTACTGTACGGTTGATATTTCTAAGTTTTATATCTGCTTTTATTTTTTTACCACTTTGTAAAGCTGGCTTTGCAATCTCAATAAGTTCATTATCGAGTGCTATATCTAATCCATGATCTTGTTGTGTAGTTTTGTATGATGTATCATCTGATCTTAGATGAACTTTATGGAGTAGTCTTTTTAGCTGAAGCTGTTTAGCTTTGTAATGTTTTATACCATCTCTAGCTTTTAACTTATCTGTACGACCTACCATCTCATCTATAGTTTTAAAACCTAGTTCTGCCATAATTTCACGAAGTTCAGTAGCGATAAATTTAATATAATTTACAATATGTTCAGCTTTTCCATTGTATTTTGCTCTTAAATCTTTATCTTGTGTAGCGATTCCAACAGGGCAAGTATTTAGATGACATTTACGCATCATTATACAGCCACTTACCACTAATGCAGATGTAGCAATACCCCACTCTTCAGCACCAAGTAGTGTAGCTATCGCAATATCACGACCAGTTCTTAATTGACCATCAGTTTGAACTACTATGCGTGATCGAAGACCATTTTTTACAAGTGTTTGATGAGTCTCAGCAAGTCCTAATTCCCATGGAAGACCAGCATGTTTTATGGAAGTTTGAGGAGATGCTCCCGTACCACCATCATAACCAGAGATAAGCACAACATCTGAATGAGCTTTTGCAACACCAGCTGCAATTGTTCCAACTCCTACTTCTGATACTAACTTAGTGTTTATGCGAGCTTTTGTATTTGAGTTTTTTAAGTCATGTATGAGTTGTTTTAAGTCCTCAATAGAATAGATATCATGGTGCGGTGGTGGAGATATAAGCCCAACACCTGGTGTTGAGTGTCTTATGCGACCAATAACTTCATCTACTTTGTGACCTGGAAGTTGTCCACCTTCACCTGGTTTTGCACCTTGAGCTAGTTTTATTTGAATCTCTTCAGAGTTTACTAGATAGTTGGCAGTTACACCAAATCGACCAGATGCAACTTGTTTAATTTTAGAATTTTTGTTCGTTTTAAACCTTGAAGCATCTTCCCCGCCCTCACCAGTGTTACTTTTAGCACCTATAGAGTTCATTGCTATTGCTAGTGAAGTATGTGCCTCTTCTGAGATAGAACCATAACTCATCGCCCCTGTAGCAAAACGAGTAATTATTGATTCAATAGGCTCAACTTCATTAATATCTATTGGGTCTAGCTTATTAAAATCAAGAAGTGAACGAAGAGTTATAAACTTCTCTTGAGGTTCATTAATTAGTTTTGCATATTTTTTATAAACTTCATAGTCATTTGTTTTTGTAGAGTTTTGAAGTAAAAAGATATTTTCTGGTGAATAAAGATGATTTTCCCCTCTTTGACGATAAGCGTAGTGACCACCGACAGGTAAATCATTTGCTTCTATAATTTCATTTGGATATGCAACTTTATGACATAACAAAGTTTCTTCTTCTATAGTATCTATATCTATACCCTCAATGCGAGTTGGTGTACCTTTAAAGTAGTTATCAACTAAGTTTTGAGATAGCCCAACTGCTTCAAATATTTGTGCGCCAGTATAAGACCTAATGGTAGAGATACCCATCTTTGACATAATTTTATAGATACCTTTTCCAATAGCTATAATATAGTTTTGAACTGCTTGATTTTGGCTAATATTTTCATCTATTAGTTTTCGTTTACGCATATCTTCTATAGATTCAAAAGCTAAGTAGGGGTTTATTGCATTTGCTCCATAACCTATTAGTGTAGCAAAATGATGAATCTCTCTTGCTTCTCCAGTCTCTATAACTAAACCACAGTTTGTTCTAATTCCCTCAGTAATTAAGTGATGATGAACAGCACTTGTAGCTAATAATGAGGGAATTGCAGCTTTATTTTTACTTATACCCCTAGTAGATAGTATGATAACTTCAGTACCATTTCTAACGGCATCGCTTGCTTCTTTTATAACTCTATCAAGTGATTCTTTCATTGAACCTTGTTTTTTGGCATCAAAATGAATAGGTATAGTTTTTGAGCTAAAGTTAAATTCATTTAATCCACTTAGTTTTTCAAATTGTATATTTGTAAGGATTGGTGATTTTAGTTTTATGAACTTTCTATCTTCATCTACTTCTTGAAAAAGATTTCCTTGGGGACCTATATATGAGATAAGAGACATAACTGACTCTTCACGAATAGGATCAATTGGTGGGTTAGTCACCTGTGCAAAAAGCTGATGAAAGTAGTTAAACAGATTTACCGATGCACTAGATAGTACAGATAGAGCTGAGTCATTACCCATAGACCCTGTTGCTTCATATGCAGTGTTAGCCATAGGGGCTAGTATGATTTTTAAATCCTCTTGGGTATAACCAAAACACTTTTGTCTTTGGAGTATAGTTGTGTGGTTTGGTTGTTTCACCTCTTTATTTAAAGTTAAATCATCAAGGTTAATTTTTTGTTTTTTAACCCATTTAGCATAATCATGACTCTGTGATATTTTAACCTTTATCTCTTCATCACTTATGATACGACCAGTTTCCAAATTAGCTAAAAACATCTTACCAGGTTGGACTCTACCTTTTAGAACTATATCTTCAGGTGCAAATTCTAACGCACCTTGTTCTGATGCCATAATAAGGATATTGTCCTTTGTAAGACAATAACGAGATGGACGAAGCCCATTTCTATCTAGTGTAGCGCCTATAATTTTACCATCTGTAAATGCAACAGAAGCAGGACCATCCCAAGGTTCCATAAATGTAGCATGATATTCATAAAATGCACGACGCTCTTCATCCATCTCCTCATCTTTCCAAGCCTCTGGAATCATCATCATCATTACATGGGGAAGTGAGCGGCCAGCTAGAGTTAGAAGTTCTACTACATTATCTAAAACAGAAGAGTCTGAACCTTTTGCCTCATTTATAAGATATGGATAGATTTTATTTAAGTCATCTTCAGAAAATAGTTTTGATTTTAACATCGACTGGCGTGCCCTCATCCAGTTTATATTTCCTCTTAGAGTATTTATCTCTCCATTGTGAGCGATATAGCGAAATGGCTGTGCTAGTGGCCATGATGGAAAGGTATTTGTAGAGAAACGACTATGAACTACAGCTATAGCTGACTCAAAATCTTCATCATTTATATCTGCAAAGTATAAAGGTAGTTGCTCAGTTATTAGCTGACCTTTATAAGAGATAGTTTTATATGACATAGATGGCATATAAAAGTATTGTGTGCCACGAACACTTGAAGCTGTAACTTGTGATTGTACATATTTGCGAATAACAAAAAGTTTACGCTCAAATGCTTCTGCATCTTCTAACTCAATATTTCGTTTTACAATAACTTGATGAACATAAGGTTCTATTGATTTAACAGTCTCACCCAAAGAATCATTTGCAGTTGGAACTTTTCTCCAACCTAGAAATTCTTGACCAAGTTCTTCTATGCAGTTTTCAACTATAGTTTTACACTCAGAATATGCTTCAGGATCTTTTGGTAAAAAAACTACACCTACACCATAGTGAGAAAACTCTGGAAGCTCTATACCATTTTTCTCTTTTAGTACACGGCGTAAAAATTTATCTGGCATCTGTGTAAGTATGCCAGCTCCATCGCCAGAGTTTTTTTCAGCACCAACAGCACCGCGATGCTCAAGATTTATTAAAAGCTCTATACCTTTTTTTACTATATTATGAGAGGCTTTACCCTTTAAGTGAGCAACAAAACCAACCCCACAAGCATCATGTTCAAACTCTGGATCATATAGACCCTCTTTTTTTGGTAAATACTCTGGTTGCATATCTCTCCTTTGTTTTTTACCTAATCTAAGTATCTTTGAAAATATTTCAAGCACTTGATGTAGACATACTTTATAAAGTATCTATAATATTATCTAAAGAAATTTATATCTAAATTAATTAAGTAAATTTCTTAGGTTATTTTTAAAATAATTAAAGAATATGGAAATTTGAGTGTGTTTGAGCATTATTTGGGAAATATTTATTTACTAAATTATGAAATTTTTCAGAATGATTCATGTGTCTTAAATGAGCCAATTCATGTACTACTACATAATCAATTTGCTCTTTTGGTGTGTTATATAGGTATAAGTTTAAAGTAATTATTTTTTTTGAACTACAACTACCCCATCTTCGTTTCATCCTTCTGAATTTTAGTTCTAAAAATGATAAATTCATTTTTTTTGAGTATATTTCCACTCTTTTTTTTAAATATTCTTTTGCCTTGCTTTCGTCCAGAATCTCTTTATTAACTACAATTTTATCATCTAAATAAATAATTTTTTTTCTTATCCAATGTTGTTTTTCTTCTAACAAGTTATTTATGTACTTTTGTGATACTTTAGGTGTTTTAAGGATCACTCCATCTTTAGTAACATTTATATAACTATTTTTTAATTTTGGTTTGCATATATGAGTTATGTTTAACTCATTAAATTTTATATTATTTGTAAGGTATTGGATCGCTTATTCCTGCTAATTTAAAGCCATTTAATCTAAGTCTACAGCTATCACAAACACCACATGCTAAGTTTTCATCTTTATAACAACTCCAAGTTAGATGAAGCGGAACTTTTAGCTCTATAGCTTTTTGCACTATTTGAGCTTTTTGCAATTTTACTAGTGGCATATGAATTTCAATTTTTGTTTCATCTTTTGTACCTAAATTGATACTTTGTTGCATACTTTTTATATATGTATCTCTACAATCTGGATAACCACTACCATCTTCTTCAACTACACCAATACTAATAACCTCTGCTCCTTCTTTTTCAGCAATAGCAGCTGCCATACTTAAAAATATACCATTTCTAAAAGGTACATAAGTGACTGGTACACCTTCTTCTGTCCCAGATATTGGAACATCTATGCTTTTGTCTGTCAAAGCAGAAGCTCCTAATTTTTCAAAAAAATCTAAATCTAAAATATAACGCTCTTTTACATCAAGACAATCACATATATTATTAAAACATTCTAGCTCTTTAGTTTGTGTTCTTTGATTGTAGTTAAAATGAACACTAACTATCTCAAAACCATCATTTTTCATCATATAAGCACTAAGAGTTGAGTCCATCCCTCCGCTCATAATACAAACTGCTTTTTTATTTATTAAATTCATAAAAAGATTTTAACATATAATTTTAATAAAGATTAAAAGAAATAACCAATATAATGTATAATATTCAATATAAAGGCTTTATTATGGATGTATCATCTTCAACAAATATTTCAGTTAAAACTGAAGTGGATTCAGTACAAGCAGGAAAAGATTCAATAAAAAAGGCGATTGATGTTCAAGAACAACAAGTTCTCTCTACACTTAAAGATGCTCAAGAACAATCTCAAAAAACAGCAGCACATAAATCAGGTATTGGAAACAATATAAATGTTTCTGCATAGATTTAATGGAATACAAAAAGATAAAAAAACTACTATAATTTTATCTTAACTCAAAATTCTTTTGAATTTAAAACACTTCTTAGCGTATGCTGGATTGATTAATATAGCACAAACATCAAGCAAAATCTGTTTTTAAAAAAGCTGTAAAGCACAACCCCCTATCTTCTGCAATACGCATCACATAACTCTTTAGTTTGCTTCCCAAAACCTTATGTACCTGTTATACTTTTGACAATGCTCCTATACTAATCATATAAAATAAAAATATATTGATTGGTACAGATAAAAGTAAACTAGTTATAATTTTTTTATATGGTTTAGGTTCACCATCTTTATAAAAATAAGGGATAAACAAAAAGTTATTTATTTTATATCCATAATTTCCCATCCAAAAAACTATTAAAAAAACATAAGATAGATATACTCCATTATATTTCATCATGAACCATATAGCTAGTATGGCTAACATAATGACTAATGAAAGGTTTATAATAGTAAAACTTATTTGTAGTATAAAGCTATATTCATTTAACTTATTATCTGGTTCTAAGGATGAAAAATACTTTTTGGTCATTGTTGTAAATACAAATGCAATTATAAAATATGTTATTACTCTTAAATAGTTATGTTCTTGAGTATAAAGGTAAAACCCTAAATAAGTTGATATTAATCCAAAATAAAATAAGAAACTAGATATTTTTGCACTTTTATTTGGTTGTGTAACAATCAAATTTTTGGAGACATAATGAAATGAATATTTCAGACCTAAGTAATAACTTAAAATGAGTATTAAGTAGTAAATAGGAGTAGCAATATTATCTGAAATTTTTTCTGTGTCTACTAAAAGCCAAACAACTATGCTCCCAACTAATATCCAAATTATAGGTAATAATAATGTTGATGTTAACTGCGCAACAGCTATATTTAATGCTGTAATTCTAGTTTTTTGTTTCATTTTGTTTAGATAGCCTTTTGATTTCAATTAGTTCAGATGTTCCAGATGACATATCATCATTAAGCCATTGCCATTTTTCAAATAGTTTTATTTTTCCATCTTCCAAAATAGCAGTTGATAAACATTTACCAACCTTTAATTGTCCATCTTTATTAATATGAAGATAGACAAAATCAAAATCACCATTTTTTAACTGTTTTCCAACTATATTACCTTTGATGATTTCTCCACCATCGTATTTGGCTGAAATAATATTTTCTTTTTGCGAATAATAAAAAACTGTATTAGCATTAACTTCTCCATTTTCAGAGTTAGATAATGCTTTAAATATTTTTTTATCTAAGTTAATCAAAGTAATCCTTGTGTATTGTATGTATAGCAACTGTCGTAAGCAATAGTTTTTTCGCTAGGGCAAACTGTTAGTTTTCTTGTTTTTGTTAGCTTTCTTTCTATTTTTGATTAACTCTGTTAAAGGTGAATGACTAGGATAAAGAACTTTAGCAGATGGGATATCCCCTGAAGCTGGGTCTAAGTGAGAATCCTGATCATCAAAAAATATATGGGGTTTAAAAGCTTTTAAAAAACGACTTTTTTGTAATCCTCCAAGAAAAAATGCTTCATCAACATATACATTCCAGTCTCTAAGTGTTTTTATGACTCTCATTTCAGCTGGACTATTTCTAGCTGTCATTATTGCTAGTTTTACAGGTGAAAACTCAATACGACCGGGTAGTCTTTCTTGCATTTTTGATAATTTGATTAATAAGTTTGCATGTGGACCCATAGTTAAAGGAATATTTTGTTTAGTATCTTCATTTTTATGAAAACTTGGTAAACCATCTACTTGATTAATAAGTTCACTTTCTTCATTAAAAATAACAGCATCTGCATCGAATGCAAAACGAACCTGATTTTCATCTAAATGTTCGCTTGATTTTGGTGGCGCTTTAACAATTGCTGCTGCACATACATTACTATCTACAATTTTTTGTGCATCACTTTCACTTGTAGTTAGAAATAAATCAACATAAAAAGCTTCAAGATAATCCACATTTGATTCTCCTGCGGTAAATGCAGACCGAGAAATTTTTAATTTCCTTTTTCTAATTTCGTTAAGAACCCTAAAGCCAGTTTCAGGGCTATTTCTAGACATTACAATCACTTCAACAATAGGTGCGGCTTCTTCATCTTTTTGAAATTTATTTAAATTAAGTAAAGCTTTAACTAATGGCATGCCCGTTCCATCTTCTAAGGGTTTGTCTTCATTTTCAAGCATATATTTTCGATATTCTTCAATAGCTGTTTCAGGATCCTTATCAATTTTTTCTTTAAAGATTTTATCTGCTTCGGATAAATCAAATAAAGCAGTTGCAGATATTCCTATAACAAGTGATTCCGATAAGTCTAGTGGCATAGAGTTCCTTTTTTTGTTTTAAGTTAATGTTTAAGGAGAGCAATGATTTTCTTGCTTTGGTAAATTATTGCATCGCCTAGAAATTGTTAGGTAGTAAATAATACTTATTCAACAAAGTTACCTTTATCATCAATTTTAATATTTGGTTTTTCTGCTCTAAAAGCTTCAATTGATAAACTATGTCCTTGAAGCTTTACAAGTATGTATGATTTTTCAATAGTATCACTATTTAACATAAGAGTATCATCTTTATTGATAACCTCTTTGTTGTATCCAAGTTGTTTAAATTGTGAAATAATTTTATTTTTAATTTTAATAAAGTCATTTTGATTTTGTAGAACTGCTGTTAATAAATACTTATCTTTATTTAAGTTCTCTTGTAGACTCATATCTATTAACGGTCTATTGCAAGTTTTACAATTAAAATCACTTCTATCTACAGTCGCGTTACAGTGCTTACATTTTAATTCTTTTGTCTTTTTAGGAAAAGTAATCATTGCTACAAGACTCAGAATAAATATTATCTCAACTGTTGAATTAAATGTTTCACTTTCTATATTAAGTTCAACACTTAGAATTTGTGCTCCTAATAAACAAATAAATGCAATTATTGCTCCAACAACCCATCCTCTATATAAAGCACCTATAAATAGTGCTAGTTCAATTATTATTAAGATGGTTCTCCTTTATACCTGACGGTGGCGATGGTGTTTAATTTAAGCAACGGTGGAACACAAAAATTTGTTTTTTGTTTTCGATGAGACTGTAAAAGAACTCACTTCTTAAATACTATAAAGTATTCTAGCAAAACATAACAAAAAACACTATATCAAAGAAATACAGAGTTGATAAGTAAGAAACAGCAACTGATGTTTCCTTCCTAAAGTAAATAGTTAAAAAAAGACTAGCTCAACAAGGGTAAGTGCAATAAATTTATTAAAATAAGAGGTGAACCCTATACTTATCTTAATTCCTTATTTTTATTTAGTATTTCTTGAAGTAATTTAAAATATTTCGTTTAAGGAACATAATGATCTTTTAATGGGTTATTTTCCAAATAACATACAAAGTGTTCTGTTATTTGCTTTTAAAGCATTAAAAGAACACATATTTTTTAAGGATAATATCTATTTTTTTGTCTTTTAGAAAAAAATAATGTTAAATTGGCATATTTTTCACTATATTTAGTAAATAACATACATTTTAATTGTTCGTTATTTATTCTATTGAGTGTTTTTATGATAATATGTTCATTGAATAAGTTATATGCTTCAAGTAAATAACCATTTTACAATATCAGCAAAAGGATAAATAATAATGACAATATTGAAAATAAGTTACATACCAATAATCGTTCTGTACTTTTTTGTAGGATGTGATACAAAAAGTTCAGACTATGTTAATTTAGTAACTGAAAAAAGTAAGCCTGAACAAATTAAAATTGTAAAAAAAGACAATAGTAATATTGAATGGACAAATCAGTATGGAACAAAAAAATATGATGAAGCATTAGCTATAACAGCACATATGAATGGAAACATTTATACAACAGGACATACATGGGGTGATCTTGAGAATAATAAAAACATAGGTGAATATGATATCTTTGTTACACAATTTGATAACAGTGGAAAGAAATTATGGACAAAGTTATTTGGTACACCATTAGGTGACCAAGCTAATGCAATTACTAATGATGAAGCTGGAAATATTTATATAACAGGTTCAACTAGTGGTCAATTTAAAAATAATACTCATGCAGGAAAAGAAGATGTTGTTGTTATTAAAATTGATAAACAAGGTGAAAGATTATGGATAAAACAATACGGCAGTAATTCAAATGATAGGGCTAATGACATTGCTTCAGATAAAAACGGAAATATATATATAGCAGGGTATACTGAAGGGAGTATGCCAAATAATAGTAACCTAGGTGACACAGACATGTTTATTAGCAAGTTTAATAGCAAAGGTGATTTACTATGGAATAGACAAATTGGCACACCTTCGGTAGATGTTGCACATGCAATATCAATAGATGAGAACAACAATATATACATTTCAGGAAGAACAAATGGTTCCATAAATGGATATACCAATAAAGGTAGTTATGATATTGTTGTTGTTAAGCTCGATAAAGATGGGAAGCAGATTTGGATACAACAGTATGGTACAAACGGTTTAGATTTTGCAAATGCTATTTCTTCAAGTGATTTAGAAAGTATTTATTTAACTGGATTTACTTCAGGTAGCTTTGAAGGAAATACTAATATGGGATTAAATGATATTTTTATTTCAAAACTTGATAATAAGGGCTCCATTATTTGGACTAACCAATATGGAACATCTGAAATGGAACAAGCCAATAGTATAACTAATATTATAGATGGTCATTTTTACATTGCAGGAAAAACAGCTGGAAACTTGGATGGTAATTCTAAACTTGGAATTACAGATATGTTTATTTCAAAGTTTCATAAAAATGGAAAAAAACTTTGGACAACTCAATATGGTACACCAACTCTTGATAAAATAAATGGAATTTTCAGTGATTCAAATGGTGAAACATATATTGCAGGAAGAACATTTGGAAACTATGATATTTATAAGAATAAAGGTAGAAGTGATATTATTGTTCAAAAGCTAAACAATGAATGATAAACAGCGCATATAACAAGAACTAGGAGCCAATAGTTTACCGCGAGCGGAAAACTATTGGCTCAAGATGAACGTTATAACAAGGAGATTATGAATGAATACTAAGATTCTTATATTATTAACTATCCTTATCCTCATGTCAGGTTGTGTAAATAAAAAACCTTATCCAAAGAATTGGGAACCTATAAACGATAATGTAAATATCTTAAAAGATATTACAGGTAAATATAATTGTAATAAACATTTACTTGAAATGTTAAAACTTTCAAAACAATCATCAGATTGTTTAGGAATTGAAATTATTAGTTCTGAAAAAAAATTAATTGTTTCTAGTTTTTCAAAAAAAAAAATACTTGAATCAAAAACATTATTTAAAAATGAATATTATAAAATCAACAGTTACTTTAATAGTAGTTCACTTAAAATATTAGATGGCCATGGATGGTGGATGTTAGCTGAGGTTTCTGGATATGGGAATAGTACTAGTACCCCACCACTCATAAAGAGATGTTCTTAGTTTCAATAATAGTAGGATAAAGTTTTTTCAACTTCACCCGGGCATCTTTTGTCGTGAATTTCCAGTCCGTAGTTTTAGTATTTATATTTCGGTTATCTTGCCAAGCCTTTATCTCTTTTTTGAGAGTTTCTTGATTTGGAATGCGCTTATTCAGAGCTTGTCCAA
>Ga0256834_1002447_pt1 | contig 11677 bp, 11 predicted proteins | sample 4281140metaG_FD_190536 | JGI IMG/M metagenome (GOLD analysis project Ga0256834, IMG submission 190536) | Hydrothermal vent microbial communities from East Pacific Rise, Pacific Ocean - 4281-140 | ecosystem: Environmental > Aquatic > Marine > Hydrothermal vents | place: Pacific Ocean: East... | reverse complement strand
AAACTTTTTACTTTTAAAAAGAGTCGTTTCCCTTCTTGATGCTCTATCGCTCTTTATTCGAGGTCAAAAAAGATTAAGTTAACAAATGTTAATATTGTTTTCACGGTTATATTAACGTCTGTTCATGCAACCGGTCAATATCGTGAACGACTGTTAACTTTTGAAAAAATGCTTATTAACATCTGTTCACAAAGATCGACGGAGGCCCCATGTTATCGAATGTTCAAACGAGCAAAACAATAAAAAGTACAAAAGAGAAAATTTTAGAGGCCGCTTTGGAGCTGATCTCCCGATACGGATATAAAGGGGCCAGCGTTAGAAAAATAGCCAAAGCGGTGGGAGTAAGAGAGAGCGCGATATACAACCATTTCAAAAACAAGGACGAGATTTTCCAAGAGATACTAAAAAGCCTCTTCTCTTCTGATTTTTCCGATTTTTTCGAAAAAAAACCTATAGAAGAGAACGCCAAAAAAGGGAAAAAATTCTTGATGGAATATGCCGCGACCGTAAAACTGGCCACCTTCGATCCGAAACATGAAAAGCTATTCAAAATAGTTCTTTTGGAGCTTATGCAAAACAAAGAAGTACGTGAACAGTTTTTAAACTATTTTTACGACAACAATATCAAAAAATTGTCTCACGTTCTATTTTTAATGATGCAGGAGGGATTGATCAGGCAATCGGATCCGATGCTGATGGCAAGGGAGTTTTTCGCTCCCCTCTTCTATCTCAGATTGGAAGTTACGCTTTTGAGGGTAGACGAAAAATCGACCGTTACGCTTTCGACGATGTTCGAAAAACATGTGGAGTTTTTCTGGGAGAGCGTAGCGGTTAGGGCCTAATTGCCGCCATATAGGCTTTTTTAACCATGTTACCGTAGATATTGGGGACCATCTTTTCTTTATATTCTATAATATCAAAATTTGAAAAACTATAAAGAAGCTCCTTGGGCTTTAAAAGATAATTTGGATTCATATTGGCCTCGTTTTTCTCGCTATGCACAAAACTCTCAAAAATCAAAACTCCTCCCGGTTTCATAGCTTTTTCGAACTTTTCAAAAAGAGACCTGTTCAAAAAATTTATATTTACCACCAGATCGTATTCCTCCTCTTTTAGATCGAAAAAATCCAAATCGGCTTCGATTCTGTTTATCTTTTCGTACCCCTCTATCAACGATAGAGCCTTTGGAGATATATCAATAGCGTCAACCGAAAACCCCCTCGAAGCCAAAAATTTTGCGTTTCTGCCGTTGCCGCAGGCTATATCGCATGCTCTACGTCCAGAAGCTGCTCTATAGTGCGAGACTAAAAATTGCGAAGCGTATTTTAAAATTTGGCCCTTTTTATATTTTTCCTCCCATCTTTTTTTATCGCTTTTCAATTTTCGGTACCTTTTCGATCAGTTCTTTGTAATGTTCCACGTTTTTAAAACTCTTTTCGAGTCTCCATCTGAGAACGAATTCGATTATCTCATATTTTCGATCTTCCATTAGCTTTTCGGAGCGTCCGAAATAGGCCAAATTTACGTTTTTCATCCTCTCGTTCTCTTTCACGATGGCGATTATCTGAACGTATCTGCCCTCTTTTATCTGCGCGAAGTTTTCTTCAGATAGAGATATTCCGCCGAGATTCATGGCTTTGAACTCGAACAGCTCGCTAACCGTTTCTATCTTTTTGTCGATTCCCAAAGAGAAAAAGAGCTCTTTTATTCTCTTGAGATTCTCCCGTCTGAGGATCTCGTAACCGACAATTTTATCCGTAAGTCTTTTTAGTTTCTCTATTGAGGATTCCATCATATCTTTCCGCTTAGTCAATATCGTATATTAAATAATATCACAAGTAATTTTAATGCTATTTTAGTTATAATCCGCTTTAAAAAAACGGGGTTTATCAGATGGATTATCTCGAAATCGAAGGTAGAGCGAAACTAAAAGGCAAAATTAACGTATCAGGCGCAAAAAACTCGGCTTTACCCCTGATAGCGCTATCGATTATATCAAAAGAGCCGTTTAAACTCTCAAATCTTCCTAACGTCAAGGATATTAGAACTTTACTACATCTTCTGGAAATTCTGGGAGCGAAATATAGATTTGAAAAAAACGTCGCGGTTATAGATACGTCCGAAATCAGCTCCACCACGGCGCTTTACGATATAGTCAGAACGATGAGAGCCTCTATTTTGGTTTTGGGACCTCTGCTAGCTAGATTCGGACACTGCGAAGTGAGTCTGCCGGGAGGCTGCGCCATAGGACAAAGGCCGATAGATCTTCATCTAAAAGCGATGGAAAGTATGGGCGCTTCTATAGAGATTAAAAACGGATACGTAATAACCAGGGCCCAAAACGGTCTAAAAGGCGCTCACATAATTTTCGACAAAGTAACGGTGACCGGAACCGAAAACGTGCTTATGGCCGCTGCTCTCGCAAAAGGAAAAACGACTATCGTAAATGCCGCAAGAGAGCCCGAAGTGGTTCAGCTGTGTCAGGTATTGAAAAACGCCGGAATAGAGATCGATGGAATCGGCGGGGACGAACTGGTGGTGCGCGGAACGGAGGGAGAATTGCCCCGTTTAAAGGAAGTAGAGGTTATTCCCGACAGAATCGAAGCCGGCACATATCTATGCGCTGGCGCCATAACCGGATCCGAAATAACCGTACAAAAAGTGGAACCTTCACATATGGACGCAATTTTAACCAAATTTAGACAGATGGGGCTGAGGATAGATATCCACAAGGATTCGATAACGATCCATCCGACCGAAAAAATAGAGCCCGTGGAGATAACCACATCGGAATATCCAGGATTTCCGACAGACATGCAGGCTCAGTTCATGGCTTTGGCTTTAAAGGCCGAGGGCGTTTCAATAATAGAGGAGCGGCTATTCGAAAACAGATTTATGCACGTAGGAGAGCTGCTTAGATTCGGAGCGAACATCCATTTAAAAGGAAACATAGCTACGGTATACGGCCCTGCCGATTTGATGGGCGCTGACGTTATGGCTACCGACCTTAGAGCCAGCAGCGCTCTGGTACTCGCCGGTCTGAGCGCCAAAGGAATTACAAAAGTGCATAGAATATACCATTTAGACCGCGGGTACGAGGCTCTCGAGGAGAAGCTATCCTCTCTCGGCGCCAAAATCAGACGATTGAAAGAGTAAAACTACTCTTCCTCCTCGAATATTATTATCTCGTAATTGTTTCTTCTGGCTACTACGGCCCTGTTTTTGGGAACGTAACCCTGAGCCTTGCACTCGGCCAGCTCCTCTTTGAGCGCTTCGATCTCCTTTTCCATCTCGTTAATCTGGTCTTTGAGTCTCAAAATAATATCGACTCCGGCCAGATTGACGCCCATCTCTCTGGTAAGTCTTAAAATCATTTTTATTCTGTCGATATCTCTTTGCGAATAGAGTCTCATTTTGCCTTCGGTTCTCGAAGGCGATATCAGCCCTTCCCTCTCGTACTGCCTAAGTGTCTGTGGATGGATTTTCAGAACTTTGGCAACAACGCTTATCAAAAATACTGGTTCGTCGTATCCATACATCATTCACCTCCGGGAAGTCTCTCTTGCATCAGTTTGGAGAGTTCTGGATCGATCTCTTCTACTTTGGGTAAAATTATATTTGCTCTTAAATAAAGATCACCTTTGGTTTTAGTTTTTCTATTTGGGGCTCCCAGCCCTTTTACTCTAAACTTCTGTCCGCATTTTGTGTTTTTTGGAACCTTCAGAGTGATCTCCTTTTCGAGTGTGGGAACCTTTACCTTTCCGCCGAACATCGCTGTCTTCAAAGGTATATCGAAATCTTTATAAAGGTCGTCTCCAATCCTTTCATATTCCGGATCCTGCGCGACCTCCACCTTTAACAGCAGATCCCCTCTTCTACCCTTGAAACTTTTTCCTTTGCCTCTTATTCTAAGCGTATCGCCGTTTTTCACTCCGGCCGGTATTCTAACGTCAAAGCTCTCTCCGTTTACGCTCAAAGAATGAGTGCCGCCCAAAATCGCCGTCCTAAACGGAATGGTAATTCTTGCGTGAATATCCAGATCCGGAGTGGCAAACTCATCAAAACTTCCAAACCCGCCAAATCCTCCGGCTCTTTCGAAGCCGCCGAAACCTCCCCCGCCGAAAATGTTTCTCAAAATTTCGTCCAAGTCCACTCCGCCTTGGAAATTCTGCTTTGCGAAATCGTGAAAATTCTGTCCTCCAAACATCGCGTCGCCGTACTGATCGTACTGTTTTCTCTTTTCGGGATCGCTCAAAATTTCGTATGCGGCGTTGATCTCTTTGAACTTCTCTTCCGCTTCCGGAGATTTATTGATATCCGGATGATATTTTCTGGCTAATTTTCGATAAGCTTTTTTTATCTCATCCTGAGTGGCGTTCGGGCTAACTCCTAACGTTTCATAAAGACTCTTGCTCACTTAAAGCCCTCCTATGCAATTTTTTTTATTGAATTATATCATAAAACTTTAGTCATAGTCAATCAATTTGTATAGATATAGGCCCATGAACTAACCCAGCAATCGGCGATTCTAACGGATATTTTCATCCGCCTAAATTCATATTTCTTAATATTAAACTTTGAGGCCTCCTCGTAGTTGTCCAGCTCTTTTAATATCCTTAAATCGTTTATGATATATAGTTCGCCGTATACTTTTTGCATCGTTGTAACTCTTCTGATCATACCGGGATACCAAGATACTCTTTTTAGCTCTCCCCTGCTCCATGCCGTACCGACAAAAGTAGAGCTCTCTCTGAGCAGGCGAGCGTACCTGTTTTCGTAGCCGCTCATCAACGTGCCGTATACAAACAGCAATGTGGAATTTATTATTTCTTTTTTCAATTTTTCCTCGAATAAAGAATTTGTCTACTCAAAAATTTTATCCAATTTAGTCTAGTTATATCAACTTAATTTAGAATGTTTTTTAATACCCGCTCAGATTCAGATTTGCTATAATACTTTTTCAATCGTCCCATGCCAACTTTTCAAGGGAGAATATATGGATAAAATCGATATTGAAGCGATTTACGACAAAATAAAGAGCCCTTTTCAGAAAGATTTTTTCAGAGCCAAAAGATATGAAATTCCTCTTACGATATTAATAATGGAGATAGATCAAAAAGATTTTCTAAACCACTTTAGGGCTTCGGACTATCTTTTTAATCTCTATGAGGATATCTATCTGCTTTCCGCTCTCTTTTGCAATTACGAAGAGGGGCTCTCGTTGGTAAAAAGGGTTAAAAGAGAGTACGAGTTTAGATATTTCAAAAAAATTCCCGTATTTAACGTAACTTACCATAAAAACTATCCTGTACCGGATAAGAGTCTGCTTATTAGCCTGTTAAAAGCTTTCGAGGAGGTTAAAAAAAAGAGCGGCTAAGGGCCGAAAACTCTTTTTTGAGCCTCTTTTACGCAATTTAACATATTTGAAGTATCGTAACCCATGTAGCTAAGCTCTCTTTTTAACTCCTCTTCGCTTCCATCCAAACGGAGATTATGATTTTTTTCTATTTTGGCCAAAAACCAAAGCGCCAGAAACTCAACGCCGTAATCTTGGAGCCTGTGCGCAAAATCCACAAAAGATTCACAGCCGCTGTTTTCATATTCATCGATTATTGCATCCACAACCTTATCCAATCTTCTCAAGGGTACGGCCCAATATATGAGTCTGGCCGGAAAATTACCGTTTATATGATCCGCGCCCAAATAGAGCCTGACTCCTCTTTCTACGCCCATACCGTAACCGTTTGTTCTAATACCGACAAAACCGATATCGGCCAAGATATGTCTTGCGCATCCCTTTAAACAGCCGCTATATCCTATCTTTATCCCTTTTTTGATATAGCTTTTTAACTTTTGTGCGGCCGATTTCGTATCAAAAAGCGAATATATACAGAATCTGCTTCCGGCACATGAGAGAATATCATATCGCTCATAACTGGATTTCCTGCCAAACGCCCTACTATTGAGTCCCACTATATATAAATTTTGATCGCAGCCTATATTTACCCTAGCGCCCTCGGCTTTGGCCGCATCGATTATCTCTTTTAGCTCCTTCGGTTCTACCACTCCAAATTCGGTTTGATATCTGTACGCGAACGTACCGTCTATAAGTTTTATAAACTCATCTTGGCTCGGGCTTTTGGCCGCTTCTGCTATAAGAGGCTCTTCCATTTTCGGAGGATCGAACTCGTATAAAAGCTTTCTAAAGCCCTCGACGCCAACCTCCTCGAGCAGATGAAAAAGTCTGGCCCTGGTTCTGTTCTCCCTGGGACCGTATCTGACATAACACTCCATAACCGCTCTGAAAAAATCTGGACAATCGTCTTTATTTATAAAAACAAAAGGCAATGCCAAATTGCCGTTTTTTCCTCCGATATATACGTCAAAACCGATTCGCTCTCTATCTTTGCATCCTCGAAAAAAAAGATCGTTACCGAAAAATGAGCATATAGGCTCGCTTCTGCCGCTAAGAGCCACGTTGAACTTTCGAGGCAGAGTTCCTACAAATTTTTCGTTTTTCAAAAACTGCTTCTCAATCTCGGAAACGTATATGGAAGCGTCAAAGAGCGAATCGGCAGTCAATCCCTCCAGCGGATCGCAAAGAACGTTTCTAAAATTGTCGCTCAGCGTCTGCCACGAGCTCATTCCTCTGGCCTCCAGAGAGAAAAATATCTCTTTTACGGAGTCAAAAGATAGATTGTGCAGCTCTATTTGCGCTCTGGAGGTGATTAAAATCGAGGCTTTTTTCTTTTCGGCGAGCGAAGCTATGAACGAAAGATTCTCGCTGCTCTCTCTTCCGGCGCTGATCCTGATTCTTATCATAAACTTTTCAGGATGCAGTTTTGTGGAATAGATACCGAAACTCTTTAGAAAGAATCTCTCTTCCTCTCCGATCTCTTCCGGTTTTAGCGATGCGATCTTTTTATAAAAATCCACAGGCTTTAGCCTCAGCTTTAGACGCTCTAGTTTATTTAGCTTCATTTTTTCTCTCTCGTTTTGAAAATTGAAAAAAGAGACCCTTTTTGTTATACTTCAGAAAAATTTAAAGAAGGTTGAAATGAGGCCTAAAGAGAGATACAAAAAGCTAAAAGAGCATCTTTTAGAAGAGAATCCGGTACTCGTAGAAGCTATAAAGGAATACGAAGAGCTCGACGGAGTGGCTCACGAAATAGGTTTTATCGAAAAGGAGAGCACCTATACCGAAGAGATCTCATGGTGGCCGCTGATCTCGGTTTTGGGAACATTTAGCGCTGGAAAATCGAGCTTTATCAACGAGTTTTTGCAAACTAAACTGCAATCTACCGGAAATCAGGCGGTAGACGACAAATTTACGGTTATCTGCTATACGAAAAGTCCTGAACCCATCACTCTGCCCGGAGTCGCACTGGACGCCGATCCCAGATTTCCGTTTTACGATATCTCAAAAGAGATCGAAAAAATCGAAGATAACGAAACGGCGGTAAATAGATACCTGCAACTAAAAGGAGTCAACTCCGAAAGACTAAAGGGAAAAATTTTGATAGATTCTCCCGGTTTCGACGCGGACGTGCAAAGAGACGAAACGTTAAAAATCACAAAACATATTATTGACCTCTCCGATCTGGTTTTGATCTTTTTCGACGCCAGACATCCCGAACCAGGAGCCATGAGAGATACGCTGAATCATCTGGTGGAAGTTGCGCAAAACCATAAAGATTCCGATAAAATCTTATACATTTTAAATCAGATAGATACATGCCACAAAGAGGACAATCTCGAAGATATAATAGGCGCTTGGCAGCGCGCACTATCTCAAAAGGGAATAGTAAGCGGCAGATTTTACGCTATTTATAACGAAAGCGTATCGGAGTTAAAGGAAAACGAAGCCGGGAGACTGAAAAAAAGAAAGGACGCGGACCTTTCGGAGATTATTCAAAAGATCGAAAAGGTTTCCGTAGATAGAGCCTATAGAATCGTGAAAAACGTAGGCACGAAAGCAAAAGAGCTTTTAAAAGATATTAGGGAACTAAAAGATATGCTGCAAAGATACAAAAAGATTATGCTTTTTGCAGACGCCTTAATGCTGATATCTCTAGCGGCGGGCGGGTTGTGGTTAAATATCGCCGGACTCGATTCCTATTTCGGAGTTTACGCTGGCGTTTCTATCGCGGTTTTTCTGCTTTTGCACTTTAAGCTAAAAAGAGTCGTCGCCTCAACTTTGGCTAACAAAATAGAAAATCCCCAAGTAAAAAGGGCTTTTGTGAAACAGAGCGCCTGGTTTAGATCCACGTTTGGCGCTCCGGCAAGGGTTTCTCAGGAAAAATACGTTAACAGGCTAAAAGATCTGATCGAAGAGTCCAAAAACTTTATTCAAAAACTCAACGATCAGTTCGTAACGTTAAAAAGTTAGTGCAAAAAGTGTCTAACGCCGGTAAAATATAGTGCTATACCGTGTTCGTCAGCGGCTTTGATCACCTCCTCGTCTCTAATACTACCTCCCGGTTGGGCTATAGCTACTACTCCTGCTTTCGCCGCTTCGTCTACGGAGTCTCTAAAAGGGAAAAAAGCCTCGCTGGCCATTGAACTTCCTTTGACCTCGAGTCCCATCTGAGCCGCTTTTTTTAACGCGCATCTGGAGGCGTCAACTCTGCTTGTCATACCCATTCCTATCGCCACTAAAGCTCCGTCCTTGACGTATGCTACCGAGTTCGATTTGGTCAAAGCGGCGATTTTCCAGGCCATCACTAGATCTTTTTTATCGGATATATCTTTTTTTGATACCCTTTTTGCCCCCAAGATCTCTTCATCTTTTACGCGGTCGCTGTTTTGTAGCAAAAATCCGCCCTCAACGTGTCTAAAATCGAATCGATCTTTTTCGATTTTCAAGGAGGAGCTCTTTTGATCGAAAAGCTTTATCCTCTTTTTCGATTCAAAAATCTTCTTGGCCTCCTCGGTTATTTCTCCGGCTATCAAAACTTCGACGAAAATCTTGTTTATCTCTTCGGCCAGATCGGCGTCAACTACGCCGTTTACGGCCACTACGCCGCCAAACGCGCTGAGCGGGTCGCACTCTAGAGCCTTTTGCCACGAGAGCTTCAAACTCTCCTTTAGTGCGGCTCCGCAGGGATTTGCGTGTTTTATTATCGTTACACTCCCCTCGCCTAACGCCACCGCGAGTTTCACGGCGGCATTCATGTCGGTAAAGTTGTTGAAACTCGGCTCACCCTTTATTATGTTTAGCCTATCGAAAAAATCTTCAAACTGATATAACGCTCCCTTTTGATGCGGATTCTCTCCGTATCGAGTCTGAAGCAGCTTTTTGCCGTATATAAATCTCTTTTCCCCAAATCCCTCTTTGAATCTGTCGTTCATATAGTTCGCTATCGTTGCATCGTAAGCGGCGGTATGCTCAAAGGCTTTTATCATAAGCTCTCTTCTAAACTCTTCGCTGTTCTTCCCGTCTCTTATGGCCTCTATTACCCTGTCGTAATCGGCCGGATCGGTTACTACGATAACGTTTTTAAAGTTTTTTGCCGCGCTCCTGACCATAGCCGGACCGCCGATATCTATATTCTCGATAATCTCCTCGAAATCGTCGGTTCTCTCGATCGTCTCTTTAAAAGGATAGAGATTGACGCAAACGATATCTATCGGCTCGATCCCCAACCGTCTGGCCTCTTCCACATGATCGGCCATCTCTCTTCTGTACAAAATTCCCCCGTGAACGTATGGATTGAGCGTTTTTACTCTCCCCTGGAAACATTCCGGAAAATTTGTAATCTCGCTTATTTCCGTAACCTCTAACCCGGCATCCTTGAGTACTCTCCAGGTTCCGCCGGTACTGACTATTTCATATCCCAAATCGACGAGATCTTTTGCGAATCGCTCTATACCTCTTTTATCGCTTACACTCAACAGAGCTCTCATTTTATCCCTTTTTTTTTCGAAATTTTACAAAAAGCTATCTAAAAAATTGATTTATGTTAATTACACCAACACGCATATAGGAGTATAATCGTTCTATAGGGGGCCTCATGGAACGCACAAAGGAGGCGCGCGGATGAAAGAGAGCGACTACTATCTAAAACTCCCCTCGATTCAGGTAGCCGCGGAACTCGAAACCGATCCTGAATCGGGACTCTCCCTCGAGGAAGCAAAAAAGAGACTTTTGAAATTCGGGCCAAACGAAATTCCAGAAAAAGAAGAGCCTCTATGGCGCAGATTATTAAAGAGGTTTTGGGGCCCTATTCCATGGATGATAGAGGCCGCGGCTCTTTTGGCGGCGGCCGTGGAACACTGGGAGGAGTTTTACATAATTCTTGCCATGCTTATGGTAAATGCCTTCTTGGATTTTTATCAAGAGAGCAAGGCTCTAAACGCAATAAGAGTCCTAAAAGAGAAGCTCGCCAAAAAAGCTACCGTTTTGAGAGAGGGGAAGTGGCAGACGATACGAGCTTCTGAACTGGTACCGGGCGATATCCTAAAAATCAAAATAGGAGATATAGTTCCCGCGGATATAAAGATAATCGACGCGGGAGACTACTCATTGATCGATCAATCCGCCCTTACGGGCGAATCAATGCCCGTAGTTAAAAAAGAGGGCGACATAGCCTATTCTAACAGCATAGTCAAACGCGGCGAAATGGTAGGAATAGTCGTCAATACCGGTCTTAATACCTATTTTGGCAAGACCGTCTCTTTGGTGGCAAAAGCCCAGCGGGAGCAAAAAAGCCACTTTCAAAGAATGGTAATTAGAGTGGGAGATTTTCTTATCATAGTTACCCTCGTAATGATATCCGTTATTTTGGTTTTCGGGCTAAAAAGAGGTGAGAACCCCTATGAGCTTTTGGTATTTTCTTTGGTTTTAACCGTTTCGGCCATACCGGTGGCTCTACCCACCGTTTTAACCGTCACCATGGCTGTGGGAGCGTTGAATCTCTCCCGTAAAAAGGCTATTGTCAGTAGACTCGCGGCCATTGAAGAGCTGGCGGGCATGGACATTTTATGTTCCGATAAAACAGGTACTTTGACAAAAAACGTAATGACGATAGCCGAACCGTTTTTGGCGCGAAACAGAAAAAAGAGCGAACTCTTTTTATATGCGATACTTTCCAGCAAAAGAGAGAACGAGGATCCAATAGAAAAACCGATATTCGAATATTCGGACAGACACGGAATAACGCCACTGGCCAAAAATTTCAGACTCTTTAAATTTATACCCTTCGATCCCGTCAGAAAACGGAGCGAAGCATTGGTAAAAAGAGGCGACAAAGAGTGTCTCCATGTGGTCAAGGGGGCTCCCCAGATCGTATTGAGTCTATCCGATCAGAATGAAATAGATAAAAAAACGGTCCTGAAACAGATCGAGGAGTTTGCTCAAAACGGCTTTAGAACTCTCGGAGTGGCTTTTAAAAAGTGCGAGGAAGAGTCGTTCCACTTCGTGGGTCTGATCCCTCTTTACGATCCGCCGAGAGAAGACTCAAAAGAGGCCGTCGCCGAAGCCAAGAAAAAAGGGGTAAAAGTAAAAATGGTCACCGGGGACAATCTGGCGGTGGCCAAATATATAGCGAAAATTCTCGATATCGGCGAAAAGATTTTAGATATTCAGGAGCTAAAAGGAGAGAATACCAAAGAGTACGAGATCCTCGCTGAAGTCATTTCAAAAGCCATCTTAAAAACCGCCGATCCCGAAATGGAC
>Ga0256834_1002446_pt1 | contig 11682 bp, 10 predicted proteins | sample 4281140metaG_FD_190536 | JGI IMG/M metagenome (GOLD analysis project Ga0256834, IMG submission 190536) | Hydrothermal vent microbial communities from East Pacific Rise, Pacific Ocean - 4281-140 | ecosystem: Environmental > Aquatic > Marine > Hydrothermal vents | place: Pacific Ocean: East... | reverse complement strand
GCCCGAGCTGACTAGCTCACCGAGCGCGTAGAAGCCGAAGATAACCGCGAGTCCTCGGTAGGGTCTCATGGTAAGACCTTAGAAAAAGAGGTATAAAATCATAGCCCCTCGAGGAAGGCCTTGACCTCCGAGCGGTCGTTCAAGTTAACCGCCGGAATCCCCCAGACTCTTGCGACGAAGCGCAGTTCCCTCCTGTAATCGCCGGGAACGGCCGAGAGGTGGTTGGCCCCCATGACCTCTATGAACGTCCCCTTGTCGAGGGGGTTCTTCACGGCGGTGTGGGGCCACTGTCTGCCCCAGAGGAGCTTGCTCTCGAGGCTCTCGTCTATTTCAACGCCCTCCCCAAGGAAGTACAGCAGGTAGTGCCTCCCACCCCGCCTGATGAGCCTTGCAAAGGTGAACGTCGCCTTCGGTGTGCGGTAGCCGAGCGCGGCACCGCTCCTCCCCTGGCACTGACCTCTAAGCGTCGTTGCCCTGAGGTTCTCCTCAGGGTTTTCGCTCAGCTTTGCGTAGTAGAGGGAAGCGGCCCCGCAGTTCGCTATGACAACGACGTCGTCGTCCACGTACTTTATATCGCCAAAGAGGGGCGGCTTCCCGCTCAGGAGGAAGAGGAGCGACGAACTTATGGTCCCCTTGACGTCCCCCTCGCACGTCGCTGGGATAACAGGCTTCTCCCCCTCTGCGTCCAGGCTGAATGGCAGGAAAGCGGGAATCAGGCAGGCAGTTGTCCCGTAGATTTCGCTCAGCTCCGGCTGGCACTTGACCGAGACGCCAATCGTTCCGTCCGTTAGGAGGTCCTTAGCCGCTAAATAGAGCCTTATCTGTCTCTTCAAACTCTCGGGCGTCAGCATCTTCCCGTCGAATTCAACTCTGGCCTTCGAGGTCAGCCAGCGGTAGAACTCCTCGACCCTCTCATCGGGGATTTCCCCGGCGTTTTTGACGATTAGGTACTGGTCCAGCATCAGGAAGTCGCCGATTATTCCCTTCAGCCTCGGGAGGTCGTCCATGAGGTGCTCCATTCCGAGGGTGTACGGGGCGCCGAAGAGGAGTATCCTCGACAGGGACAGCTTTTTAACTGCTTCAACGGCCCTTGCCCAGCTGGCGACCCCTTCAAGGTCTCCCTTAATCCTGAAGTGCCTGAGGGCGTATCCGTTGACTGCGCTCTCCCAGAGCGAGGCGCCGACCGATGTTACGCATGTCGAGCCGGCCCAGGCAGGGTCGTCGTCCGCGTAGAGCAGAACCGGAACGTTGGCTTCCCTAACGAAGGCCGTTACGAGGTTGCTCTCCGTCCAGTGCCAGAGTCCGAAGATAACCCCCGAGATGCCCTTTGAGAGTCCTATCCTCGCGGCCCTCAGGCTCTCCTCCATCGAGTCTATCCCGAAGTTGTTTCCATTCTCAAACGACCCGTACTTGCCGAGTTCGGCGTTGATGTCCAGGACCTCAAAGCCCTCCTTCCTCAGAAACTCAACGAGCTGTGAGTGCTTTTCGAGGAGAGCCCTTTCCCTCTCGCCCGACAGAGCCGTCGGTCTGGGGTCGGTGTAGGTGGCAACGCCTATCATGGAACCACCTCAGAATATCGCATCGCCGTCCTCCCTAAAGAGGTGCGCCCTCCTCATGTTTAGGACGAGCCTTATCTCCTTGCCCTCCTCCGCCTTGGATTCCGGCGGAAGCGATGCCGTTAATGAGTGGTCGCCAACGGAAACGTGGACTATCTTCTCGTTGCCCAGGTTCTCCAGTATGTCAACAACGCCCTTTACCGTGTTCTCCTCATCCCTTATCGGTGATATCTCCGCGTCGTAGATGTCCTCTGGCCTGATTCCCAGGGTCAGCGTCTTCCCCACGTAGTCCCTCGCAACCTCGAACTGGTCCGGGAGGAGCTTGAGTTTGAACTCGCCGAAGTCCATTCTGCCGTCTTCGAGAAGGGTTCCCTTCAGGAAGTTCATCGGTGGCGTCCCTATGAAGCCCGCAACGAAGGTGTTCGCCGGGTTGTTGTAGACTTCCTCGGGCGTTCCGACCTGCTGGAGGACGCCGTGGTTTATAACCGCAATCCTGTCGCCCATCGTCATTGCCTCGACCTGGTCGTGGGTGACGTAGATTGTGGTTACCCCGAGCTGTTTCTGAAGCTTCTTAAGCTCGGCGCGCATCTTCACGCGAAGCTTAGCGTCGAGGTTGCTCAGAGGCTCGTCCATTAGGAAGACCTTGGGCTTTCTTATTATCGCCCTGCCCAGAGCGACCCTCTGCCTCTGACCTCCGCTCAGCTCCCTCGGTTTTCTCTTGAGAAGCTCTGTCAGACCGAGCATCTCGGCGACCTCTCTAACCCGCCTGTCTATCTCCTTCTTCGGCACCTTTCTGAGCTTGAGGGGGAAGGCTATGTTGTCGTATACCGTCATGTGCGGGTAAAGTGCATAGCTCTGGAAGACCATGGCGATATCCCTGTCCTTGGGAGGCACGAACACCTCCTTTTCGGGGTCGGCAACGAGCTGGTCGCCGATGTAGATTTGCCCCTTCGTCGGCTCCTCCAGACCCGCTATCATCCTCAGGGTTGTGGTCTTTCCGCAACCGCTCGGGCCGAGCAGAATCATGAACTCCCCGTCCTTGACGTCGAGGGTCATGTCCTTAACGGCGACGACACCATCAAACTCCTTCCACACACCAACGAGCCTAACACCGGCCATACCAAACACCTCAGTCAAGGATTAAACGTATCCTCGTGCTTTCATATTCCTCCAAAACCGCGAACATGCCACCGATTTTTACAATCTTGCCGTTGAGCTTCAAATCGAAGTTGTCGATTCCCTCCTCCAGGACGACGGTGTAGCCGACGACCTTTCCGGAGAGGGTCTCCACCTCGCCCGTCGAGAGGTTCTTCCCAACGACCTCGGCGTAGACTTCGCCCTTGGGAAGGTGCCTCCTTATTAAATCGACCGCGTGGAAGGTCGTGAAGAACCTGACGTCGTGCTTCCTGTTTATGTCCTCGATGAGAAGTTCGGACTCCTGAAAAGCCTCCCTGACGAAGGCGTACTGGGCGAATATTATCTCGGGATACGTTGCCTTGAAGCTCGGAGGGTTTCTGGGTCTGAGGCCGATGTTCTGAATGTCTATGACTTCCTTCCCATCGAACATCCCTATGAAGTGGTTGAGCCTGTGGAAGCGCCGTATGAACAGGTTTCCTTTGCCCTTCAGGCCGTTTAGGGATGTGTTTCCTCCAGTATAGATGGACAGCGTAACTCCCCCCCGAAGGGCCCTCTGGAGGTCTCCGTGTATTTTCTCAAGGAACTTTTCAGGGGCGACGAGTATTATCTCGTACTCGCTTCCCTCAATTGACTCCCTGACCATTTCGATGGCCTCATCTATCTTCGTCGTCCGCCATATCGCAGGTTTCTCGTGCTCCTTCCTCTTGGACTTGGACAGCTCCATTTCAAAGAGCTTTCTGAGGCTGTCTATCTCGCCCTTGAGACGCATAAACGCTATGGCCGGCGGAAAGGCGGCGTAGACCCTCGGCGTTCCCTCCACCTCGGTGACGAAGCCCCTGGCCTTCAGCGACGTGACGGTGTCGTAAACCCTGTTGTACGGTATTCCACTCTCCTCGGAAATTTCTCTGGCCGTGCTCGGTCCGTTCACGAGGAGCGTCCAGTAGGTTAGGACCTCATACTTGGTGAACCCAAGTCGGGTCATCGCGTTCATAATCCTGTCACTCGGTTCCACTGCAATCCCCTCCGCTGTGTTCCGTTGAGGTTTCATAAATAGGTTTGGCCACTTCCCATCACGGTGTATTTACTTTTGGTAAACAATATGTGCGCATCGTATATAAGAATTTCCTTTCGGAGCCGAAATAGCCTGCCCACATTGATTCATCAAAGTCAATTTATGGTTTTCAATCCTCGACTTTTGTCGGAATCCAAAAACTATATATATACTGAAAGTAAACACAATGTGAAAACTACCTGAGGTGCTTCCGATGGGTAGGAAGACACTTAGCATTGCCATGGCTTTGGTTGTTGTGCTCGCCGTTGTGGCGGCGGGCTGTATTACGGGCTCAACGACCTCCACAAGTTCTCCAAGTGCAACAAGCACCGCTTCAACAGCCCCTACTTCTTCTACACAGAAGCAGGTTACCGTCGTAATATACGGCCAGTGGGGTGGGGTTGAGGGACAGAACTTTGAGAGCGCCCTGAAGGTTTACGAGGAAGAACACCCCAACGTCAAGATAAAGTACGTAATCCAGTCAAAGCTCAGAGATGCCGTTCTGACAGAGCTTGCAACAGGTTCGCCGAACTTCGACATAGCCATTCTGCCCTGGCCAGCTCTCATAAAGGAGCTTGGTGAGAAGGGCCAGCTCGAGCCGCTGAACAGCATAGTTAACTACTACAACGGTGAGATTCAGAAGGACCTCCTCAACATGGTCAAGGTCGGGGACACCTACTACGCGGTTCCGATTAAGGCGTGGGCCAAGCCAGGAATCTGGTACAACATCCCAGACTTCAAGAAGTACAACCTGACACCACCAAAGACCCTCGACCAGCTCGAGCAGGACTGTAAGGTGTTTGAGGAGCACGGAATCCAGCCGATGGCGAGCGGAGCGGCAGACAAGTGGCCTCTTACGGACATATTCGAGGCCGTCCTCATAAGAATCGGCGGCCCGCAGCTGCACAACGACCTGATGCTCCACAAGATTAAGTGGACCGATCCGCGCGTTCTCGAGGCCTTCAAGATTCTGCGCGACCTCATCAAGGAAGGTTGCTACGGCAACCCGCAGACGGCCATCGGTGAGAAGTGGGAGGCCCAGGTTCCGAGGCTGGCCAAGGGACAGGTTGCGATGTACTTCATGGGTAACTGGATTGTCCTCATGCTTGAGAAGGAAGGAGCACAGCCGGGTAAGGACTTCGGACTCATTCCGTTCCCGGTCATCAACCAGAGCGCGAAGTTCGCCATAGTTGCCGGTGGAGACTGGGTCGTCATCCCGAAGAACGCACCCCACAAGGAGGCCGCGATGGAGCTTGCCAAGTGGCTCGCCGGCCCGCAGTACCAGGAGATAATGGTCAAGAAGAAGGGCTACCTCGCACCGAACCTCAAGGTCCCGCTCAGCGCCTACGACCCGATGGACGCCAAGGTCGTTGAGTGGATGAAGGAGTACGGCGTGGTTCCTGACTTGGACGACAACGCTCCGCCCGGATTCCAGCCGATAATATGGAACAAGCTCTTCGAGTTCTGGGCCAACCCGGACGACTACAAGCAGATAGCCGAACAGCTTGAGCAGTACGCGGAGCAGTACTACAAGTCGTGAGGTGTCGGAGATGGGCGGAAGGAGGTGGCTGACGAAGGACTTCTTCATCCTGATGACGCCCGCCTTTGTGCTCCTTTTAATTTTTATAATCTACCCCCTCCTCAACACGTTCTACCTGAGCTTTACCCACTGGGACGGAATGACCCAGCCGAAGTTCGTGGGGATATCCAACTACAGGGAGATGTTCCACGACCCCCTCTTCTGGACCTCCGTTAAGAACAACCTCTTCATATTCATAGTCTTCCTCCCCTTGGTTACTCTCGTCGGGCTCGGGTTTGCGGTTCTCCTTCACAACAAGGCCGTCTTCGGTAGGAACGTTCTCCGCGGTCTTGTCATGCTCGGCATGGTAATGCCCATGACCGTTGTCGGCATAGTCTGGATGCTCCTTCTCGACCCCCACGCCGGAATCGTCAACAGGATTCTCGAAATCTTCGGGGTCGCTCCGAGGGCGTGGATACAGGACCCGTCAACGGCAATCTACTTCGTTATACTCGGCTCGCTCTGGGCGTGGCAGGGCTTCACAACGACGGTGTTTCTGGCCGGACTGGAAGGGCTTGACGTCGAAGTCCTCGAGGCGGCGTGGATAGACGGTGCAAACGCCTGGCAGAGGTTCAGATACGTCATACTGCCCCTCCTCAAGCCCGCCCTCATAGTCGTAGTCACGATGAGCGCAATATACATACTCAAGGTGTTCGACCTGATATACGTTCTCTCCGGTGGGGAATCGGTTCCAATGTACCTCTTCGTGCTGGCGTACATGGTTTACTATGAGATATTCTACAACTTCCGCTGGGGCTACGCCGCAGCGATAGCGACACTGCTGACGGTTTCAGTCTTCGTGTTCTCGCTCGGGATGCTGAAGAGGATGATAAGCGAGAGGGGTGTTGAGAGTGGTTAAAGTAAGCACCAGATACAAGGTCACCATAAACCTCGTGGCGTGGACCATTGGGGTAATCCTCTTCATACCCCTCTTGGCCCTCGTCATGGCCTCGATAAGGCCCTTCGCCGAGATAGTGAACGGCTGGTGGAACTTCCACAACGCCCACTTCACGCTGATAAACTACAAACAGGTCTGGGACGCCGGCTTCTGGAGGTACATACTGAACTCCCTCCTCATAGCGACTTTTGCGACTATACTTCCCATACTCATAGCGGGCATGGCGGCCTACGGCTTCACGTCCTTCAGCTTCCCGGTGAAGACGCTCCTCTTCCTGACGCTGGTCGCCATTCAAGTTGTTCCCCAGCAGGCCGTGATAGTGCCCCTCCTCAAGCTCTTCAGGGACCTCCACATGTACAACCAGTACTACGGGATAATCCTCGTTCACTCGACCTTCGCGCTGCCCTGGACGATATTCTTCCTGAGGAACTTCTTCAAGGCGATTCCGAAGGACTACGAGGAGGCCGCGAGGATAGACGGCCTGAGCGACGTCGGGATATACTTCAGGGTGATACTGCCGATAGCACTGCCCGCGATAATAAGCGTCGCCGTCGTCCAGTTTATCTTCGTGTGGCAGGACCTGTTCTTCGCGCTCACCCTCCTGAGGCCGGACAAGTGGCCGGTTTCGGCTGGGGTTACGACGTTCATAAGCCGCTACAACCCCAACTGGGGACAGCTCACAGCCGCTGGCACGCTCTCGATAATAGTGCCCATACTCGTCTACGTCCTCCTGCAGAAGTACTACATGAAGGGCGTAACGGGAGGCATCAAGGGATGAGCAGCGAGTTCCTCCTCGGGGTGAACTACTGGCCGAGAAGGAAGGCCATGTACTGGTGGAAGGATTTCGACGAGAGGGAAGTCCTCGAGGAGTTCACCCAGATTAGAGACCTTGGACTCGGGCTCGTGAGGATATTCCTCCTCTGGGAGGACTTCCAGCCGAAGCCAAACGTCGTCAGCGACTCGGCCCTCTCAAACCTCGGAACGGTCCTCGACACGGCGAAAGAGCTGGGTCTGAAGGTGATTCCAACATTTTTCGTCGGACATATGAGCGGCCTCAACTGGCTTCCCGAGTGGCTGCTCTCGGGAAAGCCCCACGAAAGGTTCCTGACCTTCTCCGGCGGAAAGGTCGTGGATTCCGGGGCAATCAACATCTACGAGAACCCGCTCGCCCTGGAATCAGAGAGGCTCTTCCTCGAGACCGTTGGAAGGGAGTTCTCATCGCACAAAGCCGTTCACAGCTGGGACATCTCCAACGAACTCGACAACGTCTTCATACCGAGAAACCCGGAGGTAGCGTCGCGCTGGCTCTCCTTCGTTTACAGAACCCTGAAGAGCGTTTCGAAAAAGCCAGTAACGTTTGGAATCCATCAGGAGGACATTGAGGGGGACAAGCACTTCCGCGTTCCGGACGTTGCCAGGTGGAACGACTACCTCTGCATGCACGCGTACTCCGTCTACACCGACTTCACGGACCCCCTCGACCCGTACTTCGTCCCGTTCACCTGCGTTCTCACGAGGGAGCTCGGTGGTAAAGAGGTTCTCATGGAGGAGTTCGGGATGCCCACCACCGAGGGGCCGACGAGAAGGATTAAGTCAGCCACAGGAAAAACCGTAATGGAGCACTACCTCATAAACGAGGAGGAAGCCGGTATCTGGCTGGAAAAAACCCTGAGGCTCATAAGGGCCGTGGGGAGCCTTGGAGCGGTTTACTGGAACTTCTCGGACTACCATCCATCGCTGTGGAACAGGCCGCCCTTCGACAGGGCCGTTCACGAGAGGTTCTTCGGGCTGTTCAGGGGGGACGGAAGTCCAAAACCCGCCGCCTCTGTGATGAGGAAGCTTGCGGAGGAGCCGAACGACCCGGCCGAGATAAGGGTAAAGCTTAACGTTCCAGAGGACTACTACTCCAACCCGAAGGAGAACCTGAAGCGCCTTTACCTCCAGTTCAGGGGAGTGGTGGAGCATGATAGTGAGCCTCGGGGAAGTTCTAATCGACATGATAGCGCTTGACGATAAGCCGCTGGCCATGGTGGAGAGGTTTGAGAGGCACCCGGGAGGGGCCCCCGCAAACGTTGCGGTGGGCCTCTCCCGATTGAACGTCGAGAGCGCCCTCGTCAGCAAGGTTGGAAGGGACCCCTTCGGGGATTTCCTCATAGACGCGCTGGAGCGGGAGGGTGTAAAGCCCCTCGTGGCAAGGGACGAAGAGAAGCACACGGGAGTGGTCTTCGTCCAGCTGGTAGGGGCCAAGCCCGAGTTCATACTCTACGACGGCGTCGCGTACTTCAACCTTCGGGAGGAGGACGTCCCCATAGACGTTCTGAAGGAAGCGGAGGCCGTTCACTTTGGGACCGTCACCTTCGCGAGGGAGCCGTCGAGGGAAGCCGTCTTCAAAACGCTGAGGAAGCTGAGGGGAAAAACCGTCCTGAGCTACGACGTGAACATAAGGCTCGACCTGTGGAGGGAAAGGGAGGAGGAAATGCTCGACGATATAAGGGAGGCACTGAAGCTCGCGGACATCGTCAAGCTCGGCTGGGAGGAGTACAGGTATCTGGCGGAGAACGGCATTGCCGTTGAAAGCTTCAGGCCAAAGATTCTCGCAATCACCCTCGGCTCAAAGGGCTCCCTTCTAATCTCGGGCAGAGCCAAAGCCGAAGTTCCCGCGATAAAGGTGAAGGCCGTAGACACGACCGGAGCGGGCGATGCATTCATGGCGGGCCTCCTCGCCGGCATTCACTACGCAAAAGCCTTTGGAGCGAAGGAGTACGAGCCTGAACTCCTCGAAAGGCTTGGCCGCTTCGCCAACCTCGTCGCGGGTCTCTCCGTGACGAGGAGGGGAGCGTGGAGCGTGCCAAGGTTCGAAGAGATAAAAGAATCTCCGGAGTTCCCCTTGTTGAGGAGATGAGAGCGTGTTCCTAAGGAACTGGTCGTTTTCCGGGAGATATGCACCGGAGTGGGGAAGCGGCGGAATCTTCGGGCTGAAGTACAGCAACGGCATCCTGTACTTTACGCTGGCGTTCGAGGCCGAGGCCCACTTCATAGACTTCAAAACGGGGGAGGAGAGAACGTACGACTTCCACCTCCTCGGCTTCCCCCCGAGGAGCGGTGGGGACACGTACAACGCGGTCGAAACTGTGGACGAGTTCATATACTTCGGCGGCTGGGTTCACGCACCCGCCGAGTACCTCGGGGGCAGGGTGAGCTTCAGGAACAAGTACTCCCACATCCACGTATACGATACGGAAGAGGAGAACGTCAAGCTCCTGTGGAGGGATTCCATCCACGATGAAGAAAAGTGGGCCGGGGAAGTCAACGAAATACTCTACGACCCCGTTAACGACGAACTCCTGATAGCGAGGGAGGACGGGCACTCACATCTTGGAATCTACGGAATCAACAGGAAGAGCGGAAGCGCCGAGAGGCTCCTTGAGAAGCCCTCCCCCAAGGGAACCCTCGTCCACGACACCGCGGTGTTTGGAATAGGGAGCAACTTCGAGTGGGGTGTCTCTGAGTTCGGTGTGCTCGACCTCGAGGAAAGGAAGTGGGACTTCATCAAGCCCGGCGGAAGCGTTGACGGCGGTCCGATTAACAGACCGGAGCTTGGCTCCATGGCGTCGGCATACAACAGGGCGTTCGCCTTCGTCAGAGGGGGTCTGTTTGCGGGCAGTCCCTTCATCGGCGAGGGGTTCACCTTCTACAGGCTCTTCGATTTTCCAACGTTCTACGCGCCCTTCAGGGTGAACGCCCTGAACGTTGGCGGCGGCATTCTGACGGCCTACAACTCCTACCACGACGTCTCCTTTGGGGGAAACCGGTGGGGAAGGTTCACCCACACGGTCCCGGGTCCGAGCGTTCTGGTTTATATAACCCCCCCGATGGTCAGAATCGTTGGCGTTTTCGGGGCGAGGGTAACGAGCATCGAGAAAGCTGACGGCAAAATCCTCGTCGCAACGAACAGCGCACCGAACACCGGAGAAACCACGGCAACTCCCTTCGACACTGGGAGACGGGACATAGTCCTCCTGGAGGAGGACTCGCTCCTGAGGGGGTCCCCTCCGGTGGCGTTCTCCCTGCCCCTCGAATCCCTTCGGGGAAACGAGCCGGTCTTCGGAGGCTTTCCCTTGGATGGATACAGAAGCGCAAGGGCCGTGTTTACGCTCAAGGAAGACGCCAACCTGACCGTTTACGAGTACGACCTCTCCCTGCCGCCAAGTTACGCGGAGGCCGAGAGGTTCTCCCTAAGAAGGGGAAGGAACGTAATCGACCTCAGGGGCTTTTCAGGAATCGTCAGCTTCAGGTTAGAAAAAAGGGTTGAAGGAAAGGTGAGGGTGGAGCTGTCTTAGGCCTTTCCAATTATGTTGTTCCAGGAGTAGCTCGAATTGATAAGCTCCTCCACGGTCAGGCTCTTTTCACCCACGACCTCTGGTTCGAGTTCCTCGAGGGTCTTCAGAATTTCCTCCCTCGGAAGTGCCTCCTCATCGAAGACCACAAAGCCGTTCTTTGCAAAGCCGTTGATGAAGACCCTCCACACCCTCTCGTCCTTCTCAAGCTCGTACTGCTTTGCGGAGGCGTTCTCAAAGTTCGCGTTCTTGAACCTAAACTCGAGGCGGGTGAGCCTCTTGTCGGGACTAACGCTCATGTTCACACCTCCTTAACGCCGAAGTAGTCCTCGATGTCAATGTAGGTCTTCCGGTAGAGCTCGCTGTTCTTCATCTTCTCGACGAACTCCTTGGTTCTCCTGTACTTGTCCTTCCAGTAGTCCCAATCGGGATGGAGCTTCTTCCACTCCTCCCAGGTGTAGCTGAACTGGGCCTGAACCTTGTCGCGGTAAAGCTCGGGAATCACGTTGAAGGCACAGAACGGGACGATTCTGCCGTCGGGCATGGCGTAGTGAATTACACAGCGCTCAACCCTCTCGACGTCGTAGTTGTACTCGTCCATGAAGTGCATCATTCCGAGGAAGAGCGCGTTGGTGTGGAACTGACCGAGGGCGTCGTAGTTTCCGTGCATGAAGGCGTTCTTTATGAGGTCGAGAACCTTGAGGCCCTTCGGGGCGTACTTGTCGTCGTAGAAGCTCTTGAACTTGAGGAATATCTCCGCCCCGAGCTTGAGCTTCTGAAGCCTTCCGAGCTTGCCCCACTTCTCAATCTCCTCCGCCTTCTCCTCGAGGAACTCCACGAAGCCCTCAACGTCGAGGAACCTGCTTATTGGAATAACCCTCTTGTGCTCCCTGTCGAGGAATATGTAAGTCGCGGCGCCGCAGCAGTAGTGGCTCGTCATGTAGTAGTGCTTGCCCGTGAAGGCCTCGAAGAAGCGCGCTATATGGCCTGCTATCGGAATCGGATACCAGTCGTTCATCTCTATTGCCCCGTTGGTCTGCTCCTCGATGCGCTTTATCGCGCCGGGAATTGTTATCCTGAACCTCTGGCGCTCCTTCTTTGGAACCCTGCCCGTCATGGAGAGG
>Ga0256834_1002445_pt1 | contig 11684 bp, 8 predicted proteins | sample 4281140metaG_FD_190536 | JGI IMG/M metagenome (GOLD analysis project Ga0256834, IMG submission 190536) | Hydrothermal vent microbial communities from East Pacific Rise, Pacific Ocean - 4281-140 | ecosystem: Environmental > Aquatic > Marine > Hydrothermal vents | place: Pacific Ocean: East Pacific... | reverse complement strand
GCCACCAGCATCATAAAAATCGATGACATCTTCTAATGTTTCTAGCATTCCGTTATGCATATATGGTGCGGTATATTTAGTATAACGTAATGAAGGCACACGGAACTTACCCAAATCAGCGATCTCTTTGGTTCTAAAATATAGACCAGGATCTTCTTTATAAGTGCGATATTTATCCTCACTTACACCTTTGGCAAATATCTCGAACCTATAAGTGATTTGTGCTAAAGCATCTGTTTGCCAGCCATCATAAGTTGGCACACCAAGATTATAATATTTTTGGTTACTTAAAAGCGCACCTGAATGACAAGAAGCGCAATTTGCTTTACCAACAAACAGATCAAGACCAGCTTTTTCTGCTTTATTTAATGCATTATCATCGCCACGCATATAATTATCAAACGGAGTATCTGTTTGAACTAAAGTGCGCTCAAATGCAGCGATCGCTCGATAAGCATTGCGAACATTTGGCCATGTATCACCAAACACTTCATTAAAGCGGGTGACATATTCAGGCACAAAGGCAAGCCTTGCTTCTAAGCCATCATCTTCACCATTTCCTGCAACACCGCCACGTGCGGCAGAGCGAGCCTGACCTTCAAGCGAACCTGATGAGCCAGCCCAAAACAACTTATTATAATAAGCTGAATTAATAATGGTTTGCGAATTACGCCAGTGAACAGTACCCGGATAACCCATTGATATTTTGTCTGGGAAATCCCACCCTTCATCTGGAAGATGACAAGCAACACATGGCATTGCGCCATTACCTGACAGGCGACCATCAAAAAACAGCATTTTACCCAACTCAACCTTTTCAGGAGTTGTTCGATTGTCTGCAGGATTTGGCGGATCGCCTAAAGGAGCAAGCATTGATGGACGCTCCCCTGCCATAACACCAATGGGTGCTAAAAGCGAAGTTGTAATAAGTGCAATTGCTGTGAGGCTAGAGAATTTTCTAATTTTTAACATAATCAACCTCTCCTCAATTTTTCTGGTTAAGCCAATCGGCGATTACTGTATATTCAGTATCAAAATCACCGGGATTATAGGCAGGGACATCAAAGCTATCTCCTGATAGTGATTTAAGGAATTCAACCAAGTCGGTTTTCTCCTTATCACTTAAATCAAGTGGCTTTAACAATGAAGATTTATTGGCAACATCACCGCCGCCAGCATTGTAGAACTCTATTACTTCTTCTAAAGTAGCAATAATTCCGTTGTGCATATATGGCGCTGTGTAGGTAAGCTCACGTAGAGTTGGTGTCATAAATGTACCTATATTCTCTACTTTATGATCACGAATATAAGCACCCGGATCTTTACGTAAATTCATATAGTTCTCTATGCCCTGAAACTTGCCAAAAGTAACAAATGTTACATGGCGATCTGGGTCTGCCCAAATATCAGGATTGTCAGCTACACCAGTATTATGTGGCTTATCATCAGAAAAACGATTACCTGAGTGACAAGCAACACAGCCAGCTTTTCCTACAAACAAATCAAAACCAGCTGTTGCAGATTCTGAAAGATCACCACTATCAAACGGCGCACCGCTTGAGGTAATAGATTTGAGGAACTCTTGAATGGCAGAGCGAACACCACCATTTGATACTTCACCTTTGCCAGCTTTTTCAAACAAATCTACATAAATAGGATCTTGCTTTAAGCGTTCTTGCATAATGCGCATATCCATATTCATGAAATATGTTTCGGTGATTGATTCACGAGTTACATCATTTAGGTTTGTTCCCAAACGACCATCGTGAAACCACGAAGCCTTAAAGCCAACATTTGCAAGCGTTGGCACATTTCTAAAATGTTTAGTATCAGCATAAGCATCTGATAGTGCCTGCCCATCAGTGAAGGCTTTATCTGGTTGGTGGCAACTAGCGCACGCCAACCCAGTATCTCCCGACAAGCGAATATCATAGAATAATCGTTTGCCAAGATCTGCTAGTTCTTGTTTGACTTCAATCGGCGTGATTGAGCCATATTCCTCAGCTTGGGCGGCATATAAACCCATTGAGGAAAAAGCCAAAGCCGACGCCACAATAGCAACAGCAGAGCTTTTATAATTTATAATTTTCGGAAATTTTATCATGCGGCATCCCCTTTTGGCCAAATAAGTGAAAAACAAACAAACCTTGACGTGCCACCTGACACATTATGTCAAATATCTGCTTTTCCTGATTCGTAACCTAATTGGGCAATGTGAAGCTAATATTTCACTCAGCGTTATGAGTTATGAAGAATTGTAACGAAATGTAACTTTATGTGTCTAAGAGGTCGTGCCAAGCAAACTTTGCAAAACACGAGAAATTGCCTGCGGATCGGCTGGTTTTTCTAGCACTTTTATTGGAGAAAACTTTTCCAACTCAATCTCATCTGGCTGATATGCGGTGTAAATAATTATCGGGCAATTGCTTAACTCTCTAACAGATTGACAGATTTGCGCACCGCTAATATTTGGCATAACAAAGTCTGTCATCACTAGATTATAATTACTTGGACTTTTCTTAAAAGCCTCTATCGCCCTTTTAGGGTCAGAATAATCATCAACTTTATAATTCATTTTAAGCAAGATTTTTTTGCAAATATCTACTACTTCTTGCTGATCATCAATAAGTAAAATACGCCCAGAACCAGTTGTTAATAAATCATCTGCCCTAACCTTACTCTGTTGCAACTTTGCTTCTGGCAACAAAATTTTGAATATAGAACCACTAGAATCTGATTTTTCTATTGCCACTTGACCATTCATTTGATGAACCAAACTAGCAACCACAGAAAGCCCAAGTCCTGTCCCCTTACCTAGTTGCTTAGTGGTAAAAAACGGATCAAAAATCTTTTGTTGTAAATGTTTAGCAATTCCGGGCCCGTTATCTTGCACAAGAATAGATATTTGACTTTTTCCATTTATTTTCTTTGGTGAAAGAAAAGCTGAAATGATAATTTTACCCTCATTAGCACCAATCGCTTCCGCTGCATTTGAGCAAAGATTCATAATAACTTGATGTAAGCGAGTTGGGTCTGCCAGCACTGATAGGTCAGTATTTTTAATGTCACAGATAATTTCAATGTTTGGCGAGATAGAAGCACGCATTAATCTTGATACTTCTTTTATTGCCTCACCTACTCGCATCGAAACCGCTTCACCCGGTTGACGGCGTGCAAAGGTCAAAATTTGGCCAACCATGTTACGTGCGCGTTTGGCCGCAATTTCAATTTGCTCAAGCTCATGCGCAAGTTCTGAATTTTCTGATACACCTTGACGAGCCAAAAATACATTGCCTAAAATAATAGTCAGCACATTATTAAAATCGTGTGCCACACCGCTAGCCAAAAGGCCAACAGCCTCCATTTTTTGCACCCGCAACATCTGCTCTTGGGCTTCTCGTGTTTCTGTTATATCTTCCCCTAAACCAATATAATGAGTTATTTCCCCATCATCTTCACGCAATGGCAAGATCGAAGTCTTAGCCCAGTATAAATCACCATTTTTCTTTTTATTATGAAACACCCCCCGCCATACTTCACCACGTTTTATCTGCTCATTCAAATCAAGATATTCCGCCCTAGCAGTTTCCCCTGATTGCAAAAATGAAGGTGTCTTACCAATCACTTCTTCTAGCTCATATCCAGTTAAATTACTAAATCTCTTATTCACATATTCAATTTTCTTATCAGTATCAGTAATAATAATTGTTACAGGGCTTTGCTCAACCGCACGCTGGAATTTTCGAGCGATTTGTTGGGCAATTTTTCTTTCGCTCAATTCTTTTGAAAGTTTACCAATAGTTTTACGTAATTCCATTTGCAGCAAATAAAACAGAGCGAACAGCGCCAAAGACACAATTAATAAAGCCGCCATAAAACGAAAACCAACAATGACCAACTTATCGCCTTCATCAACTGCTTGAGCAATGATTGCGGTTGTTTCATAGCGCTTTTCTCGCCATGATTTGTCAAGCTCCGCAAGGGCTTCTAATGCGCTTCTATCATCAACCTTTACTAATTTATCAGTTCTTGTGGGCAACCAGTTTTCTACTGCCGCTCGCTCGGCTATCGGGAGTTTTCTCATATATGCCAAAATCGTGGTTTCAATAATTGCAAGATTTTTAAGTTCAAGTGGGCTAGGGTTACTTTGGCGATATTCCGCTATTGTTTTAGTAAAATCAGCAAACTGCTCCTCTAAAGCAATAAGATATTCTTGATCTTGACGCAAAACATAATTCTTAAAATTATGAATAATGCCACCATAACCCAAATGCGCCCAAATACGGTTTAATAATTCCCCACGTTTTTCAGCTTCATTTGAATAGACTTGCCAGCTTTGATCAACATCATGAAAACGTTGCTGGGTTTGCGTACCAAGGAAAACACCGCCAAGCACCGTAGAGATAATTAGAAAACTTGCTACAACGCCCGACATGATTAAACGTAATGGCATGGCTTGAGGTTTTATATTTTTATCCATATTACTAATTGACCTAGTCTATTACATTATGACATTACTTTATTGAACTGTAAAAACTAAAATGGAAACTAGCAAGTATGAGTGAACATATTCTTGTTGTTGATGATGATTCTCAAATTACTTCATTTCTAAAACGCTATTTAGAAAAGCAAGGTTTTATCACCACTTGCGTTGGTACTGGGCGAGAAATGAAGCAAGTTTTAGACAAACAAAAAATTGATCTTTGTGTGCTTGATGTTGGTCTACCTGATGCAAATGGCTTTGAACTTACACAAGAAGTTCGGCGCACCTCAAATTTACCAATCATTGTTTTAAGCGCACGCGACGAATCGTTTGATAGGATTTTTGGGCTTGAATTTGGCGCAGACGATTATGTAACAAAACCCTTTGAGCCAAGGGAATTTGTAGCACGTATCCGCTCGGTTTTACGTCGATCAAAACTTGAAGGCCTAGCAAAAAAAACTATTCAATCAGAACAATCTCTATTGCAATTTGGTCATTGGGTTATGAACCTAAGCGAGCGCACTTTAACCCATTTCGATAATGGAAAGGACGCTAACCTAACCTCTATGGAGTTTGATTTATTACGGGTTTTAGTGGAGCAACCACGTATGGTTCTTAGCCGAGATCAACTGCTAGATGGCGCACGTGGTTTTAATGCCATTGTAGGTGATAGAACTATTGATGTTCATATTATGCGTTTGCGTAAAAAAATTGAACCCGACCCTAATCAGCCCCGCTTCATCAAAACAATTCACGGCATTGGCTATTGCCTCTCAGATAATGTTACTAGGTTTGAAAACCCCGCCAAAACTTAAAAACATCAAAATAATTTGCAAAATTGATCCAAATCAATCATTATATTCTCATAGTGTGTTGTAATGCACTTACTCTAAAGCTCATCTAACCTAAGTTTTTTCTTAAAAATATGGTTGCTGAGCCGGGGTTGTGAGGGAATAATCCTTAGCTGAAAAGCCACAATCTCCCGTGTTTGGAAAGGAGTTTTTTAATGGGTGATTCTATTGAGAGTGCTAACTTGATTGGCACTAATGCGAGCAATGCAAAAGCAAAGCTCGCAACCGATAATTTTGGGAGGTCATTTCCCTATCTAAGATTATCAATCACTGATGTTTGCAATTTTCGCTGTAATTATTGCCTACCCAATGGTTATCAGGGTTGCAAAAATCCTGCCTTTTTGCGCATTGATGAAATAGCCAGATTGATAAATGCTTTTGCACAATTGGGCACAAATAAAATACGTCTAACTGGCGGTGAGCCAACTGTGCGTAAAGACTTCACACAAATTGCACAACTAGTTTCAAGCCATTCAGCAATCAAAAAAACAGCATTTACCACCAATGGCTATCGCCTAGAAAAATACGCAAAACAATGGTTTGAAGCAGGTCTAAACAATATCAATATTAGTTTAGATAGCTTAAATAGCGAAAAGTTTTTTCAAATAACAGGTCATGATCGCCTCAGCGAAGTGCTAAGAGGAGTTGATAAAGCGTTAGAAGTTGGCTTTGATAAAGTAAAAATAAATAGCGTGTTGCTTAAAGGTGTTAATGATAGCGAAATTGCGGATTATCTTTCATGGGCAAAAAACACTCCCATTTCCATTAGGTTCATTGAACTAATGCAAACAGGGGATAATCTTGATTATTTCAAAAAATACCACCTATCCGCATCAATCATTAGTGATAGATTAAAAAATGACGGCTGGACATTAAAAAAACGAGATGAAAATGCAGGGCCAGCAAAAGAATATATCCACCCCGATTATCAAGGCTCAATAGGCTTCATTGCCCCCTATTCCAAAGATTTTTGCAAAAGCTGCAATCGCTTACGCATCACTTCAAAGGGGGACTTACGCCTATGTCTATTTGGCAGTCAAGGCATTTCTTTACGTCATCTATTGCAAAGCGATGAACAAGAACCGCTTTTAATTAAACTCATTTCAGATCAGCTAGATTTTAAGTGTTCTGCACATTTCTTGGCTCTAGGCGACACAGGAATTACCCCTCACCTTGCATCAATAGGCGGTTAGATGAAAAAAGATATCACTAGTTTTTTTAGTAATAGCAAATATCATATGGCGGACATTACCCATAAAGCCGCAACCTTTAGGCGAGCAATCACTATGGGGCAAATTCATGTTGGCGAAATAGGGTTCACTCATATAAAAAACCAAACCCTGCCTAAAGGCGATGTGCTAAAATTAGCAGAAATTGCAGGTGTGCAGGGGGCAAAAAACGCTTGGCAACAAATTCCCATGTGCCACCCATTACTGCTTGATCATGTAGCAATTTATCTTGATTTAGATGAAAAAACTCATACTATAGTGGTCTATTCTATCGTTTCAACCACCGCCAAAACTGGAGTTGAAATGGAGGCACTAGCCGCAACAAATGCCGCCCTACTAACCCTTTATGATCTTACCAAACCTGTTGAGCCATTACTAACCATTTCAAATATTCGCTTGCTAATAAAAGAGGGCGGCAAAAAAGGTCTATGGGTAAATGAAAATGGTATTCCCGATAAATTACGTGACCTATTGCCAACAAAATCAGAGCGACCACTAGAGGGCAAAACAGCGGCAGTAATTACGCTCAGCGATAGAGCTTATAATGGCATTTACGAGGACAAATCAGGCCTAACATTAAAACAGGGTTTGGAATTTTTAGGTTGTAAAATCTGTGATTATATAATCCTGCCCGATGATAAAAAACTTTTAGAGCAAACAATAAAACGTTTGAGCGGCAAAGTAGAGCTTATCGTCACAACAGGAGGAACAGGACTTGCACCACGAGATATAACCCCCGAAACCATTGCCAAACTATCAGATATTGAAGTACCGGGCATTGGCGAATTATTGCGCTCTTCAAGCGCCCCTCATATTCAAAGCGCATGGCTTAGCCGCTCATTAGCAGTGATAATAGATAAATGCCTGGTGATTTCCCTACCCGGTAGTACAGGCGCAGTCAAAGACGCATTAGAAGTGCTAAAGCCCATTCTTAAACATGCTCTTGATCATTTAGGGGATAAAAAACACATGCATGATGACCCCAAAAAAGGGGATAAGGCATGATTTCTTATGAGGAAGCAATTAAGCTAATTTTAGATTGTGATAGACTAGAGACTAGTTCTAAACCAATCAAAAAAACATGTAATCATGTTGCGGCTCAAACCATTATTAGCAATGTTTTTGTGCCTCCTTTTAACAATTCGGCAATGGATGGCTTTGCCATAAACAGCAAAGATATTGCCGCCGCAACAAACGATAATCCTATTGAATTAAAACTAATGGGAAGCACGGTAGCAGGCGACTTGCCATCTGATGGTACAGTTAGCGAAAATAGTGTTGGTGCTTGGGAAATTATGACAGGTGCGCCAGTGCCACAAAATTATGACAGTGTGGTGAAAATTGAAGATGTTAGCGTAAATAATGGTTTAGTTTCCTTTACTAAACCCGTGCCAATTCACAATAATATTCGTGATGCAGGCGAAGATTTTAAGCCAGATGATATCGTGTTAGAAAAAGGCACGCCGATAAGTCCAATGCACATAATGGCGCTGGCTACCATTGGGCAAGAAAATATCAGCGTTGCTAATAGGCCAAGAATTTCTGTGTTCAGCACAGGAAAAGAACTGGTTGAAAATGCCAACACCGCTCTAAAACCCGGACAAATTCACAATTCCAATAGCCCCTATATTATGGCCTATCTTGAAGAAATGAACCTGTCTCCAACCTATGGCGGCATCATACATGACGAGCCAGCTCTATTTGAGAGGAAGGTGCAAGCAGCAATCAAAGATAATGATATAATCATATCTACTGGTGCTGTTTCTATGGGCAAGCACGATTTTATTCCCGATAGTCTATTAAAATTAGGCGCAAAGATAATTTTTCATAAAAGCTATATTCGTCCAGGCAAACCAATTCTTTATGCTCGCTTCCCAAATGGAGTTCATTATTTTGGACTTCCCGGAAACCCAGTTTCAGCAGCCGTCGGACTAAGATTTTTTGTCACTCCATTGTTGCGCCACTTACAAGGCCTTGCACTAGAAACACCAATAAAAGCGCCCCTGCTTGCCCCCTCACCCAAAAAACAAGGATTTCGCTTTTTCCTAAAAGCACATTTTTTGATAGATGCAAAAGGTCAGCCGCAATTAGAAATATTAAAGGGGCAACAATCCTTCAAAATTCACCCACTATTAAAAGCAAATTGCTGGGCATCATTTTCACCAAATCAACAAGGCGAGATTGGCGAGTTAATTGAGCTTTATCCACTAATTGCAAATAAATGGAGCTTGTAAAGTTAAGGCATTATTCTTGATTGTTCATTTAGATAGTTAGAAAAACTACAAAAGCACTGCCAATATTGACAATATCTTAAAAGATAGAATAACTAGGTCTCAAATTAGGAGTTTGCTATGCAGAACCCATTTCTAAATCACATCACAAACGCTTTGCACGAGATCGAAGAAGCAGGTCTTTGCAAAAAAGAGCGCCAAATAGTTTCACCGCAAGCAGGTCGTATAGATGTTCAGCTTGACGGACAACGCCATGATCGCATCGTCAACCTGTGCGCTAACAACTATCTTGGGCTTGCTGATAACCCTCGTTTAATCAAAGCGGCAAAACAGGCACTTGAAACGCAAGGCTTTGGAATGGCCTCAGTGCGCTTTATTTGTGGCACGCAAGATCAGCACCGCAAGCTTGAACAACGATTAGCTACATTTTTGGGCAAAGATGATGCGATATTATTTGCGGCATGTTTTGATGCCAATGGTGGATTATTTGAGCCATTATTAAGCGCACAAGATGCGATTATCTCAGATGCGCTTAACCATGCTTCAATTATTGACGGTATCCGCCTATGCAAAGCCAAGCGCTATCGATATGCAAACTCTGACATGGCAGACCTTGAAGCTCGACTTGTTGAAGCTAAACAAGCTGGCGCTCGCTTTATAATGATCGCAACAGATGGGGTGTTCTCGATGGACGGGCATCTAGCTAAACTGCCTGAAATCACTGCTTTGGCCAAAAAATATGAAGCTATCGTGATGGTAGATGATTGTCACGCAACGGGATTTATGGGGCCGCAAGGGCGAGGAACTCCAGCGCATTTTGATGTGGTTGATGGGGTAGATATCTTAACAGGAACATTGGGTAAGGCACTTGGCGGAGCTATCGGTGGTTATATCGCAGGCTCGCAGCCAGTGATTGATCTGTTGCGCCAAAGGGCACGTCCTTATTTGTTTTCAAACTCATTACCACCCATGATTGTTGCAGCAGGATTAGAGGCACTTGATCTGGTTGAGCAAAGCGATGATTTGCGCACCAAGCTGTTCGAAAACACAGTTTTTTGGAGGGCGGGACTTGAGGCACTGGGCTTTGACTTACAGAGCGGCGAACATCCCATCGTTCCAGTTATGTTAGGGGATGCAAGGCTAGCGCAGGACATGGCGACACAATTATTTGACGAAGGCGTGTTTGTGGCAGGATTTTTCTTCCCCGTAGTTCCAAAGGGATCAGCTCGTATTCGCACTCAGATGAATGCGGCACTTGAGCTAAGTGATCTAGAATTTGCACTGGGCGCATTTGAAAAGGTCGGCAAAGCGATAGGTGTAATCAAATGAGCAACAAACCAAACGGCATGAAGGCACTGGTCAAGGCCAAGCCCGAAGAAGGGCTATGGATGCAACATGAACCAGTACCTGAAATCGGTCCAGATGATGTTCTCATCAAGATTAATAAGACAGGTATTTGCGGCACCGATATACATATCTGGAATTGGGATGAATGGTCGCAAAAGACCGTGCCCGTTCCGCTAATCACTGGTCATGAATTTGCTGGAGAGATTGTCGAGATGGGCAAACATGTTACTGATCTATTTATAGGGCAGAGAGTTTCAGGCGAGGGGCATTTAATCGGTAAAAAAAGCCGTGCCAGCCGTGCTGGAAAATTTCACCTAGATCCAGAAACTCGTGGTATCGGGGTAAATGTAGCAGGGGCTTTTGCTCAGTTTTTACGCCTTCCAGCTTTTAACGTAGTTCCATTACCCGACAGTATAAGCGATGATATCGGAGCTATTTTAGATCCATTAGGCAACGCCGTTCATACTGCTTTATCTTTCGATTTAATAGGTGAAGATGTTTTGATAACTGGTGCTGGCCCAATAGGAATAATGGCAGCAGCCGTTGCCAAACATATTGGAGCACGCCATGTGGTAATCACCGACATAAATCAAGATCGGCTAGATCTAGCAAACAGGGTTGCAGATGTTACAACAGTGAACGTAACAAATACTGACCTAAAGCAAGTTGCAGCAAGTTTAGGCATTGTTGAGGGCTTTGATGTTGGGCTAGAAATGAGTGGCTCGCAAGTGGCATTAGATCAAATGGTGGACGTTATGATTATGGGTGGGCGCATTGCGATGCTGGGCATACCACCAGGGAAATCTGCGGTCGATTGGTCAAGTATCGTGTTAAAATCAATCACCATCAAGGGAGTATATGGGCGAGAGATTTTCGAAACATGGTACAAAATGTTAGCGATGCTGCAAAATGGTTTGGATATCAGCGCCATCATCACGCACCGCTTCAAGGCAAGTGATTTTGAAGCAGGTTTTGCAGCGATGAAATCAGGATCAAGCGGCAAGGTGGTATTGGATTGGACAACATGATTACAGTTACAGAACGTGAAAACCCAGTAGATATGGTCGAATTTGTTGAGAGCGATCGGCTTTTCTTAAACCCCCTTGAAACCAATGATTGGCGAATTAGGCGGGTGGTGCATGATAAAATTGTTCAATGTTCAGAGAATTTGCCAGACGGGCTGTGCCTGATGTTATTTGATGCTTTTCGAACTAGAGAGCGGCAATGGCAGTTGTGGAGACCAGTGTATGAGCAACTAACAAAAGATAATCCTAAATGGTCAAAACAGCAGGTCTATACTGAGGCATCTCGCTGGGTTGCTCCTCCCGATGGTCTTGGCAGTGGACATCAAGCGGGTGCAGCGGTTGATGTGAAATTGGCATATAGCGATCGCACCGAATTAGATTTTGGCGGCCCAATGAAGGGAATGAGTGGCATGGCACCAACCGCTTGGCCAGTATCTGCTGAAATCCGCAAAAATCGTGATTTGCTGGTTGATTTACTCCATAATGTTGGAATGGTAAATTATCCTGATGAGTGGTGG
>Ga0256834_1002444_pt1 | contig 11688 bp, 11 predicted proteins | sample 4281140metaG_FD_190536 | JGI IMG/M metagenome (GOLD analysis project Ga0256834, IMG submission 190536) | Hydrothermal vent microbial communities from East Pacific Rise, Pacific Ocean - 4281-140 | ecosystem: Environmental > Aquatic > Marine > Hydrothermal vents | place: Pacific Ocean: East... | reverse complement strand
ATCAATTTATAAAAATAAAGTATTTTAATTAATTGTTTCAATATTTTGATCAGTAGATGGGTTTTTATAATCAGAAACCCATGCAGTATATAATTGATATACAATGGAGAGAATCACAGGGCCAATAAATAAACCGAGCATTCCCATAAACATCATACCACCCAATGCTCCAATTAAAATAACAAGCATAGGGGTTTTCAAGCCTTTTCCTAAAAGCATTGGCTTTAAAAAATTATCAGATAAAGCAACAAAAACAGAATAAATGGTAAATAAAATGGCTGGCATAGAATCGTGGGTAGAAAATACGATAGCAATTGCCGGAATCATCGCTAAAAGAGCCGGTACCTGGATAATAGCCAGGATCAAAACGAAGAAAGCAAAAATACCTGCACCTGGCAAACCAATTACAGCAAATCCAATATATGCTAATAACGATTGAATGATGGCAACAACCAAAATACCTTTTACCACGCTTCTTACTGTTAAAGTAATCATTGTTATCAATTCATCTCCTTTACCCGGCATAAGTCTGTTTGCAAATTTGACACTTGTATTGTATCCTTCATGAGCGGAAGCCATAAAAACTCCTGCGAAGATCAATGAAAACAAAGCGAGAAATACCGTTCCTAATAATCCGGTTAAACTGCTAAAAGCATTACCTAAAACACTTTTTAATTGTTCTTTATGATTCCTTAAAGTATTTTCAAGGCTTTTGTTTGCTTCCGTCCAAAAAGCATAAACTCTTTCTCCGATGAGAGGCCATTCTTTAACCTTGTCGTTTGGTGGTGGAATATTAACTGTTCCTGCTTCAAATTTATGTTTAAAATTTTGTGCAGAATCAACAACAGAGGAACTAAGTTTAATTGTTGGAGTAACTATAATTGCCAATAGCACCAAAATTGCAACCGTAGTAACCAGGCCTTTCCTTTTCCCTTTAAACAGATTAATAAGTTTTTCATAATATGGGTATAGTGCAATAGCCACCAAAACCGACCAGATGATGATTAGTAAAAAAGGTTTAACTATAAAATAACTTGCTGCCAGTAATACGGTTAGTGCAATGATTTTGATATAGGTATCGATTGTATTCTCTTTGTAACCTAAGCTTTTCATTTGAATATGATTTTTAATTTGTATTTTTTTTCTTTTCTAACCAACCTCCTCCTAAAGCATCATACAGATCTATGATAGAAACCAGTTGTTGTTTTAGAGCTTCTGAAGCTTTTATTTCTGCATTAAATTGAGATGTTTGTAAGCTAAGTACTTCTAGATAACTTGTCAATCCTCCATCATATCTTACCCAGGAAAGATGAGCTGCTATTTTAGCCAGTTCCATCTGTTCTTTTCTTAAATTGTATTCCCGATAGTAAGTTTCTGTGGCTATCATGGCATCTTCAACTTCCTGCAAAGCGACAAGATACGTATTTTGATAGGTATTAAGCAATTGTTTGGTTCTTGCTTTTTCAACTTCTATTCCTTTTTCAATTCTTTTACCATTAAATATTGGACCAACCAGCTGTCCGACAAGGTCAGCAAAAAATACGGTTGGATTGATTAGTTCTGCTCCCATATTAGCACTTAATGTCAATGATGGATATTTCAGGGTTTCTGCCACGCCAATCCGCAAAGTCTGTGCATGTAAATTTCTTTCGGCCTGTATCACATCAGGCCTTCTGTCTAGCAATTCAGATGGAAATCCAGTTGGAACTTCAGGTATAGAGATCTGTTCCTCCAGTAATAGCCCTCTTGGTATATCCATAGGAGGAGATCCTAAAAGACTACTTATGGCATTTTCCAGTTGCCTTCTTGCCCGATCAAAGACTTCTATAGCAGTTTTTGCTTCGCTTACCTGTATTTTGGCCTGAGCTAAATCTACTTCATTAATAAGCCCTGCATTAAACCTGGCCTGCATTACTTCCATGTTTTCCTGAAAATTCTTTGCTGTCTTTTCAGATATATTTAACCTGTTATCTAAATCTCTTATAGAAATATACGCATTTGCCGTTAAAGAAATAATACTAATAGTCAGTGCTTTGTATGCTTCTTCTGTGGCTAAATAATTTTGTAAAGCTATTTCGTTCAGGGTTTTTATCTGCCCCCAAAGATCCACTTTGTAAGAAACATTGATGACCGGAGTAATAGAATTCGAGAAGTCAGAACTGGAAGTATTATAGGTAGTAGAGGCGTTTGTTCCATAATTAATGCTTGGGTAAAAATCAGCTCTGGAAATATCTAAATATGCCTGTGATTCTTCTATTCTAGCGATGGCAATTTTTAAATTTTTATTGTTTGCCAGTGCGGTATCAATCAATTGAACCAATACAGGATCTTTAAATAATTTCCACCAGGGTAAATTGGCAATACTGGAGTCCTGAGAAAAACTATGGCGATAGGTAACAGGTATGTTTTGTTCCTGTCGGGTGTAATCCTCTCCTATTTTACATGCATGAAATGACAGAAATAGGATAACAACTCCCATCAGATAACCTACACTTTTTATGTTGTTGTATACTCTTTTCATCCTGTTTTTGCTGTTTTTTGAGGTTTGAAAAAACTTAGTATCCTAAAAGCAAAAACGACATATATTACCGCCAAAGATATTTGCATTACACGCGGCCATACTTTTTCACCTGCTGCTGCATCTGAAGATAAAACAGATCCAAGAATCAGTAAAAAAGTAGAGAATCCACTTTTAAATATAGGTGCTAATTTATCTTTTGAAAAGATTCGTTGTCCGAAGATTAGTCCTGCCAAAAAAACCAGTAGAATCATAAAAGCGAAATTAGGTACCATTGTCAATAAATAATATGCTAAAATAGCAAAAACTCCACCCATAATATTTGCTACAATCAATACCAATCCAACTTTTGGATTTGCCAGAGCAGGACTCATAGAAAGTATGGCTACAAATATTAAAATAAGTACACTGGATGAAAGTTTGAAAATATAAAACAATAGAAACACCGGAATAAGAACAATGACTATTTTGGATGCATAGGAAAAACGTTCTTCTTTTGTTTGTTTTACTGCTTTATTCTGCACTTTTTCAAATGCAATATCAGCGTCCGATAAGGGAAAAAATATAAAAACTAGCTGTGTTAGAACAATTGCCATAAAAGCATTAAAAACCAGATTAATCGCAATATAGCTGCCAATTGCTCCTGAATCTATGGAAACAAAGGGGATTACTACAAGACTTATCAGTAAAAAAACTTTAATTATTGCTGGTAATTGATCTATAAAATATAACCAGAGTAAGGCTAAAATTAAAAGAGGAAAAAACACCAGAGAATACTCTAAAAATAACTCGCTAAAACCTACAGTTAATCCGGTAATAACAATTAATGAAACAATAAAGCCGGTAGCTTGTTTAAAAGTAAGAGGTTTTGCACCCGGACTTATATAACCAATACCCAATACAGCGGTAAGATAAGAAAGGTCATAATTCCATAATGAGGTAACTGCCATGATAAAACTTGCCCCGATAGCAAATCGTATAATGGGTGTAGATGCACTCCAATAGCTTTTCTGGTCTGATATGTTGAGAATGCTATCTGACATAGGATAACCAAGACATCAGGCGAATTCTAAATTTCGCTATTGCATTAAGAAAAAAATTATTACCTGTATATACCACAACATCTACCTGACCTCCTAACCGAATCAGGTTTTCCAGTTCATGGGTGTCAATACTGATAATTACGGGAAAACGCTGTGGATCTTGCAACCACCCTGATTTGCTTTTAATTTCTGGCAATCCACCTTTGTTCGTTTGATCGGTTGCAACACCATAGCCCATACTTCGTATAGTCCCTTTAAAAACTTTACCGGGTGCGATATCAAAAATAAACTCTACAGTATCATCAATTCTCATCAAAGAGAGATTGTTTTCTTTCATATTTGCCTGTATCCAAACATCAGTAGTTGAAATTAAAGTAGTTAATGGCTGTCCGGGTGATGCATAATACCCCAGGTCAATATCATAACTTTCAATTACACCATCAGTAGGTGCAACAATGGTGGTAAAGGCAAGATCTAACTGAGCTTTTGCCAGCGCCTGAATTGCAGCTCTTATTTTCGGATTGTCAGGTCCGGAATCTCCCAGTCTTTGCTGGTCTCTTTCCAGACTTGCTTGTGCAGATGCAACTTGTTCAACTGCTTGAAAATAAGCTGTTTCTGATTGATCTTTATCGGCTTCGGACAAAGCTCCCTCATTTTCACGCATCACTTTTTGAACCCTGTTCCAGTTTCGTTCTGCTCTGTCTAACTGGGCTTTTGCCACTCCTAATTTTCCGGCAGAAGCTTTTACAGATGCGGTGCTGGCAGCAACAGACTGTGTCGTATTATCAATATTAGCTTCCGCTTTAGAAACAGCAATCTCAAAAGGCCTTTTATCCAGTTCAAAAAGTATATCTCCGGCTTTTACATGGCTGTGGAGTGCAATATTTATTTTGGTGATATTTCCTGAAACTCTTGCCGTTACCGGAGTTATCAATCCTTTAATCCTTGCCTGATCTGTATATGGTGTATATCTATCAGAAAGTATATACCATATAAGAAATAAAACAGTAAGTGATAAAACTATTTTAGTAATTTTTTTAATACCACTTTTTTCCTTGGGTTGTTCTTTTGTGTGTTTTTTCTCCTTTTCAGGAATTGTTTTTTCTATACTATCTTCTTTCTTCTCTTCCATAAAAGAATTTTATTTTTTGTTTTCATCTTTGAACTGCATTTTTATGGTGTTTTTCCATGTGTATTGTACCACTGAAAACATAAAAGCCGTTGACCATCCGATAAGTAGAACTCCATTTATAGCTTCAATTCCTGCCAGAATTCTATTGGCAGAACTAATCGTGATATCTCCATAACCCAGTGTTGTAAATGTTATCAACGAAAAATAGATGGCTTTTTCCAGAGATTCAAACTCAGTAACGCCAGGCAATATATAAAAGGTAAAAGCCCAGACAAATGCCTGAAACACGTTTAATAGCAATAGAAATATCGCCGTAGATATCAATAATATAGCAGATTTTTTTTTAAATGATTCTTTTGGTAAATGAAGATAGTTCTTAAAAATATGGTTTAACCAATATTCTGTTCCGAACCCTTGAATAGTTACGGTAATTCCAATGATAAATAAACCAATAATAATATTTATAAGCATAGCTATTTTAGATGTGTGATTTGTACAAGTGGTTTGCTTTACAATAATACGAAATTAAATTTACAGCATCGTCCGCACTGTTGGTATTCATTTAAAACTAGTGTTAATTTGGACAAAAAAACGATTAATTGTTTTTCTTTTTTTCCGAGGTAATTGGCACAGTTTTTGCGTAAGAAAATCATTAATAATTAAATCAAAAATTTATGAAAAAAACAATGTTAAAAATTGCCATGGTATTTATTCTGGCAGCGGTGTTAGTTTCCTGTTATCCGGGTGATGATGTATCTGTAAAAGACCTGGATACAACCAGTACTTTTTATAAAAAGTCGGATTTCACAAGCCCTCCTAAATCTGCTATTATTTATTGGGATGTTGCTCAGTTAAAAGGTGATGATGGTGATGATATTGATTATAAGGGAGAAATTGATGATGAAATTTTAAACACAACCCTTGATAATCTGGTTAGGTTATATGGGGTAGATAATGTTTATATTTTCTCTAAAGACGATGTGCTTTTTCCGGTACCAAGTAATTCAGGTGTTAAGGTGATAAAGTTTGGTGAGACAGTTCCAACGGTGGATGCAGCTGTTGTACCTGCGATTGTGTTAAGAGAAAATACTTCTGTCGGAATTATTTATCCTCCATGTTTACCGGGTTACTGGTACTGGTATTGCTATCCTCCAATTGTTGATGTTACCACTTACGGAGTTGGAACGGTTGTTTTAACCATGCATACTAATTTTCAAAGTGGGTCAGATCCTTCATGGACAGCATTGATGAGAGGTTTACTTTCATCATCAAGTGGTAGTAGTAGAACTATTGAAGGAATTAATCAGGCTTTTGAGCAATCACCTTATTTAAATTAAAAAAATATGAAAAGAATATATATAACAGCATTTTTGCTGATTGGATTAGCAATGAACAGTAATGCACAATCATTTTGGGCAATAAATTGGGATATAAGTACAGGAGCCGGTGATACAGGTGATTTTATTGGAAATGTAAATGTAAGAGGTGCATCTTTGGATGGAAGAGTATTTATCAATGACAATTTTGCAGTTGGAGGTCATTTAGGGTGGAGTACCTTATATGAAAAACTGACAGATCTTCCTCCGATTGAGATTGAAAAAGATGGAATAAGTGGAGAAATATCTGGAACACAAATGCATTATTTAAATGTTTTTCCTGCTTTGGTAACTTCACATTATTATTTTGAATCAGGCAATGTAAAACCATATATTGGATTAGGATTAGGAGGTGTTTGGACAGAGCAGCGTAATGATGTTGGGTTAAGATCTATATATGCTGATTCATTTGCTTTTGGTGTACAACCTGAGGCAGGTGTGTTTATTCCAATTGGTCTTAACAGCTCAGGTATAAACCTTGCTATGAAATATTTGTACGGAACATCTGCGGGTGATTTAAATTCATTGGGTTTGTTTACCTTTTCGGTAGGTTTTGCCTTTATGAATTAGATTTTTAAGTATTTAGAAAAACAGGAGGCTGTCTGAAAAGGTAGCCTCTTTCTTTTAGATCTTTTGTTTACATCGGGAGAGGAACTCAAAACATGATCAGGAAACTATAACGTCGGTAAAATTATTATATATTTGCTTTTGTAGAATAAAGATTCTATCAAAAAGAAAAATATCAAATTATGGCAAAGAAAAAAAATCCATCAGCTATTGTAGGAAGCTTCAATAACAGACAGCTGCTTTATGTAAGGTATTTTACTGCAATACTTATTGATTTATTGGTTTTAAACTTTTTTGATGAATACTGGGATAATGTAGTGATTGAATCTTTCACTATTTCAGTACTTGTAGCAATTCTACTTCAAATATTGCTAAAATTTACTATTAAAATTGAACACATTGTTGCCGACTATTTTAATTCAAAGTCAGGTAAGTTTATGAAATTTATGCGATATTTTTCTGCCTGGGCTTTATTATTTATTTCCAAATTGATCATTCTTGAAGCTATTAACAAGGGTTTTGGGGATGCGGTTCAGTTTAAAGGAGCCTGGCATGGTGTAATCGCATTTATAGTAGTGGTAATGGTAATGCTTGTTGCCGAAATGTTTGCAGCAGGAATTAATAAAAAACTTGGTAAAATAGGCTGATTTTCTATTCAGTATAATTTAAATAATTGATAAATACTAGATGATTGATATGAGTTTAGCTTCAGTTGATTAACGGAAGATTCGCATTTAATTTACTATGTGTAAATATCAGGATAATAATTTTTTAAATATGCAAAATCTCTCTGTGTCGCTTTGAGTCTTCTCTGTGTCGCTTAGTGAAATAGCTGTTACACAGAGTTGCACAGAGTTTCTCGAAGAAAAAAATAGCAAGAATTGGAATTTTTAATAGCAGATATTCAGTAAGATTAATAATTAAAATACTTAGCCGGAACATATTTGTAATCTTTATTAATATTGATAATTAACTGAATTACAGGTATACCAGCCCATTCCCAAAATTCACCATTGTTCTCGGCACTTAGAAAATAGCTAAAATTAAGTGTGTGTTTTTTATTGAGAATGTAAACTAAACTTGGACCAAATCGAACAAATTGAAATCCCTTAAAGTCATCCCTCCACCGGTAAAAGATTCCGGCAGCAAAACTTGCAGCTAATTTATCATTGACAATGGTGTGATTAATAAACAAACCATAACGTAAACCATTATCGTTACTTCTATCTGGTGAACTCATATCAATTTGCCATTTTATATTGTTTACAAATTGATAATCTTTCAGCATTTTTTTAAAATTTATACCAAGTCCAGGTCTGAATTCGGTGCTATTTGGTTTTATGGTATATCTTATATCCGGAACAATTTCAAAGTGTTTAGAAACTAAAAAAGTAGCTACTCCTTCAACATACCACCTGTCAAGACTATGAAAATTATCTTCCAGTCTTACCTGGATTTCACCTGAGTATTTCCAGCGATCAGACCCCCAGGTGACCTTGTTACCCATGTAAATCTGATTATCCCAGTTATTTTCCTGAGATGATACACTACCTGATACTAAGATTAAAAAAATAAATATCCGTAAGGTTAATTTAGAAATCATAGTTTTGAATATTATTTTCCATGGATACATCAATTCTTTTATTTTTAATTGAATATCTCTAAAAGATCAATAAGGCTTTGCTATTTGATAATACAAGCAAATATAATGATATTTTAACACCTTTCGTTCCGTTATTAAGGTTTGTACTGATCAAAAAACATCTAAATTTTTGTAACTTCTAAACATACTTATTGCTCAGTTGATTTAAATTTAAAAAGGAATTAAATAAAACTTACTAACTTTACGACTAACTAAAAAGCAAAACATGTCTGTAAAAAACATTCGTTTAGAAGTGATGCAAACTTTAGAGAAGAATATTGATATTTTTCTTGATAAGTTTTTAATTGCTCCAGAAAAAATATGGCAGCCTTCTGATTTTCTGCCAGATCCACAGGGAGATAATTTTATGGAAGAAGTAAAAGAGATAAGAGAAATTTCAAAGGATCTATCGGATGATTTTTGGATTAGCCTTGTTGGAGATATGATTACGGAAGAAGCTTTGCCAACATATGAATCATGGTTGTTAGATTTGGAGGGTATTACCCAACATGGTGAGAATGGTGACAGTGGATGGGCAGCTTGGATTAGAAAATGGACAGGAGAAGAAAACAGACACGGAGATGTTTTAAATAAGTATATCTATTTGTCTGGAAGAGTAAATATGCGAGAGGTAGAAGTTACCACCCAGCATCTTATTGCCGATGGTTTTGATATTGGTACTTCACAAGATCCGTATAAGAATTTTGTTTACACCAGTTTTCAGGAGTTGGCTACATTTGTATCACATAACAATGTTGCAAAGATAGCCCGTGAAGCAGGTATGAAATCCTTATCAAAAATGTGTAGAAGAATTGCAGGAGATGAAATGAGACATCACAAAGCTTATATAGAATTTGTTAACCAGATTTTTGCAATTGATCCCAGTGAAATGATGTTGGCTTATTTGCATATGATGAAGCATAAAATTGTGATGCCTGCTATGCATTTACGAGAGTCTTTTGAAACCAAAGGATCTTTGTTTGAAAATTTTTCAGATGCTGCACAAAGAATGAAAGTTTATACGAGTTTTGATTATGTGGAGATTATCCGTAAACTCAACAGTCTGTGGAAAATAGACAAGATTACCGGTTTAACACCTGAAGCAGATAAGGCAAGAGCTTATTTGATAAGGTTTCCTGATATCATGCAAAGAATTGCTGAGCGAATTGTGGTACCGGATCAGGCACATTCATTTAAGTGGATGAATCCAAAAACAGCCTGAAATTAGTTTTAACAATGATGAGTAAAAGTTAAAATCTGGGAGATATTACATCTCAAATCCCAGTTCTACATCTAATTTTTTAGCAATTAATTTGGTGATTCTTGATTTTAATGCAGGAATCTTAATTTTTTCAACCACATCGTTTCCAAAGGCAAATAACATTAAAGCCTTTGCCTCCTTTTTAGGAATACCTCGTGACTGTAAATAGAACAATGCTTTTTCATCCAGTTGCCCGATGGTACAGCCATGTGAGCATTTTACATCATCTGCAAATATTTCCAGTTGAGGTTTTGCATTGATGGAAGCTTTATCTCCTATAAGGATATTATCATTTTGCTGAAAAGCATTGGTTTTTTGTGCTTGTTGATCTACAATAACTTTTCCGTTAAAAACGCCTGTTGAAGCATCATCATAAATACCCTTGTATAATTCATGACTTTCGCAATTTTCATATTTATGATTTATTAAAGTATGATTATCAACATGTTGTTTGTTACTGATAATGGTAATTCCGTTAAGGCTGGTAGTAATATGTTCTCCTTCCTGGTAGACTTTGATATTATTTCTGGTAAGTTTTCCACCAAAAGAGAAGGTGTTTACAGCGACAATACTACTTTGTTTTTGCTGGATGTAAGTACTGTCAATTAAAGATGCATTTTCCTTATCATTTTGTACTTTGTAATAATTAAGAATGGCTCTTTTATGAGTGAAAATTTCTGTAACACAATTTGTTAACACAAAATTAGTATTTAAACTTTGATGACGTTCATAGATTTGTACATGTGAATTTTCACCAACAACAATTAAATTTCGGGGCTGTAATATTGCCTCTTTTTCACTTCCGGTAGAAAAATAAAGAATCTGAATTGGTTTTTCAAGAACTGTGTTTTTAGGGATGTTGATAAAAGCACCTTCTTTAGAAAAAGCTGTATTTAAGGAGGTCAGACTATCATTTTCCGAAGTAATTTTATTAAAATAATGATCGATGATCATTTGATATTTCGGCTTTTTTAAAGCAGCGGAAAGTAAACAAATATCTGCACCATCATGTGTGGTGTCTGATAAAAAGGAACTATATACTCCATCAACAAATACTATTTTATAGGACTCAATTTCATGCAAAAAATATTTTTTCACATCTTTTAACTCAATATGAGAATCCATTTCAGGGAAAATTCCATAATCATGATTGAGTACAGATTTTAAGGAAGTATATTTCCATTCTTCCTCTTTTTTTGTTGGAAATCCATGTTTTTCAAAAGATTCTATTGCTTCTGTACGGATCTTATGAACCTTTGAATCCAAATCAATAATTCCTTTATTTTCAAATGCCATAAAACTGGCAAGAAGTTTTTCTTTTAAGTCCATTTCAGGTTTAAGATTAGATATTTTTTATAAATAATGGTTTTTAAGATACTACAATTAACAAATACTCTTCCTTTTTGGAAGGGGTTAGGAAAGGGCTTATTTTAACCAGTCATACCCTTTTTCTTCCAGCTCAAAGGCAAGTTCTTTGCCTCCTGATTTTACAATTTTTCCATTGTAAAGTACATGTACAAAATCTGGAATAATATAATCCAATAACCTTTGGTAATGTGTGATTACAATGGTTGCATTGTCTTTTGTTTTGAGTTTGTTTACTCCGTTGGCAACAATTTTCAACGCGTCAATATCTAAACCGGAATCCGTTTCATCTAAAATAGCAATTTTTGGTTCCAGCATTGCCATCTGAAAAATTTCATTTCGTTTTTTTTCACCACCAGAAAAACCTTCATTTAAAGAACGGGATAAAAATTTACGATCCATTTCTAAAAGTGCAGCTTTTTCTCGGATCATTTTTAGCATATCCTTAGCAGGAAGATCGTCTAATCCTTGTGATTTTCTTTTGGCATTGATAGCTGTTTTAATAAAGTTTGTTGTGGTAACGCCCGGTATTTCAATCGGATATTGAAATGACATAAAGATACCTTTATGAGCTCTTTCGTCTGGTGAAAGATCTAAAATACTTTTACCATCCAATATCACATCACCTTCTGTTACCTTATAAGTCTCATTTCCTGCTATCACAGATGAAAGTGTACTTTTTCCTGATCCGTTTGGCCCCATTATAGCATGGACTTCTCCTGGGTTGATCTCCAAATTAATTCCTCTAAGAATTTCTTTGTCTACTATTCCTGCATGTAAATTT
>Ga0256834_1002443_pt1 | contig 11689 bp, 9 predicted proteins | sample 4281140metaG_FD_190536 | JGI IMG/M metagenome (GOLD analysis project Ga0256834, IMG submission 190536) | Hydrothermal vent microbial communities from East Pacific Rise, Pacific Ocean - 4281-140 | ecosystem: Environmental > Aquatic > Marine > Hydrothermal vents | place: Pacific Ocean: East Pacific... | reverse complement strand
ATAAATTGAGTGTACTCGAGTTACATTTTCAGCTTGAGCTCTCATTTCTCTCACACATCTTGTAACATTCCAGTTTTCATTGACACTTACAAGTTCTTTTGCCATCAAACCACCGGCAGAATTTTCATCATAAGTTAGTAATTCAACAATATCTTTTACATGCTCTTCATCTTCAATGTGAGAGATGACATGTTCTTGACGTTCTTCAGGTAATTCAGCAACAATATCAGCTGCATCATCAGTATCTAATTCTTCAAGTTCTTCAGCAATTTCTTTTGCAGATAAGTTTTTTAAGATTTTTTCACGTATATCTTCATCAATATCCATTAAAATATCAGAAGTTAGCTCGCTATCTAATAATTTAATAATATAAGTGGCATCTTTGAGGTTTAATTCATTCAAAAGTTCAGCAATGTCTGCATGATGCTCATCTTCTAAAAGTTGTAACAAAGCTGTATCATCCAATTGTTGGATGAGTAGCTGTACTTGTTTTATAAGGTCATTTGTAATTTCAAATGGCATCGTTTGCTATTTTTTGCGTCAAGTTTATAAATTCTTGAACAGATAATTGTTCTGGACGTTCGGCAAAGATAACATCTTCTCTTAATTTATCTGATAAATTAAGAGATTTTAAACTATTACGCATTGTTTTTCTACGTTGATTAAATGCGGTTTTAACCACTTTAAAAAAGAGTTGTTCGTCAACAGGAAGCTTGTGGTTTTCTTTTCTAGTTAGTCTAATGACACCAGACTCTACTTTTGGTGGCGGATTAAAAACCGTTGGAGGTACGGTGAATAGATATTCGGCATCGTAAAACGCTTGAACAAGTACAGATATAATTCCGTAAGCCTTACTGCCAGGTTTTTCAGTAATACGTTTGGCAACTTCTTTCTGAAACATACCACATAATTCAGGAATTTGTTGTCTGTTAGCAATGGTTTTAAATACGATTTGAGAAGAAATATTATAAGGAAAATTACCAATAACTGCAAAAGGTTTGTCTTTAAATTCTTTTGAGAGGTCTATTTTTAAAAAATCACCTAAAATTATTCTGTTAGCTAAATTCAAATAATGTGCTTTTAAATATTCAACAGATTCACGATCAATTTCTATTACATGTGTGGTAAATTTTTTATCGAGTAAATATTTAGTTAAAACACCCATGCCTGGGCCAATTTCTAACACAGTATCATAGCCATTCTCAGTTAAACTGTCTGCAATGTTTTTAGCAATGCTTTCGCTCTTTAAAAAATGTTGACCTAAATGTTTTTTTGCTTTAACTGACATGAAATGTTATTGATAATAATAAGATTAATTATATTTGTTTTGCATGGGTAAATTTAGCTTTTTTCAAAATTTTTAATATGATGTATCATATTTAATTCTGTTCTAAAGGCTACAAATTTGCCTTGAAATAATTTGCTTGTTTTTTGACGGAGCTTATCGGCATTTTCAATGTAATACCTTTCTAAGGTTTCTTTGCTTTCTGTTGAATATTGTATAGAATAGGTAAGTCCGCCCATTTCTTCTTCGATCATTACTTGACACAATTTTGCTTCAAAAAATTTACCTGTAGCCAGCATTTCTGGTATGTGAACTTCTTGCATCCAATTTAGCCACTTCTTGGCTACAGATTCTTCTATATTTATAGTTACATTGTAGATATACATAATTTTAATATTTAAACATCAAATCACAAATTCCAATTATTGGGATTTGTTTTTTGATTTTTGTAATTTAATTTAAGTGATCACCTCTTAGCTTTCTAAATTGTTTTCTAGCATCTACCAAATAAATACTTGATGGAAAATCATAAATAATTTTTTGATACATTTCTTTTGCTTTTTCTATGTTGTTCAAATTGTTTTTATACAATTTTGCTAAATAGTAATAGGCATCATCTATTAAAAGACCATCTTTTTTTATTTCAATTAGTCGCAGATAATTACTTTCTGCCAATTCAAATTTTCTAATTTTGGTATAGAGTTCTGCTTGTTTGAATAGAGCAGATTCTTCAATTTCTCTGCCTTTAAATTTTTTTAATAAAATGTTTAAAGTGTCTATTGCTTGCTGATTTTTGTTTTGAATGGCTAATAAATCTGCTTTTGCATAGGTTTTTAACGCAGTATGTGTGGTGTCACCTAAAATATTGTTAGAGATTAATAAATACAGTTCTAAAGCATCATTTGCAATGAGTTGCGAAGTCGATTTTTTTAATACTTTCAATTGTGATATAGCCCATTTAAAATCACCTTTAAAGTAAGAGGTTTGTGCCACTTTAAAACGTGCAGTTTGTGCTAATGTACTGTTTCTTAAATTGGTTTGTATTTGAGAATAATTAATTAATGCTTCATTAAACTTATTGGTGTACACTAAAATATCACCTAGCTTTAGTTTTACTGACCAACGCTGATAATCTGAGCCAATATCGGTTAAAGCTTTTTTTAATAGAGTAATCGCTTTGTTTGGGTTGTCTTTTTTGAAAGTTAAAAAATCAGCATAAGAAATTTTTAAATTTATAGTAGAACTACCATTGCCATAGGTGGAAAATAAGTATTGAAAACGTTCTTCTACTTTGTCATACTCTTTTGTTGTAGTAGCAGTAGAAATATCAGCTTCTAATAAATAAATATTAGCATCTAAAATTAGTTTTCCGTTTTGAGTATTTTCTAAGATGTAGGTAAAACAAGCCTTTGTAGTCTCATAATCTTCATTATCAAAAGCAATTACTCCCATGTCAGCAATTCTATTAATATTGTCAGGGTTTCTTTTATGCAAAGCTATTTCTTGTATTAAAGCTTTGTCATAATCTCTTTGTTGCATATATAGCCAACTCAATAATTTGTTCCAAGAATTGTTAGGGTTTTGTTGTAATCGTTTTAATATTAATTTTTTAAAAAGGATATTGTTTTTATCTTGACTATCATCAGAAATAAAAGAGCCAATATATCTAAGTACAATAGAATAGTATTCTTCATTTTTTTCAATGATGTCTAAGTAGGTACTGAACATATTTTCTATATCTGCTTTTTCACCATAAATTTCGGCTATATACCTGTTGAAGTTTAAGTCTTTATTGAGTTCCATGGCTTTTTTATAAGCCAATAAGGCATAATCTAATAAATGGTTTTTTTGAAATGCACGACCAATTTCAGCACCTTCATATGGTTTTTTTTCAATGAGGTGTAATGCTTTTTCGTAAAAAGGTAACGCTTCGTTTTTTTTATCTTGAAGCTGTAAATTATAGCCAATTTCAACGAACAAATTGGACTGATTTGGATATTTTTCTTGATGATTTTGGAGTAGTTTTGTTGAAGCTTTAAAATTTTCAACTAACTGATAACATGAGAGTAATTGTTTGAAATAGTCACGACTAACATCATTCTTTAAGTACAATTGTTTGTATAGAGAAGCTGCTTTTACATATTCGCCTTTTTGAAAATAATTATGAGCCAATTGTGAGTTTTGTGCAAAGGTAAAAGAGCTAAAAAAAAAGAGTAATACAATAATTTTATGATACATGTCGTTATGGTATGGCTTCAAAGATAATAAAAGAAGTATTAACAAATTGATACAAGCATGAGATAAAAAAATTACCCAACCTAACTTTACATTTACTTTGGCATAACATTTGTTTATGTATTTGTAAAGTAATAATTTTTTTACAATGATTGAGCTAACCCAACAGTATGAATTTGCTAAAAGAAAAGCAACACTTTTTATGGAAAAAGGTCTAATCAATGCGTATTTTAAAGCATTATTAGAGATGAACCATTATAAGAAATTGATGATTGCTGTAGTAGCAAACTAATCAATTTTATCAAGTGAATTTCAAACAAGTATTTTGATGTTTACTTGGTTATGATATCAAAACCTGTAAATTTCTGTAACACTTCAGGGATTTCAATTCCGTTTTCGGTTTGATAATTTTCTAGTAAAGCGGCCAAGACTCTTGGCAGAGCTAAAGAGCTACCATTAAGTGTATGTGCTAATTCGCTTTTTCCGTTTGCGTTTTTAAAACGTAATTTTAAACGATTTGCCTGAAAAGTTTCAAAATTTGAAACAGAACTAATTTCTAACCAACGGTCTTGAGCAGTAGAAAACACTTCAAAATCGTATGTTAATGCAGAAGTAAATCCTAGGTCTCCGCCACACAATCTTAATATTCTATAAGGTAATTTTAATTCACGTAAAATTTCTTTTACATGATCAACCATCCCGTCAAGGGCTTTATAAGAATTGTCAGGATGTTCAATACGAACAATCTCTACTTTATCAAATTGATGCAATCTGTTTAAGCCTCTCACATGAGCTCCATAAGAACCAGCTTCACGTCTAAAACAAGGTGTGTAGGCAGTATGTAATATGGGAAAATCACTTTCTTTTACCAACGTGTCTCTGTAAATATTAGTAACAGGTACTTCGGCTGTTGGAATTAAATATAGATTATCTTCAGTAGCATGGTACATTTGTCCTTCTTTATCGGGTAACTGTCCTGTGCCAAAACCAGAGGCTTCATTCACTAAATAAGGCACTTGCACTTCTTGATAGCCTGCATTTGTATTTTTATCTAAAAAATAGTTAATTAAAGCTCTTTGTAGTTTTGCTCCTTTACCTTTATATACAGGGAAACCAGCACCAGTTATTTTGTTGCCTAATTCAAAATCTATGATGTCGTATTTTTTAGCTAATTCCCAATGAGGTAAAGCATTGTTGTGTAATTTAGGAATGTCACCTTCTTTAAAAATCTCTTCATTATCCTCTTCAGTTGTGCCAGCTGGAACCAATGCATTTGGCACATTTGGTATTTGATATAACAATTCATTTAATTCATTTTGAGTGTTTGTTAATGTTTCGCTCAATTGCTTAGAACTGTCTTTAAGTTGACTTGTTTTCTCTTTTAATAAGGTCGCTTTTTGTTGTTCACCAGATTTGAATAAAATCCCAATTTCTTTTGATATTTTATTAGATTCTGCTTGGTTATTTTCTAATTCAGTTTGGATAGATTTTCGTTTATCATCAGCTGTTATTACTTGATTGATAATCTTGGCGGCATCAGTAAAATTTCGAACAGCTAACCTTTCTATAATAAGGTCTTTATTTTCTCTTATGGTTGCGACTTGTAACATGATTTTATTTTATTAAAGATGCAAAGATAATAATAGATTGGTGATTTACGAATTTAGAGTTGCGATTATTTAGATTTAGAGTTGACAGTCTTTTTTTGATATGGCAATAGCCAGTCACTATGCTTGAAATACTGCCATTTTAGTGATGCAATGTCAATAGTATCATTAATCAATGGTTGTTTGTCGTGTCCGTTAACACCGACTTTTCCTTTTACGTAGACGGCAATGTCGTGTCCGTTTTTGGCAGCCTCTTTTTTGAGACGTTGAGCAAATTGCCAAATCATATCGGGTTTAGTACTTAAAGCTCCTATTTGTTTATGAGTAAGGTAATCGCTAAGGTTAATACTTTCTGCTTTTTGAGATGTTTTGTCAATCACTGTAAAGCTTTGGTAGCCACTTTTTGAACGAAGCATCATCCGCCAACTCAACCGATGTCCTTCTTCTGTCCACAGCACATTTTCTTTGATTAACCAATGGCGTAATGGTAAAAGTAGTTGTATGGTGAGGTAAGTTCCAATAAGTAAATAATAATAATTTTTTCGCTTAGGCGGGATAATTTCATTCTCATCATAAAAAGGTTTTCTTTTTAGGAAGATATTTCGGATAATTTTAGCATCGAAAAAGAAAACAGCAAAAGACAATGTTAAAAACGGGAAAATACCTACTTGGAAAATTATGGCATTAAAAAGATGAAAAAATACTGAAAGTGCAAATCCGAAAAAACGAGTTTTTCTAGATAATAGTAAAGGGATAATTAAAATGTCAAAAAAAATACCGCTATAACTCAAAAAATAATGAAACCATTCTTTAGTGAATAAACTACCAATTAAAGGGTAATCTATTTTAGAAGAAAGAAACAGTTTTACAGGGATAGCATTCAGCCAATCAGGATATATCTTAGCAATACCTCCATAAAAATAGACGACACCAATTTGACACATGAGTAATAATGATGTCCAAAACGGTACCGAAATTGATTTCAATTCAGGTTTTCTTTTAGCATCAAAAGAGAGGTAATTGTTTGCAGGTTGAAAAATCATGATAAAGCTCAATAGAGCAGTTAAGTAATAATGATTGTTATAGGATGATTTCTGCATTAAATAGGTTGCAGACCATAGGACAAAGAAAGAAATAATTGCCAATCGATAACGATAACCTATCATTACACAAAACCCAAAAACACCCATAATGAAATAGTAGAAATACATGCCATTTCCTGGTAATGGTTGTAAAAATTCAAAGCCAATAAAATTAAAAGTAAATTTGGGTTCTACTAATGTTCTAGTAACCCAACCTGTGAAAATAGCACCTATAGATTCTAAAAAAAGTAATAAGCCAAAAATAATTCTAAATACAATTAAAGGGGTGTTGTCGATATGTCTAAAAAGAAATTTTTCCATTAGAAATTAGTTTTCTTGCCTGTTTTTCATCTTCTTTTATTTGGTCAAATAAATATTCAATAGAATCAAATTTTTTCTCATCACGTAAACGATAAACTAACTGAATTTGAATGTTTTCTCCGTAAATATCAGTATTAAAATCTAGCAAATGTACTTCAATGGTTTGTTTTTTACCATTTACAGTTGGTCTATTACCAATATTCATAATGCCAAATAAATTTTGATTGTTAAAAGTTGTCTTAACGACATAAACTCCAGCCTTGGGAATGAGTTTGTATGATTCTTCAATATGAATATTTATTGTAGGGTAGTTATATTGTTTTCCTAAGCCTCTGCCATGTACAATAGTTCCGTTAAGTAGATATTCATAGCCTAAATAGCTGTTTGCTTTTTCGATATCTCCTTCAGTCAAAGCTTTACGGATTTTGGTGGAGCTTACAGCAATATTTTTGATGTCTTGGGCGGGTATTTCCTCAACATCAAACCCGTAAGTTATACCGTACTCTTTTAATTGTTCAAGGTCACCTTCTCTGTTTCTTCCAAATTGATGGTCGTAACCAATAATCAATTTTTCAAGTTTAAGTTGTTGTTTTAAAACATTTCTTACAAATTCAAGAGCTGTTAATCTTGAAAATTCTTTTGTAAAAGGTTCAATGACAAGACAGTCTAATTCCGTTTTTTTTAATAAATCAATTTTTTCTTGTAGTGTAGTCAGTAGTTTTAAATCACTACCTTGTTGTAATACCATTCTGGGATGAGGAAAAAAAGTAAGAATAACCGAATTACTATCTTTTGATTGATTGATAAGGTTTTTTAGTATTTCTTGGTGACCAATATGCAGGCCGTCAAAAGTCCCAATGGTAATAATTGAGCCCTTTTTTTCTGCAATAAATTCTTGAGTTGAATGAAATATCTTCACAAATAAAGTTTCTAAGGGTCAAAAATAGTTAAAAAAATGAGATTATATTAGTTTAATAGTTTCATTTATTTCGGTAATTAATTGAGGGATTTTACCTACTTTAAAATTTAATTTTATAGACATTTCATTATCTTTATTCATGTACGTTAGCTTGCCTTGAGTGACTTTAAAATATCCTGAAGAACCTTTACAGTAACACAATCTGCCATACATCATTTTTACAGTTTGTAACTCTTCGTCTGACAGCGAAAGAGATTTACAATTGTTGTCAATTTCAAAATAAATCAATTCTGTATGTTGGCTATCAGCAGTATTTGTGAGTTCATTTTTTTTTAATTCGTATTTAATTATCGTTTTTTCTCCTTTTTCTATTTCAATATAGGTATTTTGAAATTCATCTTGTTTTATAATTAATGTAGTATTTGGAATAATTTCAAGACTACATTGAGAATTTCCTCTCAAGACTTCGGGACAATTATCTAAATTGAAAATTTGTTTTTCAGGTGATTGTATAGCTGTTTTGTTAAGGTTATTACTCTTACAAGCAATGAGAAAAAACAATAAAATGTACCATAAAGAGTATTTCATAAAAATGAATTTTCACAAAGGTATTAAAATAAAGAAAACTGATTTAAAAACAAAGTTTTATATTTGCTCAATGGGAGAGACAAAATATTACTATTATTTTATAATAATTGTTGGGTTATTATTAAATCCTTTCAAAGGATTTTCTCAAGAAAAAAATCTCTGGTCAAAGGTCAGTGCATTAGAAAAATCAGAGAAAATTCTAATTAAAAATGACTTTAGTAAAGAGCGTAAATTATTTGCATTAGATGTTGTTAAGTTGAAAAATAAACTCAATAAAACTTCATTAACCAATGAGGAACATCAGATTGTAGAATTTCCTAATGCAGACGGAAAAATTTTGAAGTATAAAGTGTTTGAAACTTCTATTTTACATCCTGATTTAGCTAAAAAACATCCTTCAATAAAAACTTATGCAGGGCAGGCTGTAGATAATAAATTATCATCAATACATTTTACGGTAAACTCTTTAGGGGTGTATGCAATGATTTTATCTCCTGAAAAGGGCACAGTATTTATTGATCCATATACTAAGGATAGAAAAAAATATAGTGTGTATTATAAAAAGGATGCTTCAACTGATAAAGAGTTTTCATGTTTTACAGAAAGTTCATCTATAGCTAGTAGTGCAAAAAAGAGTTTTAAAGATCTTCAGGTCCACGATTTAAAATTGCGGACTTTCAGATTGGCAATTGCCACTACAGAAGAATATTCGAGTTATCATATCGCAGCTGCTGGGTTAGGTGCAGGAAGTAGTAGAAGTGATCAGGTAAACGCTGTTTTGTCTGCTATTACTGTTACTATGACTAGAGTTAATCCTATTTTTGAACGAGATGTGGCTTTGACGATGCAATTGATTGCTAATAATGACCAGTTGATCTTTTTAGCATCAGATCCTGGAGCCGATCCTTATACAAATGATGATGGACCAGCAATGATTTCACAAAATAAAACAACACTAAATAATATAATAGGTACTGCAAATTATGATATTGGTCATGTATTTAGTACAGGAGGTGGAGGTGTTGCAAATTTAGCATCTGTTTGTACAACATCAAAAGCTGGTGGAGTTACGGGGTCTGAAGCTCCCGTCGGAGATGGTTTTGATATAGATTTTGTAATTCATGAACTAGGACATCAATTCGGAGCCAATCACACTTTTAATGGTACATCTGGTAATTGTTCAGGAGCCAATAGAAATGACGCTACAGCTGTTGAGCCAGGTAGTGGCTCAACAATTATGGCTTATGCAAGTTTATGTACGCCACAGAATGTTCAAGGTAGCAGTGATGCCTATTTTCATAGTGTTAGTATTAAAGAGATTACGAATAACATTTTTACAGGTAATAGTCAATGTGCAGTAGTTTCAGGCTTTGCAACAAACTTAAATGTGCCAACAGCTAATGCTGGAAATGATTTTACCATACCTAAATCTACTCCTTTTGTATTAAAAGGGCAAGGTTTTGATGCAGATGGTAATACATTGACTTATTGTTGGGAGCAAACCAATAATGAAGTGACAGGTATTCAAATTCCACCTTCAACTACACAAACTGTTGGAGCAATTTTTAGATCATACCCACCTACAGTAGAAACGGATAGATATTTTCCTAGTTTATCAAGTTTAACTATGGGAAGTGCCACAACTTGGGAAGTTTTACCTAGTGTATCAAGAACGGTAGATTTTTCTTTAACTGTTCGAGATAATGTAGTAGGAGAAGGTGAAACAGCAGTAGATTATACTCGAATAACAATAAATGATCAGGTTGGTCCTTTTGTAGTAACTTCTCAAAATACGGCAGGAATATCATGGACAGAAAATGATACAGAATCCATTACTTGGGATGTTGCGGGTACAGATGCAAATGGAATAAATGAAAGTAATGTTAATATTTTGATGTCTACTGACGGAGGCTTAACTTTTCCAATTGTTTTAGCTTCAAACACCCCTAATGATGGTTCAGAGAGTATTATTGTACCCAACAACCCTTCTCCAAATGTAAGAATAATGGTACAGGCAGTAGGTAATATTTTCTTTGCTGTAAATAGTGAAAATATTTCTATTGGTTCTTTTGAAACTATTTGTAGCACCTATCAAGCTACTGATATACCGAAAACAGTACCAGATGCTAATCCTAACGGTATTGAGTCAGTTATAAATGTGTCTGATGATTTTGTAGTGTCTGATGTAAATTTAACGTTAGATATGACGCATTCTTGGCTGTGGGATCTGCAAATTTATTTAAAGGCACCCAATGGTTCTGAAGTATTAATTTATGATAGAAGTTGTGGGTCTTCAGGCATACAAAGGCAAGATGTTGATGCGGTATTTGACGATGAAGGAACGGCCGCAGTATGTAATAATTCAATACCTGCTATTTCAGGGGTTACCAAATCAATAGACTTATTGTCTATTCTTAATGGAGGTTCATCTCAAGGCGATTGGGTATTAAGAGTTGTTGATAATTCCTCTGGAGATGTGGGTGTTATAAATGGCTGGGCAATAGAGCTTTGTCAAACAAGTCAAACAAGTGCAATTAATGATTTTTCTTTCCGCCAACTTTTAATTTATCCAAATCCATTTAATGATTTACTTCGTATTTCATTAGAAACTGAAACTTCTGATGATGTTTTAATTTCATTGTTTGATTTGCAAGGAAGACAAGTTATTCATGGTAAATATACCAATCAGTCTACTATTTTCACTAAGGAGTTAAATTTGAGTAATTTGACTTCAGGAATTTACATTCTAAGCATTCAAAAAGGATTAGCTAAGACTTCTAAAAAGATAATAAAGTATTGATTTGTCAATAAAACTTACTTAAAATTCACAAATTCTTAATGATTATTTAAAAAAAATTGTATTTTGCATCACTATTAATCCAAATAATTAAACATGAAATATAAAAATCTTACAGTATTATTTGCTTTATTTATTAGTATAACAATGTGGTCACAGACCGTTGTTACTGGTGCAGTAACAGATGCTAAAAGTGGAGAGGTAATACCAGGTGTAAACATTAAAGTAAAAGGAAAAGCAATTGGTACAACTACTGATTTTGATGGAAATTATAGCTTGCAGGTTAGTGAGACTCCGCCTTTTAAAGTTGAGGTTTCTCTTTTAGGATACCTTACCCAAACTATTGAGATTACTGAAGGAAGCCAAAAGGTTGATGTTGCTTTGGCTGAATCAGAAACCAATTTAGATGAAGTGGTGATTTCTGCTTCTAGAACACCTGAAAGTATTAGAGAATCTCCAGTTACTATTGAAAGAATGGATGTAAGAGCAATTAAAAATGCTACATCACCATCTTTTTATCAAAGTATAGGGAATTTAAAAGGAGTAGATGTAAATACAGGGAGTTTAACTTTTAATTCTGTTAATACTAGAGGTTTTGCAAGTTTTGCAAATACACGTTTTGTACAATTGATTGACGGAATGGATAATGCATCACCTGCATTAAACTTTGTGATGGGTAATTTGCTTGGTATGAGTGAGTTGGACGTTAAAAGTGTAGAGTTGTTACCAGGAGCTTCATCTGCTTTGTATGGTGCAAATGCTTTTAATGGTATTTTATTTATGACCAGTAGAAGTCCTTTTGATGATCCAGGTATTAGTGCTTATGTAAAAACAGGGTTGACAATGCAAGATGCA
>Ga0256834_1002442_pt1 | contig 11691 bp, 18 predicted proteins | sample 4281140metaG_FD_190536 | JGI IMG/M metagenome (GOLD analysis project Ga0256834, IMG submission 190536) | Hydrothermal vent microbial communities from East Pacific Rise, Pacific Ocean - 4281-140 | ecosystem: Environmental > Aquatic > Marine > Hydrothermal vents | place: Pacific Ocean: East... | reverse complement strand
CTAAGAGGCATCAGGTATTATTATGAGTGGCTGCAAGCTGAAAATAAGATCAAACATAATCCTGCCAGGAAACTCTACATCAAAGGACAAACCCAACAACTACCCAGTGATCTACTCAGCAAAAAAGAAATGAACCATATCTATGTAGATTATCCTCCCGATAGCTATCGAGGACAAACAATCGTACAGCAGCGCAATAAAGTATTGATAGGATTAGTGGTTTACCAAGCAATGCGGTTAGATGAATTAGCTCAATTAAGAGTAGAAGATATTAACCTTTACAAAGGCACGATTTACATTAAAAAGACAGGCAGGGGAGCGAAGAATATTGAAACTGGAAGCTCATCAGGTGCTACCCTTACAGGAATACATCAGTAGAACATTACCCGAGATTATAAAAAAAGCAGAAAGCCCAAATGATAAGCTACTTATGAGTTTAGGTAAAAGCCCGGGCATTAAAGAAATGGTCTGCGATCTGAATAAAGCTTTAAGAAAGAAATACCCCAGGTTTAAGAATATGCTGCACGTTAGAAGCTCAGTGATTAGTTTATGGATAGCAGAAAAGAACATTGTAGAAGTGCAGTATATGGCTGGCCACAACAGCATAACCAGTACCGAAGTGTACAAACACGTCAATATGAAAGACCTTAAAAAGGCATTAAACCAGTTCCATCCATTGAGGTAACAAGGTACATTTAGAGGGTACTGAAAATCCAACTTGCCTGCTACTGAAACTTCATTGTCCAGTCTCCCTTTGGTCGCTTATTGAAGCAGTAGTTCAAGCTTGAAACATTCGACAGGAAAAGCGGTGTGCCACCTTCTGTTCGTCAGCAAAAAATCACGCCAAGCCAAAGCAGCACATTTTTATTTTTCAATTGAAAGAAAATAGGCATAAAAATAAGCTGCCTTGCCCTTCGGGTTGCTGCGCAAGCTTGTCACTTTTATTGCGTTCCTCAATCAGTTGTCACGGCAGCTCTCGGTATTTTTAGCAGCCTTAAAAAAAGAAAGGCAACTAAAAATCCCTTCTCTGCCAGTTTTTTTGCTCACCTGCGGGTGCGGGTAAGTTGATTATTGCCTCCGGCAGGTAGGCTTCCCTTGTGTAAGAACATAGCTGCAAAACGTACTCGTTCCTCCTACTCTTTTTGCACCACCCTTGCTCCATTCGCAGGCGGCTCGCAAACCTACGTTCGTGCCTCTCTTCGGTTGGCTTGGCCGTTCGTTTGCAATCCGTTCGTACCTCTCTCATTGCAAACTCCGTCCAGCCATTTAGCCCGCCAAAGGTCGGACAGGCTCAGGGCTGTTTTTCCTAAAAGAAAGAAAACAGGGTATTCATACCGCACTAGAGCAACGGCAGTGCACAGAAATAAGGCAGAATCCTAGTTTGGTGCATCACGCTTAAAAGTAAATGGGCAAATACCTAATCCATAAATTAAGAGCATACTCATGCCCATTTACTCTTAACCGAGATGGTTTTTTACTTGCTTCGTGTAGAGTTGTAAACAAAAACAGCACGAAGCTATCAGGGCAAGTTAACAAAGAGATTAGCTTCGTGCAGGCGGTGGATAATTAAAAAAATACGATTCTTGACGCTCTGAGCAAATGGTAGCAAGTCAGCACAGAGAACAGCTTTTTATTTTTCAATTGAAAGAAAAAAAGCTACCTTGGATGTTAGAAAAAAATGGGCTGCCTTAGACTGACATACCGAAATAAAACAAGTCCTTTACAGATAAGTAGGGATGAAAAAACAGTCCCTAAAAACTGGCAAGTATGGGTTAGCGGAAAGGGTGAAAAACAGCACAAAGGGGTTAGAGGTGACCAAAATGGGGGTGGACAGAACAATCCAAATTCTGATTTGAGCTTAATTGGAGTGGTTTCACTGGGAAAAACAGTCTATGAGCTAAATAATCCTAATGCACATCTACATTATTTACCAAAATCTAATAGTTTTAAAGTGTATAATCGGGCTTACGTGAATAGATATACTAATCCAACAAACATTGGTATGAAAGGTAATGCTATTATTTTTTTTATAAATCAGGCAAATATATCTTTTCAATTTTCTGAAGGGAATATTGACAAGTTGGAATTTAGTTTTCAGACATGGATGAATATAGGTGGGACAATCAATCCAGTACTTGGTAGTGCTATGGTAGTCGGCCAATTATATGATGCATATTCTAATTGGTGGAATAATAGCCCTACTATAAATAATTTTTTCAACGATCTAACCTCAAGCTTTAACACTTGGGTAGATACGCAAGAATAGATTGATAGATGTACAACTATATATATTACTGGTTATATCAGTTTTTTTTGTCACTTGACGATTCACCCAACTTCTGGACAATAATTGTATTGAATTGGTTGTTATTATTTAATAGCTCAACACTATTATTTTGCATACTTGATGGCACTTATGATTCTGATCTTCTTAATTATGAATCATTTATGCTTTATGTTATTCTAATGTTAATTGGACATTTTATTTATTATTCTCATAAAAGGAGAACCAGTCTAATTAATAAACTAGATAAAATGACTCGAAATGCAAAAGTATTTAGTTTAACAACCGCAATTATTTATGTTATAGCAACAATTCTGATTTTTGTCTACTATACAGTACCATATATTGAGAAAAGTAATGCTGGAGTTGGTAGCTTTGGTGGGGCAACCCTCATCCTTGGTTCGTGTCTCACGCACCAATAAAAGGATTTGTTATTACAAATAATGCCCTTTAGCAGCGTGAATCAAAACACGGTTTTCTGTTACTTTATAAACAAGTCTATGTTCTTGGTTTATTCTCCTCGTTTGCAACGAGGATGTTTTAAATAAAAAGTCCAAGCGTAGAAGTTTGGGTTTTTAGCTTGCAAAGGTCGTTTAATCATAGATGTTACCCAGATATTTATTAAACTCAGATAAAATGTCTTTTGGCTGAGCGTACAAGGTTATGTGATTAGATTTTTTTGTAATTGTTATATCCTCTAGTTCTATGGAATGGTAGTTTACTTTCTTCCTTACTACGATTGTAACTGTTCCTTCAGCTGCAACACCCTTCCAAATACTATAATCTTTATTATCGTTAGAATCATCCCAATGCAGAAAACAAGAATCATGTATTATCTCGTAAGGATCACTATCTTTTACATAGTCAGTAGTTATTTTGCAATTACTCATTAACTATATGCCTGTTTAGCTTTAAAATCCCTTAGGAGTGCATCAACTACGTTATAGAGTTGCGCTTTTTCCTGCTCAGGGAGTTGTGAAATATGTTCTAATCGTTTGAGAGCACCAGTATCAAGTTCCATCTTGGTTTTACCTACAAGGTAATCAAGCGAAACCTCCACTCGTCCTCGTTTGCAACGAGGATGGCATAACTTATAAAAAGCCCAAGCATAGAAGTTTGGTTTTTTAGTTTTGAAACACTTTGGCCGCTTCGTTTAGGTCAACCAACTCTACTGCATTTTTTTCCTTGTCTGTAAGCTGTTCAAAATCTTCTTCAAAGATGAAGTACGGCTCTTTGACTCCCATCGGGTGCATGGGGTTATCTGCTTTGAAATGAACAGGGATGAGATAACTTCTTTGCAATAAGATAACCAGTAAGTGAGCCAAGTCTTTTAAAGGCCACTGGTTGCCATCAGAATAGATGTGCTGATAAACCGTAATCTTATTATCGCTGAAATGATGGTAAGGCTTTAGATATCCAACTTTGTTAATCAGAATCTCTTTGATGATATAGTTCTGAACATGAGGTTCATGGTCAAACAGTTCTTTTTCTTCCATCAGGGAGATAAGTTTAAAACATCAGAAAGCGAATCCTTCATGCGTTTGTTAGTAATGGCCAAATCAATGAAAGTAAAAAGGGACTTCTTCTGATCTTCTGTCAGCCGATCAATAAGGGCTACTTTTTCAATTAATGAACGGTCATACGAATTAGGGTCTTTTAACAGATCACCTTTAAAAAGATCGGCCATCTCTACGCCCAATCCTTGGACAATGCGCACCACAGCAGAAAAAGCAGGATCGGTTTTACCATTTTCAATACGTGAATACTGCCCCTGGTCCATACCGCAAGCTAGAGCTACTTCTTTTTGTGAAAGCCCTTTGGCTTCTCTTACTTTTTTAATGAGGCTACCCAACTCCATATTTAATGATTTATTAAACATCAAATTTACTTTTTTATGGTTAATAGAACAAAGTTGATAAAATAATGATCTATATAATATGATATATTAATCAAATTACTATTTTTGACAAAATGTCAAATCAATCAAAAAGTTTTTGCTATGAAATCATCAAATAAACGAACCTTAGACACAACCAACCCCGACCACATTACTTATGAACACCCACCAATGCACATAGCCGTACTAGGTGGTATTAGATTAGAAGGCTTAGACAGAATGCGGGTAACGCTTAAAGTCCAAGTAGAGCATTTAAGTCTACGTCACAACTTAGACTTGTATAATGATAACCAAACCGAGAAGCTCATTAGAAAAATAGCAGAGCGGTTAGAAATCGGTACCAGTGTAGCAGCCGCAGCCTTAACCGACTTAACGGATGCACTGGAAAACTACCGACTGGAAGAACTAGAGCGGATAGCATGCGCAAGCAATCAAAACCAACGGAAGCTGCTTACTCCAGAGGAGATAAAACTAGCACAACAATATCTATCAGCCCCAAACCTAATGGCACGCACTAAAGAAGATATAGGCAGAGCAGGCGTAATAGGTGAAGAAGATAACAGGCTCTTGATGTATTTAATATTTACCAGCCGAAAAAGAGATAACCCTTTACACATTATCAGCTTAGGAAGCTCAGGCATAGGTAAAACCCACCTTCAGGAAAAAGTAAGTGCACTTATCCCCGAAGAAGATAAAATGGAAATAACCACCTTAAGCGGCAATGCCTTTTACTACTTCGGTCAACAAGAATTAAGAAACAAGTTGATTTTAATAGAAGATTTAGACGGCACCGATGAAGTGCTATACCCACTCAGAGAAATCAAGAGCAAAAAGAGAATTACTAAAACGGTCGTAATTAAAAACACCAAAGGCGAAACCAGAACCGTGAGTTTGGTAGTAGAAGGGCCTGTTTGCGTGAGTGGTTGCACCACTAAAGAAAGTTTGTATGAAGATAATGCCAATAGAAGCTTCTTGATTTACATAGATGAAAGTAAGGCACAGGACAGCAATATAATGGCCTATCAACGCAAACTAAGTGCAGGTAAAATAGACCTAGCCGCAGAACACGAGATCCAAGAGCAGTTTAAGAATATGCAGCGGGCACTCATGCCAATTACTATACGAAACCCCTTTGCAGAAAGCTTACAGATCCCCGAAGAAGTATTTAAACCAAGAAGAAGCAATGCCCATTATTTAGCCTTTATAGAAGCGGTAACCTTTTACCATCAACACCAACGAGAGTCGAAGGTCGACACCCAAACAGGTGAAATGTACATTGAGACAAACCTCGAAGATATAGAAGAAGCTAATAAGCTGATGAAGGAAGTATTAATCCGTAAATCTGATGTGTTGAATGCAGCTTGTAGAAAATACTTGGAATGGTTAAAAGGGTGGCTGAAAAGAGACAAGAAAATAAGCTTTACCAATAAAGAAGTAAGGCAAGTACTACGTATTAATCCAAGTAATCAAAAGCGGTATATGTTGGAATTACAAGACTATAATTATGTAGAGAAGATACAAGGAGAGAAAGGTAAAACCCATCATTATACAATCACTAACCTAGAAGAATACGAAAAACTAAGAAGCGGAATAGGCAGCATACTGGATGAAATACTAATCAAACTTAACGAAAGTGGTTCAAAGCGGTTCACTACCAGTTCAAAGGCATAATGAACCACTAAAAAGAAAGAGTATCAGTTAGTTATAGCAAAAGTTTAAAAGTTCTGAAAACACATACCGAGTGAAAAATTTAAACCTTGAAAATGCCTCTTATCGCTACTTAGAGCAAAGTTTTAAAGAATGGCTAGACGTACAAGGCTATGCAGCAAGTACGGTGTATAACTTACCCTTACACGTTCGGGAGTTGTTATTTTACTTAACCAATGAAGGAGTACACCACATTAAGCAATTAAAAACCACTCATATAGAAAGCCATTATCAGCAATTAAAGGAACGTGCTAATATCAGGCGAGGCGGTGGGTTAAGCAATGCACACTTAAATAAACATATACAAGCATTACGCAGATTTACCGAATACTTGCGCAAAGTAGGCAGGTTAAACATTCCAGAGATACGAATCGGAAACGAAGAAACAGAATCAAGAATCACGTACCTAACCACCGAGGAAATCAACCTGCTCTTTAAAACCACCTATCAAGAACCCGAAAAAAAACTCAATACCAATCAAACGATTATAGAAGCCATCCAAGCAAGAGACAGAGCTATGCTAGCCATCTTTTACGGTTGTGGACTTAGAAGAAATGAAGGAGTTAGTTTAGATGTAGGAGACATCAATTTTGATAAGGCATTGCTCCACGTAAGAAAAGGCAAGAACTATAAAGAGCGTTTTGTGCCCATTAGCAGAACCAATCTAAAGTACTTGCAAGATTATGTATATGACCATCGTCCTGAAATCTTGATGGGCAGCAAAGCAACGGCTCTTTTTACAGGTTATCAGCAGTATAAGAGATTGCAAGGTCAAAGCCTAAACTTGCGGTTAAAATACCTGCAATACCAAAGCGGAGACATTAATCTAAATGAAAAAGAAATAGGCTTACACACGCTCAGGCATAGTATAGCCACCCACTTACTGCAAGCAGGCATGAAACTGGAAAGCATTAGCCGTTTTTTAGGTCATAGCAGCTTAGACAGCACACAGATTTATGTTCATTTATCTGGAATCCCAATACAAAAAGAGCAGCCCTTTAACAATATTAAAAACTATGAATCAGGTAGGTTATCAGAAGACGAGAGCAGAATTTATTAGCTACCTAAAATCAAAAGGGTTTACGAGCAAAAGCATCCATAGTAGAATGAATGTGTTTAATCAGTACTTAAAATGGCTTGTAAAAGAGAATTTAGAGGCAGAACAAATTAGCTATAATGATTTACTGCTGTTTATGAAAGGCTGCCAACAAAAAGGAGTAAGCCAACGTACGATTAAACATTATATGATTGTGGTAAGGCACTTTTATGATTACTTATTGAGAGAAGAACGCATCAGCACAAACCCTGCAACCGATATAGAAGTAAGAGGAGCTAAGCGAAAAGTACTTTACCAAATCTTGGAAACCCATGAGTTGCACGAGCTTTATAATAAATACCCTGTTAACACTATCCAACAGAAACGAGACAAAGTACTGCTAGGCTTATTGGTGTATCAAGGCATCAGAACTGAAGAGCTGGGCAAACTGGAAACAAGTAATATCAAACTAAAAGAAGGTAAAATAGATGTACTGGGAGGCGTGAGAAGAAATGGACGAATGATGCAACTGGAAGCACACCAAGTATTAGAAATGTATGATTACATCTTACAAGTGCGCCCAGAACTAGAACAGATGAAACCCAAACGCAAGTATCAAACCCAAACTAAATCAGAGTTGTTATTTATAGGCGAAGGAGGGTATAGGTATAGCATTAACAACTTTGTAACTAGAACAATGGTAAGAGCAAGAAAGATTAATCCAAGCGTATTAAATGCCAAACAAATTAGGGCAAGTGTGATTACTAAATGGTTGAAAACTTACAACTTAAGAGAAGTGCAATACTTGGCTGGCCATAGATACATTAGCAGTACTGAAAGCTTTTTACAGAATGACATGGAAGGGTTAAAAGAAGAAGTTCAGCAGTTCCATCCGCTAGGTTAAACCAAAAATGAAATGAAATCGTTAATTTTACAGAAAGAAAAAAGGATTATGAACTATGCAAACAGGGTTATTATTAACCCAGGTATTATGTTAGGTAAGCCGGTAATCAAAGGGACAAGGGTTACAGTAGAGCTAATTTTAAGAAAGTTATCTGAAGGCATGACCATAGATCAAATGTTGACTTCTTACACTCACCTTTCTAAAGAAGATGTTTATGCAGCTTTAACCTATGCATCTGATCTAATAGCTAATGAGGAGATTATTATTCCACAGGCTTCATGATATTAGCAGATGAGAATATAGGTAGCCACATGGTATCTATTCTACGATCAAAAAACATAGAAGTCTCCCACATCAAAGAAAATCATCGAGGTATAACAGATGAAGAAGTAATCCAATTATCAAAGAATCCTCCAAGGATAATTTTGACAGAAGATAAAGACTTTGGAGAATGGGTTTATGCACATAACGAACAAGATATTAGTGTTATTTTTTTACGATATAATGTGCAGGAATCGGAACATATTGTATCCATACTATTAAATCTATTACAGAGTAAAGGAGATGATTTGTATGGAAAGTTTACCACTATCACTACCCAAAAGATTAGGATTAGATCTTTAAAATAACCTCACACAAAAGGATGTTTTTGATCGGGCATCGAGCCCTCCAAAAAGCACTTAGGAAAAGCGGTGTGCCACCTTCTTATCGTCAGCAAAAAAACCGCCAAGCCTATCAAGTAATCCCGAAAACTCGGGAACACTTGTAGCCCTATGGGTTGCTGCGCAAGCTTGTCACTTTTATTGCGTTCCTCAATCAGTTGCCACGGCAGTTCTCGGTATTTTTTGTAGCCTTAAAAAAAGAAAGGCAACTAAAAATCCCTTCTCTGCCAGTATTTTTGCTCACCTGCGGGTCGCTGCGGGCTGCGGGTAAGTTGATTATTGCCTCCGGCAGGTAGGCTTCCCTTGTGTAAGAACATAGCTGCAAAACGTACTCGTTCCTCGTACTCTTTTTGCACCACCCTTGCTCCATTCGCAGGCGGCTCGCGAAGGCCATCACACAGAGCCAGCCGTTTTTGCTCAGGGCTGTTTTTCCTAAAAGAAAAGAAAGGTAGTGTTCATACCGCACTAGAGAAAAGGCATCGCACAGAAATAAGGTAGAATCCTAGTTTGGTGCATCCCAATCAATAAAGCAAAATGCCACCACACAAACCCAATGCAATTTTACTTTATTGCTCGGAATGGTTTAATACTTACTTGAAGGCTATCTTTTTTTGGGTGGAATGCTGCCAAAACGATGGCGTTAAAACTATTGGTTGGAATAGTTTTAATCCAAGCGTAGGCCTTGTGGGCTTTTGGCAGCGAATGGAACTAGGGGCTATTTTACATAATATGCTTATAGAACAGCTTGGGTATCAGCAAGGGATTTTGCGGCTGCTTATATAAGAACATGTTATGTACATATAGCTTAGGAGGCTAGAAAGGCTGTCCTCTGATGTGGCCTAGGTACATGGTAAACTTGTTCATCTGTTCGGTTGACCCTTTGGGAAAGGTGAAACCCTTTAGGACAAAACAAAAACATTATGAAACTAGAACATTATTTTAAACTAGAAGCAAATCCAAACATTAAATGGAGAACACTACTAATTACCATTTTAGCAGCTTGGTTGATTTATGAAGGGAAACAAGAAATGGGATTATCATTATTAGCAGGTGGATGGGCTACAAAAGGAGAATAAATTACTATCTTGGATGCCAGTAAATGGGCTGTTTAAAACTAACATATCGGCAAGAGGGAGGCTTAGAAAAAAGCATTGTTTATTTAGGGGGAAGCCTAGAGAAAAAAGCGCAATCGGAAAAAAAACGCTACGGTTACTCTCCGTTTGGGTTGGCGTTTAACTCCTTTAGAAGGGAAGATAGTAAAGTGAATGACTTCTTGTATAATGGAGGTACAGAAAGAATATTTGACTTCGATTTAGGATGGGATATGACCCCAAATAGAATATATACGCCTGATTTAGGAAGATTTTGGGGTAATGATGCCTTGGCAGATTTATTTCCAAGTTTAAGTCCCATGCAGTTTGGGTATAATATCCCATAAAGTTCAATGATCCTACTGGTTTGACAGGAGAGTGTCCAGAGTGTCCAGCTGGTACGATAGTATTAGAAGGAGTTACTGTAACCGCATCGAGATTACCACAAATTGATTATTCAAATTGGGCAAGTAGTTTTAACCCTATTATGAGAAATGCAGGGTTGAAATATAAGAGAGGTGATAAAAAATGGTTACAAAGGGCATTTAAACCTTCAAATAAAACTATTAGTTGGACGGGGAAAGTAGAAGAATCGCAATGGAGTAAAGATTTTAGAGGAGCAGTTGGTGGTATTTATGTTGGTGTTGGTGGAGCAATGTTAGCAGCATTTGCATCACCAGTCTTATTGGAAGCTTTGGGGTCAAGTAGTTTTAGTTTCAGTGGGTCATTTTCTGTTAAAGCAATTGTAACAAGGACAGTTATTGAAGCGGGTTCTCAAACATTAGTCAATGTGGTGTCAAACGGGGCTTCAGGTTGGAGAGATCTGGATGTTACGAATGTTGCCTTATCAGCTAGTGGATTAAATTTTGTGGGATCGTCAATTATAGGGTCAACTACAAGGTGGACTCCTTTTAGTCAGAACAGTAACTCTGTATCTTATCTTGGTAATGGCATAACTGGTGGGCAGGCAATAACTGGAATCGGCACTTCATTGTTCTCTGGTGGGCAACGATCCTTGATGGATAAAAGCAGTTTGAATAAAGGACTGGTAAATATGTTTGATGCTTTTAATCATACAAAAGCAAAAGGGGTTGGAGAGACAATTAATAAAAAAGTTTTAAATAAGTAAATGAATGTATCGTGCAGAAGGAAAAAATAAAAGGAATCGCACTTATTGCATCTATAATTCTCATAGGATTAATTGCCCAATTATACAAGAATAGTGTGTACGAAAATCCAAAAGTTTACACTATTGGAACAATAATTAAATTAAGTTCTACAGCTAGTATGGAAATGCAAGCTATTTATTCCTACTCTCTAGATGGGAAAAAGTATGAAAACTCCCAAAATAATTTTGGTAATCAAAGTGTTGCTAAAATAGGCAGGAGGTTTGTAGTTAGCATCCCAATCGGGCATAATAATTACGGAGTAATTATGTTTGATCAACCAGTGTCTAATGGGGTAAAAGCACCCCCAGAAGGATGGAGTGAACTCCCTAATTTTGATAACCTAAAGTGAAGCAACCAATTGGTCTAAGGATGTAAAAAGAAAAAACTAGCGCAAGTGTCTCGCTTGTGCTTTTTTCTTTTACAGAACAACTTTTTTTAAACCAAGAATGAAAAACCAGATTAATAGCTTTACAAAGTCCTATATAAAAAAGAACATAAGGAATAATAAATAGAGCCGGTGCATAAATAAAAGTAGTGTTCTTGGGTCAGTAGTATTGTCTGAAATTTTTTGGGCATAAAGTTGAAAAATTAGGGCAAAAATACTGGTAAGCACTAATACAGCTATTGCGGTATTGTTAGCATTTATTTTAGCTTTTGTAGCCTTATCCCAAAAATAAGTAGGTGTAAAATATACCAAACCATAGATAACATAAAAGATCCCATTATATCCTAGAGCCTTTTGAAAAGTCAAAGCATCATAAAGAGTAGAAAAAAGACTACTAGTGTCAAGTCAAGCATAATATGACGTAATTAATTCATTATATTCCTAAAATCCGCAGCTAATCAACTTGCATACTTGCAAGGTCAAAAAGGGCTGGGATTATGAGCAAATTCCAGCGTAAATTCAGGCATAATCAAATTTGTTATTTGACTTTTCCGTT
>Ga0256834_1002439_pt1 | contig 11697 bp, 11 predicted proteins | sample 4281140metaG_FD_190536 | JGI IMG/M metagenome (GOLD analysis project Ga0256834, IMG submission 190536) | Hydrothermal vent microbial communities from East Pacific Rise, Pacific Ocean - 4281-140 | ecosystem: Environmental > Aquatic > Marine > Hydrothermal vents | place: Pacific Ocean: East... | reverse complement strand
AGTTTTTGTCGTGCCATTTTGAAAACGCTTGCCATCAACCTCAAGCCAAAGTTTTAGATTTTGCGGATCTGACACTTCATCTTTTGTCACTAACCAAGGACCAATTGGACCAAAACTATCGGCAGATTTTCCCTTAACCCACTGCCCCGCTTTTTCAATTTGATATTCACGCTCTGAAATATCGTTGATAGTGCAATATCCCGCAACATAATCAAGCGCATTTTCTTCATCAATATATGCACCCTTTTTGCCAATCACGATGCCAAGCTCAACTTCCCAATCTAGCTTTTTTGAGTTTGGTGGAATAATAACATCATCATTTGCACCGCTAATGCACGTTGTTGCCTTCATAAACATCACAGGTTCAGGCGGAATATCTAATCCAGCTTCTGCAGCATGGTCGGCATAATTTAGCCCAATGCCAATAAATTTAGAAACATTGCCAACACAAGCGCCAATTCTTTCATTTGCATCTAACTTAGGTAAAGAAGAATAATCAGCCTTTGCAATTTTTTTAAGCCCAGCCTCAGTAATCGCCTCGCCGCCAATATCGCCAACAATACTAGAGAGGTCACGAATTGATCCATCTTTTAGCAAAATTGCAGGCTTTTCACTACCTAATTTCCCAATGCGCATAAGTTTCATTTTTTTCTCCCTAAATTTACCATTTTTATTAATGTTGATTGCTAGAAATAAACATTAAGTCAAGCCTTTTGCTATAAGGAACAAGTGATTTTGGGTATGAGAGAAACAAAATGAAACTAACTAATGCACTGACTATTGATGATTTGAAGAAAATGGCAAAAAACCGTGTGCCAAAAATGTTCTTTGATTATGCAGATTCAGGTGCGCTCACAGAGCAAACCTATCGTGATAATGAAAGTGATTTTGCAAAAATTCGCCTAGTGCAAAGAATAGCAAGATCGCTGTCAAACCGCTCACTAAAAACTACCATGATTGGGCAAGATGTATCAATGCCTTTAGCACTTTCTCCCATTGGTATGACTGGCATGCAGCGAGCAAATGGTGAAATTTTAGCGGCATTGGCAGCAAAAAAAGCAGGCATTCCCTATACTCTTTCTACCATGTCGATTTGCTCGATAGAGGATATTGCAGAGGCGACTAAAGCGCCATTTTGGTTTCAGCTTTATGTGATGCGAGATCATGATTATGTGCGCAATACGCTTGATAGAGCGAAAAAAGCTAACGTATCGGCATTGGTTCTCACTATGGATTTACAGATGTTAGCGCAACGGCATAAAGATTTAAGAAACGGGTTAACTGCGCCGCCAAGATTCACCCCAAAGCATATTTTCCAAATGGCAAGCCGTCCAATGTGGTGCTTAAGAATGCTTGGAACTAACAAACATAGTTTTGGCAACATCAAAGGTCATGCAAAAGGCACAGATAATCTTCGATCCATCAGCACATGGACGCACGATCAGTTTGATCTTGAGTTAAACTGGGATTCAGTTGCTTGGATTAGAGATTATTGGGGCGGTAAGCTGATAATTAAAGGCATTCTTGATGCACGAGATGCAAAAGCGGCGGTGAAAGCTGGGGCAGATGCAATCATTGTATCAAACCATGGCGGTCGCCAATTAGATGGCGCACCATCATCAATTAGAGTATTGCCCGAGATTGTAAAAGCGGTGGGCGACAAGACAGAAATTCACCTCGATGGCGGCATAAGAAATGGACAAGATATATTAAAAGCTCGGGCGCTTGGCGCACAAGGCGTATATATTGGTCGCCCATATATTTATGGGCTTGGGGCAGGCGGTGAAAAAGGTGTTACCCGCACTATTGATATTTTACGAAATGAGCTTGATATGAGCATGGGGCTATGCGGTGAGCGCAACATAGATAATGTTGGCACTCACAACATATATTCAAACGATTTATCTTAAGACCTGTAGTTTATTCTTTGGTCTTACAAGTTTTAATACCAAAAACTGTATAAAGCGCGCACCAGCCACTTAAACCAGTGAAAAGCATTACTGCACCTGCGATTCCTGCAATCCAAGTAATCATTGTGCTAGCATCACCCCAATTCATCCAAGCATAAGCAAGCAAAGCAAGCCCAATCAGAACACGAATAATTCGATCAATTGTTCCAGCATTTTGTTTCATTATAATCTCCTGTTCAAAGTTAACTCTGTTATATTAGATTTTGTTAATAGACAAAAGTCAAGCGTTATACTTTTTGTTTACTTTCATTCGTTATTTTCCAATCAAGCCATTTTCAATTGCGTATCTTGTTAAACCTGCTGTTGTGCCGATTTTTAGTTTTTTCTTAATATTTTTGCGATGGGTTTCAACGGTTCGAACGGATATTTCAAGCAGTTGAGCGACAGTTTTAGACTTTTTACCCTCAGCAACTAAAATCAGAACTGCTTGTTCACGTGTTGTCAGAGGATTATTTGTTTTTTTATTGTTTTGTTGATGCAAAAGCACATCAGAAACCCCAGAAGAAAAATATGTTCCCCCAGCCGCAACCGCTTCAATTGCGGCGATAATTTCACTGGTTGAGACATCTTTTAACACATAACCAGACGCCCCATACATAACTGAAGTAGAAATATACTCTTTGCTATCATGCATAGAAAGCATTAACAGACGAGCTTTTGGGTGCTGTTCCTTGAACAATTCAATTGCATCTAATCCATTAATATCACTCATATTTATGTCAAGTAACACCACATCTGGCTGCGCTCGTATTGCCATGTTGAGTGCTTCTCGAGCGCCAGAAGCAGCGCCAACAATTTCAATGTGAGAATAAGTTTCAAGCACTGCATTAATACCCTCAAGTACCAAGGGGTGATCGTCAACTAGCATAACTTTTATTGGACGATTATTCATTTTCTAAAGCTTTTTGTTTAGCCTTTGTATAGATAGAGCGAGGCATTTTTGCAGTTAAAACTGTTCCTTTATTTGATGTTTTAACATGAAGGCTACCAGAGAAATGTGCCATACGCTCAGTCATATTCCTTAGTCCCAGACCTCTATTATTTATGTTTATTTCATTAGTTTTTTTATTATTAAAACCAATGCCATTATCAGCAATAATCATTTTTAATCCAGATTGATTTGAAGTTAAATCAATTCTTATTTTGCTGGCATTTGCATGTTTTTCAATATTGGTCAGCGCCTCTTGTGCTACTCGATAAAGTGCAGTTTTAGCATCATCTGGCAATAGGTTTTTGAAGACAACAGTATTAAGGTCTACTTTAATTCCTGTGTGCTCATCAAAATTAGATGTTAGGCTTTCAAGCGCAGCGCTTAAGCCTAAATCATCAAGCAGTCCGGGGCGTAAATCATGCGAAATTCGTCTCACTTCTTTAATGGCACTGCCAAGAGTTTCAGTGCCTTTTTCAATAGTATTTAAAGCATCATCGTCACCATTTTTGACTTTTCTTTTTGCTAAATCAAGCACATAACCAACCCCAACAAGATTTTGTGAAATTCCATCATGTAATTCTCTAGCAATTCGAGATCGCTCTTCTTCTTGTGTGTCAATTATTCTTTGGGCAAGATTTTTTAATTTATCATCAGCCATTTTCCTCTCATGTAAGTTGAGAAATAAACTGGTAAGAAATACCGCAATCACTGCAGGAAAAGTAATAAGCGCAATAAGAATAAAAGTCTTATCAATACTGGTTTTAAGTTCAAAATTTGCCATCGCAGTTTGCGCCACCACATCATCAATATAAACTCCAGTGCCAATCATCCATTGCCATTTATCAAGTGCAACAGCATAGGATAGTTTGTCGGCGATTTCTTTTGAAGATGGTTTTTCCCACTTATATGGGTGAAACCCTCCGCCCGCTTTGGCAATATTGATAAGGTTTTCAATCACCCTATCACCATCGGGATCTTCAAGATCAAGCCAATTTTTGCCAATTCTAAAGGGCTGGGTAGGGTGAACCAAATTATTGCCCATAAAGTCGTACACAAAAAAATAGCCATCGGTTGAATAGCTTAATTGCGAGATTATTTTTTTAACTTGCTGTTGGGCGAGTAAGTCATCATTTGTTGCTGAGTTATAAATATGCTGAATTGCAGAAATAGCCATATTGGTATAATTTACCAATTCTTGTTGCTTTGCTTGCAACATATTGTGCTCAAAAGCGCTAATTCCGCTTTGTGCTAAATCTCGTGATTGTGAGGTAACAAGAGCAGTGATTGCGAGAATGGCAATGATAAGAGGTAGTGTGGCCAACGCCAAAACTTGTTGTTTGAAACTCACTTTTGCCCTCTTAAAATTTGCAGTTAGTTTTTATTTTATAATTTAATTTACCCAAATAGCCGCCTCATTTTGTTAAAATAGAAAATGGTCTGCGTATTATTGGGTATGTATAGACGGTATCTATTAAGCATATTCTTTTTTATGCTTTATAAGCAATGTTGCAAACAATTTTATTTTAATACTTTATATTTAGGGAGAGAGAATAATATGGAACGTCGTAAATTTTTAACTGGCACAGCTTTGGCTGGTGCTGGTGCAGCTGCAACTTTGGCAGCACCTGCAATTGCAGCTGGTCATGAAAAATTAGTCATGGTTACAACATGGGGCCGTGGTGCCGCTGGTGTGTTTGATGCTGCTCAGCATTTTGCTGATAGTGTTAATACTATGTCTGATGGTAAACTAGAAATTGAAATTAAAGCTCAAGGTGAGTTGGTATCTGGTCTTCCAGCAGTATTTGACGCTGTAACATCTGGTCAAGCTGATATGTATCATGCTGCTGATTATTATTATGTTGGTCAGCACCCAGCATTTGCTTTCTTTACTGCTGTGCCTTTTGGTATGGTGCCAAGTGAAATGATGAACTGGTATTATCAAATGGGCGGTCATGAATTACATCGCACACTTGGTGAAGAATTTGGTCTTGTGCCTTTCCTTGGTGGCAATACTGGTCCACAAGCTGGTGGTTGGTTTAGAAAAGAAATCAAATCAGCGGCTGACTTTAATGGTCTAAAATTCCGTATGCCAGGTCTTGGCGGTAAAGCATTGGGTAAACTTGGTGCTTCAGTTCAAACTCTACCAGGTGGCGAAATTTATCAAGCCCTTGCTTCAGGCGCGCTTGATGGCACAGAGTGGATTGGTCCATGGGCTGATGAAAAAGCTGGTTTCCAAGAAATCACTAAATTTTACTATACTTCAGGTTTCCATGAGCCAGGTGCTGCACTAACAATTGCAACAAACCAAGATCGTTTTAATTCGCTTTCAGCAGCGCATCAAAAAATGATTGAAATTGCTTCAGCTGAAACTCATCAATGGAGCTTGTCACAATTTAAGGCAAATAACTCTCAAGCTCTTACTCGTTTGATTGATGGTGGTGTTAAAGCTCTTGAATTCCCTGATGATGTTTGGGACGCATTTGGCGCAGCTTCAAAAGAAGTTATGGATGAAAATATGGGTGATGAGCTATTTAAAACAGTTTCAGAATCTATGCAGTCAGCTATGCGTCAATCAGCAAGTTGGGATTCACTTTCAGCTGGTGCTTACACTGCTCAACGCACACGCGTTTTGGGTTAAGTTAAGCCTTAGACTATATTTTAGAAGCTGGGCCATTCGGCCCGGTTTCATTCTTTTAAAATGCTATATAGTAAATAAATTTTAAGATTACCCTCGCAGTCATTGCGAGCAAAGCTAAGCAATCCAGAATCTAACGGTTTTACTCAAATATTCTAAATTGCCACGATGCTAATGCTCTTTGCAATGATACCGAGGATAATTTTAAATTTTATTTGTTATATCAAACTAAATAATATTATACTTTGTGGGGGAAGTCATGGAGTGGGGGAAGTCATGGAAACACTTATAAATCTGTTGATAAATTTTTTAATGGGATTTGTTAATCTTGTTCTCCTTCCTTGGCATATATTTAAATGGTTAAGTCTTGAAACGTTAAAAGAAAAAATGAGTGCTTTTACCCTTGCGGGGCAATCGCAAGAATTCTTTTTTATGGTCATGGCAATCGTTATCATTCTAATTATTTTGGGTGTTTATAAACGTTCTATTTTACGCAAAACCATATATTCACTTGAGTTATTTAACGGCAAAATTGGTCAATGGGCTGCTTGGTTTGCTATTATCATGATGTTACAACAGGTTATGATTATTGCAATTGGGCAGATTTTTAGAGGTAATGAGGTTACTTTTGCTCCACTTGGTATGGTGCTATTTAGTGAAGAATTACAATGGCTTTCAGGTCAGCTCAAATTTTATAATGCAATTTTAATTGCCATGGCATCGGCATATACTTTTATTGAAGGCGGACATGTGCGGGTTGATTTGGTCTATTCAGCCCTTAAACGGCGAACCCAGCATTGGGTAGATTTTTATGGAACATTATTTCTGTTCATTCCCTCATCAGTAATGCTTTGGTGGTTTTCTTGGCCAATTGCGATGAATTCAATGTTCAAGCAAAAGCCAATGAATATTTGGTCGTCTTCTTCAAAGTGGCGAGACTTTAAGTGGGAATCATCAGGCACTGCTGAATTTTCTTGGGTATGGGCATTTAAGACAATGATTATAGTTTTTGCAGGCTTAATGTTTATTGTAGCCATTTCATTTTTACTCCGTAACATTCTTGCATTGCTTGAAAAAGACGAAGAAATTGCCTCGCATATCTCTTTTGAAAGTTCTGAAAATAAAGAAATACTTAAAAATAATTTAGCTGAAGAAATTGCAGATATTACTGAGCATTCAGCTGGTCATGGAGTTTAATGATATGTTATTTGGTTTAAGCGGTGTTGAAATTTCACTAATAATTGTTGCTTTTTTTCTCTTTGGGGGGATTCTCTCAGGGTTTCCAGTTGCGTTCACGCTCTCTGGTTCAGCATTCATTAGTTTTACCATTATTGCACTGTTAAGTGCTGGCGGGTTTTTATACGAAATTAAAATGGTTGATGGAATTGCACAACATATTCCTGTATTAGAATTTGGTTGGCAAAAGGCCTTACTATCGACGCTCTCGACTTGGGCGCAGGGAGTGTTTTCGCGCGCCTTTGGTGGCAATGTGGAAACTCTATTAGCTGTGCCATTATTTGTTTTAATGGGTATTGCGCTTGAAAGATCAAATATTGCAGAAGACCTGCTTACCAGTATGGCAAAACTATTTGGGCCGCTTCCCGGTGGTTTGGCAATTGCAGTTGTTATGGTTGGTACATTGCTTGCAGCATCAACGGGTATTGTTGGTGCAACAGTTGTTACAATGGGTCTTATTGCTTTGCCCACAATGCTTAAACATGGTTATTCAAAGTCACTTTCAACTGGCATTATTGCGACTTCTGGTACATTGGGGCAGATTATTCCGCCCTCAATTGTTATCGTCTTACTCGGCTCAATTGTTGGTGATATGTATGCGCAGGGGCAAGAGCATAGAGCAGATCAGTTGGGCATAACAGTGCTTGAAATGCTTGGCGAGCCAGCAGTGTTATCAACTGGCACATTGTTTAAGGCGGCTTTTCTTCCGGGGCTTTTCTTAGCATCACTCTATGCGCTTTATGCTTTGGGTTTTGCATTACTGAATCCTAAAGAAGCACCCCCAGTTCGCTTTGAAAACGCAGATGATTATAACTTAAAATCTTATTATAATAATAATCTATGGATATTAGTTGGTGGACTGCTTGGACCACTTGTAGCATTGTTAATGGTTTGGATATCACTAAGTGCATTTGGTTTTATTGGCTCAACTACCATGAATGATGTGATAACTTATGCGCCCCTTTCAAATGGTGTAATAGCGGTGTTGGTCATTTTTTCTTATATGATTATTTTATCGCAAGCAGTGAGACCTTCATATGATAGATTGCCGACTTTGATTGGGCTTTTAGGTGTTGTGACAATATTTGCTCTTGATTGGTTTTTTGTTGCGGGTGATGCAAATGGTGGCACTAAGACATTATATTATTTTATCCCTGCAATAATGATTATTTATTCTTTGCGATATGCAATTCCTCGCCTTATGGAAGTTGAAACAATAAGGGTTGTATCCCCTCCAGTGATTTTAATCATTGCGGTGCTAGGATCAATTCTAGGCGGCATTACAAATCCAACAGCTGCTGCTTCATTAGGTGCTGCGGGTGCTATTCTTTTAGCCGCAACTCGCCGCCTTAAAGATGCTGGAAAATCAACAAAAGTCTTTCAATATACAGGAATAGCAGTGGTCGTAATGTTATTCATGCGAGCAAATTTTGACCTGCGTATGATGATGGATGAAATAACTTTTGCCAATGGTGTTGCAATATTAATAACCATTGTTGCTTTTCATGTGGCATTTTTTGGTTTAATTTATGCTTGTTGGACTTTGGTAAAAGAAAAAATATTGTCACCAATTATCAATGAAACTACCAAAGTTACATCTATGGTATTTGTAATTTTAATTGGCTCGCTTTTCTTAAGTTTAGTATTGCGATCATTTGGCGGTGAGCATTATATTCAAGAATTTCTCCATTCATTCGAAGACCCCCATACATTGTTAATCGTGGTGATGGTTGTTTTATTCTTCTTAGGTTTTGTGCTTGATTTTATCGAAATTATTTTCATTGTTATTCCAATTGTTGGACCAGTTATTTATGCGGTTGATCCTGCTTTAATGCACCCAGCTTGGATTACAATTTTGATTGCGGTAAATTTGCAAACTTCGTTTATAACTCCACCGTTTGGTTTTGCCCTATTTTATTTAAGAGGGGTCGCACCAAAAGAAATATCAACCATGGATATTTATAAGGGTATTATTCCATTTGTATTCATTCAGATAATTGGTCTTGTTCTATTGTGGAATTTTCCTCAGATTGTAACTTTTTTACCAAATTTATTGCCCGCATATTAAATTTGTTAGCATATAAAGTTTGACAATTGTCTTTAGAGTTTTAGTTGTTATAAGGCTTAAAAAGGTAGTTTGAATGTCAAAAATACAGCAAATAAAAATAGCCTTGGTCACAGGGTCAACCTCTGGTATTGGCTTGGCAATTGCGAAACAATTTATTGATGATGGTTATATTGTTGCAATCAATTCTGGTAATAAAGCAAATGAAGTTGCGAATATTCTTACCCCATTATTACAAAGTACAAAAAATCCAATTGCATATTTCCAAGCCGATTTATTAGAAGAAAATTCTGGAGTAAAACTTGTAGAGGCAGTGATTAAAAAATTTGGGCGCATAGATGTTTTAGTTAATAACGCAGGTATACAAAAAGTTGCGCCAGTTGATGAGTTATCAATAAAGGATTGGGATAAAGTTCGCACTATTTCGCTAGATGCTTCATTTCACACTATAAAAACTGCAATTCCAAATATGGTAAAAAATGGTTTTGGGCGTATTATAAATATCTCTTCAGTGCATGGATTAGTTGCCTCGCCCTATAAATCTGCTTATGTTGCCGCCAAACATGCTTTGATTGGTTTGACCAAAACAGTGGCGCTTGAAGTTGCCAATAAGGGCATAACAGTGAATGCAATTTGCCCCGGATATGTGTTTACGCCATTGGTAGAAAAACAGCTTAAAGATCAAATGAAGGTGCATAATTTAAGCGAGAAGCAAGTGATTGAAGAAATCATGTTAGCCAACCAGCCAACTAAGCAATTTGTTCAAGTCGAAGAAATTGCGGCTCTTGCTTCTTATCTATCAACAGACATCGCTCGCTCAATCACAGGTGCAGCAATTGCAATTGATGGTGGCTGGACAGCAAGATAACTTGCCAAGCACAATAAAAAAATATAAAATAAATAAATTAAAAAGCTAAAAATCCAGTAAAAGGAATAAGTTATGCCCGAAATTTTTTCAATTGAAAACTGGTTCACTCTAGTAATGATAATAATGTTACAAGCAGTGTTGGGCTTTGATAACTTGTTATATATCTCGCTTGAAGCTAATAAAGTTGAGCCAGAAAAACGATCAATGGTTCGTAAATCAGGTCTCGCAATCGCCATTGGACTAAGGCTGGTTTTATTATTCATTTTACTAAAGGCAATTGCATTATTTCAAGAGCCATTATTCACAGTGAATATAGTTGGTTTTATTGAGGGTGAGGTAAATTTCCATGCACTCATTGTGTTAGTTGGTGGTGCATTTATTTTATACACTGCTATTCAAGAAATTTTTCATATGATCTCAATATCCGATCATGAAGAAGAAGCTAAAAAAACTCGCCGTTCAGTGCCAATGGCAATTTTTTGGATCGTGTTGATGAATTTAGTTTTCTCCTTTGATTCAATTCTTTCAACCATTGCACTTACTGATGTATTTTGGGTGATGGCAGTGGGTATAATAATCACAGGAATTGGTATGATTTTGTTGGCAGATCACGTTGCAGAATTTTTAGAACGCAACCGCATGTATCAAGTTTTAGGTCTGTTTGTGTTAATGTTAGTAGGTATCTTATTAGTGTCTGAAGGTGGACATCTTTCGCACCTAAAATTATTTGGTAATGAAATTTTACCAATGGCAAAATCAACTTTCTACTTTGTATTATTCGTAATGGTAGCAGTAGATTTGGTGCAGGGTCGTTATCAGAAGAAAATAATGAAAGAGCGCACTAAAACTGAAGCGTTAGCAAAAGCTGCAAAACAAGCTAATTTAGAGGTAAAGATTGAAACTAATTAATTTTTACAAGTGATTCTATTTTACAAAGATTATCCTAATTTTAATTTTTCTTTGAAGTGAATGGTAAATGCTTGTTTTTTCTCTAATAGTCAAAAAACTAATATTAGCATTTTTTACTTTTTAATGTTGGGGTATACGGTTTTAAGTTGCACTTTTAGCCAAAAAGAAAATATTTTTGTTGCCGCTTCTTTGGTTGAAATAATGCAAATAATTGCAAATGATTTTCTGGCGCAAACAGTAAGCGAGGTGGCACTTAAAAAAATCAAACAATCTTTGTGTTTTTTAAATCAGCCGTCATACAATCTAAAAATATCTAATTATAGATTAAGCAATTTTATAAAACGATTAAGGGTGCTAGAAAGGTTTTTTCTTTTACTATCGCTTAATTCACCAATCAATGCCTGATCAAGTTGCTGCCAATTTGCGTTTAATATGTCGCAAATCTCATTTCCCTTTTTACTCAAAATAATGTTTGCACTCGCATTTTTTTCAAGTTCACTTTGAATAATCACGCCAAATTTTTCTAAGCGATTAAGACGGTTTTCTAGTGCAGAATTTTCTAAGCCTGTAGCTTGACTAATATTCTCTTTATTTGCACCGCTTTCGTTTGAAAGCGCAAAAATTATTGCATCATCTCCCGCCAACAACCCTAAGTCTGCTAGCGGCAAAAGCATTGCATGGCGAGCCAAGTGCCCAGCATTTATTAAATCATATATTATTGTCTTGGTTGCATCATTTGTCATTAAATACAAATAGAGCAAAAACTATACATAAGTCTATCACGCTCTTTCACTATCGTTAATGATGAACAGGAATAACAGCCCTCAAAATAAAACCCCAAACACAATTGTGTTTGGGGTTTTATCTGTTTATTTAGCAAAATCTATTTAACAAATACGTCTGTTGCTTGAGAAATGCGACCATCAAGATATGGAGTATATCCATTACTCTTAGCTAAATATTCAGCTACAACATCGGATAAACCAGGGCCATAATCATAAACATGATTAGCATTGATAAGCATTTTATAGCCATCGCCACCATTGCGAACATAATTGTTAGATACAATGCCATAACTAGCTT
>Ga0256834_1002438_pt1 | contig 11697 bp, 11 predicted proteins | sample 4281140metaG_FD_190536 | JGI IMG/M metagenome (GOLD analysis project Ga0256834, IMG submission 190536) | Hydrothermal vent microbial communities from East Pacific Rise, Pacific Ocean - 4281-140 | ecosystem: Environmental > Aquatic > Marine > Hydrothermal vents | place: Pacific Ocean: East... | reverse complement strand
GGTTGATTTGGCAACATAAAACCAATTTGGATACCTGTTTCAGATACCAAATGAAGATACCACTCGTTTTCAAAAACAACATTAAAATTAAAGTTGTTTAAATAGAAATCTTTTGTTAAACTAATGTCAGCAACTATAAATACTGGAAATGAACTATTTGACTTAATCATGGCTTTTCCTCATTTCTTACTATATTGACTGCTATTATACAATATCATTTAGATTAAATTTACTCCAAAATTGCTATTATTTCTTACTTCGTTCTTGATTGTCTTTTTTAAAAAAGGTATGAAAATTTTCATAACATCTCAGAAGTTTATAAAATGCTTCAATTCTTTGAGTACTTTTTTATTGTTGTGATGATATTTCAAATTGTTAAGCTAACTAATCGTTACTATCGTCAAAAGGATCTAAATGCATATTCATAACCCATTTTCTTTTTGGATCTAGTAGTCTAATTTTATCTTCTATCTTGTCGCTTATGTAATGTGCGTCTATAAGTAATATCTCACTTGTAAATACCAAATGAACATCTACAAAATTATCTAATCCTGATGTTCTGGTTTTTAAAAAATGATAACCATTTAATCCAGTTTCATTTTTCAAAATATACTCAATTTTCTCAACCACATCAGAGTCCAATGCCCCATCTAAAAGTACATATACACCCTCTTTTATAAGTTTTGTTGCCTCAAAAATGATATAAATAGCGATTAAACCACCGATAATTGAGTCAACAATCTCCCAGCCGCTAAAGTGAATAATTACTAAAGAGACTAAAATTCCACTATTTGTAAAAATATCTGTTTTATAGTGAAGAGCATCTGATTTAATAACCATAGAACCAGTCTTTTTCGCCACATAGTTTAGATATAAAACAAGTGAAATAGTGATAACCAATGAGATAAGCATAACCCAAATAGAGATATCAAGCATTTCAACTTTTTTGTAATGTATCGCCTTATCTATAGCCATATAAAATATAAAAAGCCCCGACATAGTGATAACCGTTCCCTCTATAACAGCGGCTAATGCTTCAATTTTTCCTTTTCCATAGTTATAAATTTTATTTGCTGGTTGTTCAGATTTTGAGATAGCAAAAAAATTAAACAAAGAGACAATAAGATCTAATACAGAATCAATAGCACTAGCGATCACAGCAACCGAGCCACTCAAAATTCCAATTGTTAGTTTAATAAAGATAAGAAGTGTAGAGGTTAAACTTGCAACTATAGTTGCTTTTTTTTGTAAAGTCATAAAATATCCTATAAAATCTTAGGCAGATGCCACTTTTTATAAAAAGCTACAAACCGAAGAGTAAGTCCTATAAAAAACACAAGCATGATAGTAAAAAAATTTAAAATTCCACCTTGTCCAAGCAGATATATACAAATTCCAACTACTATGGCAACACTTCCATAAAACTCACTATCCAAGATAAGAGGTATTTTGTTTATAAGCATATCTCTTAAAACTCCACCTCCAACAGCAGTTATCAAAGATAAAAGCACAACACCAAAAAAATTAAACTCAGCCTCAAGCCCTATAAGCGCTCCTGAAATTGCAAATGAGACAAGACCTAAAGTATCTGCAACTACAAAATATGAGCTTTTTTCTATCTTTGCAAATTTTTGAAGTTTAAATAAAGTAGCAATAAGCACAACAGATATTACCAAGAGTGAAGCTAAATTGCTAGAAAAAGCATAAAGCTCACGACCTACTAAAACATCACGAATCACACCACCACCAAGAGCTGTAAGAAAAGAGGCTATCAAAACACCTAAAATATCAAGCTTCACTCCTGTGGCTATAAAAAAACCACTAAGAGCAAAGGAGATAATTCCAATAACCTCAGCAACTTCAATAAGAGTCAAATTTTAAACCTCTTTTGCTATATTTAAAACACTTACTAGAGCATTTATAGATGCATATGAGATGTTATCCCCAATTCCAACACCATAATATGTTTTAGAGTTTGAGACTATACCAAAATATGCAACAGCCTTTGCATCGCTTCCTGTTGACAATGCATGTTCAAAATACTCAATTATTTTAAACTCCACTCCAAGCTCTTTAAATCCAAGACTTACCGCATCTATAATACCACCAGCTGAGACTAGCTTTGTCTTAGTTTTATCACCTATACAAAAATCACCCTCAACATTTGAACCATTATCATTTATGGTGATTTTTATGTTTGATATCTTATAAAAATCTTTTCGATTTACAAACTGTTTTTGAAATGTATCTGAAATCTGCTGTTCACTTAAAATTCCATCTACTTTATCACTAATTTTCTGTATAGATTTTCCGATATACGGCTCCATTGACTTTGGTATTTTGTAACCAAAGTTTGTATTTAAGATATAAGCAACTCCACCTTTTCCAGATTGTGAATTGATCCTTATAATCGACTCATAATCTCTCCCTACATCTTTTGGATCAATTGGAAGATATGGCACACACCACTGTTTTTTACTCTTTTGTACCTCCATACCTTTTTTAATTGCATCTTGATGAGAACCACTAAAAGCAGTATAAACCAAATAACCAACATAAGGGTGTCTTACATTTGTTGAGATCTCATTTACACTCTCAACAACTTTCACTATCTCATCAACATCAGAAAAATCAAGATTAGGATCTACCCCTTGAGTGAACATGTTTAATCCTAAAGTCAAAATATCAACATTTCCTGTTCTCTCTCCATTTCCAAGCAAAGTCCCCTCAATTCTATCAGCTCCAGCCATAAGTGCCAACTCTGTAGCAGCAATTGCTGTGCCTCTGTCATTGTGTGCATGAAGAGATATTAAGACATCGTCTCGTCTTTTTATCTCTCTTATCATCCACTCTATTTGATCTGCATAGATGTTTGGTGTAGCACACTCAACGGTTGCAGGAAGATTTAAAATCACTTTTTCACCATCTTTAGGATCCCAAGCAGCTACAACTTCATTGCATATATCTCTAGCAAACTCTAACTCAGTTTGAGTAAAACTCTCAGGCGAATACTCAAATCGAACCTCTCCACCAAAGCCTCCAAAGTACTCTTTTATCCAAGCAACTCCCTGCAAAGCAATATCAATAATCTCTTTTTGAGACTTTTTAAAAACTATCTCTCTTTGGTTTGTAGAGGTAGAATTATAAAGATGTACTATTACATTTTTAGCACCAGCTAAAGCCTCAGCACTCTTTTTTATCAAATGCTCTCTAGCTTGGGTTAAAACCTGAATACTAACATCATCGGGAATTAAATCATTTTCAATCAAATACCTAGTAAACTCATACTCAGTCTCACTAGCACTAGGAAAACCAACCTCAATCTCTTTAAAGCCCATCTCTACTAACAAGTTAAAAAATCGAACCTTTTTCTCTAAAGTCATTGGCTTGATTAATGATTGATTTCCATCTCTTAAATCAACAGAACACCAAATAGGAGCTTTTTTTATCTCATTGTCTGGCCAAGTTCTATCTTTGATGTCTATTTTTTCAAATTTTTTATATTTCATAATTTTTTCTCTCTTTAATTATCTGTAATATAGCATAAATATATGCAAAAGTTTTTGTAAGTGTTGTCTTCTCTAAAGTTTAGAGATTAAGGAGTGAGTGCAGGAGAAGTGAGTCTACTCTTGTGATTTGATTTTTAAAACAGTTTTGATATCTCATAACTTCTCCTTCTTAAATTTTTGTGGCAGTATATCATAAATTTCTACTTTTTTTCACTTTTATCTCTTAAGAAAATTGAAACACCATAACGAAGTGATCTTGGCATCTCATCAGCTATCTTAATTTTTGTATCATCTAAACCAGATATACATATAAATTTTTCTCTTGCATCTTTATCATATGTGCATCTAAGAGAACTTAATCCTGTTAAGTAGCGAACCTTATAATCTCTTGCATACTTAAAATATAATTTACCATCTATTTTAAAGTAGTTATCATTATCTTTTGGCATGAGTAGATGAATAACACTCCACCCTTTTTTCTTAGGATAACTGACATTTATATAGACTTCTTTTATATAATAATCACATACATTTTTACCTATCGCTTCTTCCCATTTATATGGCAAAGAGAGCTTATAAGAGTCACTATTTTCAGCCAAAACAGAGACTGAAGAAATCTTAAATGACGACCAACCACTAGTACGACCTGCACATCCATCAGTTGATTTAAAAGCTTCAAATTTGGCTATTAACTCCACTTTTAACCTTGAGTCTATCTCTCCATAAATTGAAATATCTTCTTTATATTTTTTACCATCTAAACTGATATAATCTTGATGTATGGCTTTATTAGCTAATGTTAACTTATCTCCTAAGCAACCTGTAAAAACAATTAGCATAAAAAGTGTTAAATAGATATGTTTCATATGCCATCCCTATAATATTTTTCAATAACCCATTATAGCATGAATTATTAGAAATTCAAATATATGTTTTTAAAAGTATAAATTTTTCTTACAAAAAACATATACTTTAAGAAGTGATAAAGATATAAAAATAGTTTTTGATAAAATAGTTTTTATTATTTTATAAGGAGTTTCAATATGTTTAAATATTCGTTGATTATAGTAGCTCTACTCTTGATGAGTGGATGCAACGATACTAGTGTATGCTGTAACGATGCATCTGCTGATAAAGTGGAAGTATCTGGAGAAAAAGAAAAAGAGATTGTAAATTTATCTCCAACTGCTGTAATTTTATCAAAGACTTTGGAGTGTACTGTTGGAGAAAGCATCTCTTATGATGGTCTAACCAATAGTAGTGATGATTCTAGCATCTCTAGTTATAGTTGGAGTATTGATGAAAAAGAGGTATCTACAAATCCTAAGCCATCTTTAGTTTGTAAAAGTTTAGGTGAAAAAGAGATATGTTTAAAAGTTACAGATGACCAAGATTTGGTCTCTGAAAAAGAGTGCATAAAAATTACTGTAAAAAAGAGACCTCTCATAAATCCAACTGCAGTAATCAGTGGAGTTGGTGACACTTATACTATTGGCGACACACTGCAAGCTGATGGGAGTAAAAGTGAAGATAGAGATGGTGAAGTATTAGCCTATGCTTGGAGTTTTGAAGATGCAAACTCTAGTGATGAAAAACCATCTTTTGAAATTAAAATATTAGGAGAACAAGAAATTTGCCTGAGTGTGGTGGATAATGATGATTTAAACTCTAGTGAAGTTTGTGAAAAAATTACAGTTTTAAGCTTACCAAACAAAAGACCAACAGCGATATTTAATCCAAGTGATGAGAGTTTACTATGCACACAAGGGGAAACAATACTTTTAAATGCGAGCCAAAGTAGCGATAGTGATGGAACTTTAACAGATTATAGCTGGAATATAGATAGCCTAAGCGGTCAAACTCCTACATTTTCTTGTGATACCGTAGGAGATAGTCAAATCTGTCTTAAAGTTACAGATGATGGAAATTTAACTTCAACAGAAGTTTGTAAAGATATTATAGTTTCTAAAAAAGCGAACATACTACCAATTGCTAGTATAGAAAATTTAGATGTACAATGCACCGTCGGTGATGAGATTTTTCCAGATGGCTCAAACAGCAATGATGAAGATGGAAATGTTACATCTTATGAGTGGATAATTGATGGAAATAAAACTTCAGCTGAACAAAAACCTACATTTTCTTGTGATACAGAAGGCACAAAAGAGATTTGCTTAACAGTTACTGATAATGATGGAGCCGACTCTGAGCAATTATGTAAAACAATAACAGCCATAGCAGCACCAATACCTATACCACAAACTACAACTCCACCAATTGCTGTAATCTCATTTGGTGAATATGATGGAGATGGTTTTTGGTTTGACTGTTCACAAAGTTATGATACAGATACAATTGATGGTGATGATACACCACAAAATGATGAAAAAATTATATCAAACATATGGAATGTAACAAAATATTACAATGATGGAAAGGTTGAAGGTCCTCACGGAAATGAATTGTGTCAAAAATGGATTGGAACTAGTAGCGATTTGAAACATATGGATATAAACTTAAGTGTTACAGATGATGATGGGGAAAGTTCATTTACTATAAAAAGATATATCTTTGAAGATCCAAATCTTGTAGAGATAGAGATTACAGACTAAAAAGCTTTACTTTCAATTTGGGTGGATTTTATCCACCCTACAAATCTAAACAAATACACAAACTATTTACAAACTTTCTGTATAATCCTAACTTTAAAATCACACAAGGATACTTAATGAAAAAAGTTTTACTACTTCTTTTAATGATATTAAACCTATCTCTTTTTGCATTTAATCAAGATGAGATTTTACAACCTAGCGAAGCTTTTATGGTAAATGCTCAAAAAAAAGGTAAAAACATAGAGACAACTATCAAGCTAGGAGAACAGATATATCTATTTGATAGAGCACTGAAATACACAATCATAAGACCAAAAGAGGTATCTCTTGATAAATTTTTAAAAAAACCAACACCAACAGATAAAGAAGGTGAGAAAGCTCATTTAGAAGATGTTGTTGTGGATATTCCTCTGCAACTTATAAAACAGCTCATTGGAGATGGTGAATTTACTATCAAAATCAACTATCAAGGGTGCTCAAAAAAAGGGTTGTGTTATCAACCTTTAAAAGCTTTTTTCTCTTTTGATAAAGATGGAAACAAGATAGAGCTAAAAGAGGAGATAAAAGCTGAAAAAACCAAGAAAACTTGGGGAAAAGCAGCAGAAATTGAAAACAAAAATGAGAGTCCAATAGAGACAAACAGTAACTTATCTGAAGAGGGAGAGATTGCTCAAAAGCTAAAAAATAGCTCATTTTTTACAATACTTGCTCTATTTTTTGGATTTGGCTTAATCTTAGCCCTTACTCCTTGCATCTATCCGATGATTCCTATCTTATCCTCTATCATAACACTTGAATCAAAACAAAGTGGAGGGCTTAGTTGGCAAAGAGGACTTCTACTCTCTTTTGTTTATGTTGTTTCTTCAGCATTTTTATATGCAATTGCAGGAGTATTAGCCGCTGTATTTGGGGTAAATATACTCTCTATTATGCAAAACCCTTGGATTTTAGTGACCTTTGCAGCTATTTTTGTAGCTTTAGCATTTTCAATGTTTGGATATTATGAGATACAACTTCCAAAAGCACTTCAAAACTTTGCAAATAAAAAATCCGAAGAGAAAAAAGGTACAGGCTTAATTGGAGTAGCGATTATGGGAGCATTGTCAGCTCTTATAGTTGGTCCTTGTGTTGCTCCTCCTCTTGCTGGGGCACTTCTGTTTATCGGTCAAACTGGTGATGTTTTACTTGGAGGAATGGCTTTGTTTTTACTTGGTCTTGGTATGGGAGCACCTCTTCTTCTTATAGGAGCTGGTGGAGGAAAATTTTTGCCAAAACCAGGTGGCTGGATGACAAAAGTTTCATATGTATTTGGTGTTGTAATGCTTGGAATTGCGATAACATTCTTGTCAAGAATTCTTCCAGATGCTATAAGCTTACTTCTTTGGGCACTGCTGTTTATAGGAAGTGCTATCTATGCTGGTGCATTAGAGCCTTTCAAAGATGAAATTAAAGGAGCATCTAAACTTATAAAAGTTTTTGCTATCACTCTTTTAGCTTATGGATTTATTGTTATGGTAGGAGCATTTACAGGTGGTTCAAATATCTTTGATCCTCTTAAAAAGCTCTACTCTACAAAAATTATAAATGGAGCTTCTAGTGAACAGTTAAAGTTTACAACAGTTGCAACGATAGATGAGCTAAAAGATGCTATTTCAAAAAGTGAAAAACCTGTGCTTATTAATTTTACAGCTGTCTGGTGTGTAGCTTGTAAAGAGTTAAAGGAGATAACTTTTGTTGATCCAACTGTTATATCACTTATGAACAAATTTACACTTTTAAAAGTTGATGTTACGGATAATTCAAAAGAAGATAAAGTGCTTCAAGAAGCTTATGGGGTTGTAGGGCCTCCTGCAATAATATTTTATGATAAAAACAAAAATGAGTTAAAAGCAGATAAAATGATAGGTTTTAAACCACCGCTTGAGTTTATACCGATATTAAAAAAAGTGTTAGGGGAATAGATGTTAATTACTATTGGAGTTATATTTTTTATCTATATTTTAGTAAAAGTTTATATCTCAGTTATGGAGATTGGTTATGTGAGCCAAGAGAAGAAAAATCGTGCAGTTATCTTGACTCCTTCAAACTATATAAAAGCTGCTGAGTATAAGATAGCAAGCCAAAGGATGGATATAGTAGGCTCACTTGCTGAGTATATAGCTTTTATATTTTGGATAGGTTTTGGTTTAAAGTGGCTTGAGGGTCTCATAATGGTTGATGATATGGCTATAAAATCTGTCCTTTTTGTACTTGGTTTTGGTCTTGTTGGTTTTATCTTCTCTCTGCCTTTTGATATATATAAAACTTTTATTTTAGATAAGAAGTTTGGTTTTTCAAACATGGATGCAAAACTTTTTATAACTGACATGCTTAAATCATCTTTGATGTTCATAATCTTTGCATCTTTAATCACTTGGGCAATTGCAAAGATAATTATAAATATTGACGACTGGTGGCTTTGGGGATTTGGGCTAATTTTTGCCATTATGATAATTATAAATGTCATCTATCCAACTTTGATAGCTCCAATTTTTAATAAATTTACAATACTTAAAAATGAAGAGCTTAAAGAGTCAATTGAAAAACTACTATCTTCTGTAGGATTAAAAACTGATGGTGTATTTACAATAGATGCAAGCAAAAGAGACAATAGACTAAATGCCTATTTTGGAGGACTTGGAAAATCTAAAAGAGTTGTTTTATATGATACTTTGATAGAAAAACTTAGCAAAAATGAACTTTTGGCAGTTTTAGGACATGAGCTTGGACATTTTAAACATAAAGATATAATCAAAAATATCGCAATGGTAGGAGGTCTTCTATTTTTAACATTTTTTATATTTGGAAATCTTCCACAGGAGCTTTTTGATACTATCGGCATAGAAAATACCCCCTACTCTATAATTGCTATGATTATGATATTTTCTCCAATTCTTTCACTCTTTTTTATGCCTCTGTTTGGTTTGATGAGTAGAAACAATGAATATAAGGCTGATGAATTTGGAGCTGAGTGTGAGAGTAAAGAGGATTTAGCTTCAGCTTTACAAAAGTTAGCAAATGAAAACAAAAGCTTTCCAAAATCTCATCCTCTTTTTATATTTTTCTACCACTCACACCCTCCTCTTGTTGAGAGATTAAAAAGACTTGGTGTCAAGATTGACGATTAAAGAGGCTTTAAAAGAGGCTTCAAAAGAGCTTAAAAGCTATAAAGAAGCCTCTATAATTTTACAGTATTTTTTAAAATGTGATGAAGTTTATATTATTTTAAATGATGATAAAACTCTTGAAGACTACAAAAATTATAAAAAACTGATAAAAAGACGATTAAATAGCGAACCAATAGAGTACATCACAAACTCTGTTAGCTTCTACTCACAAAAGTTTTTTATAAAAAAAGGAGCTTTGATACCTCGCCCTGAGAGTGAACTTCTGATAGATAAAGCTCTAAAAATCATAAACAAAGGTTTCAAAATCGCTGAAATTGGTGTGGGCTCTGGAGTTATATCAATTATGTTAGCAAAACTTATAGAAGATATAAAAATAACAGCCACCGACATCTCAAAAGAAGCTTTAGAGATAGCCAAAATAAATGCCAAAAATTTTAAAGTAAACGATAAAATAAGCTTTATTAAGACAAATTATCTCGATAATGTTAATGAAAAATTTGATATGATTATCTCAAATCCGCCATATATCGCCAAAAATTTTGCTTTAGAAAAACCTCTATCATATGAGCCACAAAATGCACTTTTTGGAGGAGATTATGGAGATGAGATGCTAAAAGAGATTATCGATCTTTGGGTTAAGAGAAAAACACCCTATCTACTATGTGAAATGGGATACGACCAAAAAGAGTCAATGAGCAGTTATTTTATAAAAAAAGGTATAAAAGAGTACTCATTTTATAAAGATCTCCAAGGATTAGATCGTGGATTTGTTGCTTTTAAAGGAGCTTAAGATATGAACACCATCATAGAGTTTAAAAATGTTCATAAATATTTTGGTGAAAAAAAAGTTCTCACAGGGTTAAATTTCAAAATCAAAGAGGGAAATGTAGTTGTCATAATGGGACCCTCAGGTACAGGAAAATCAACGGTCATAAAACTAATCGTTGGACTTTTAAAACCAACAAGTGGTGAAGTGCTGGTTGAGGGGTTAAACATACCTGATTTAAATGAAAAAGAGCTTTTAGAGATTCGCAAAAAAATAGGTTTTGCTTTTCAGTTTGGAGCTTTGTTTGATAGTATGACTATATATGGAAATATCTCTTTTCCCCTTCTTCAACACAGCCAATTAAACGAAAATGAGATAAAAGAAGAGGTTATAAAATCACTAGAGCTTGTAGGTTTAATCCCTGATGAAGTTATGCATCTCTTCCCACATGAGTTAAGCGGAGGGATGCAAAAAAGAGCAGCCATCGCAAGAACTATCATATTAAGACCTGATATAATTTTATATGATGAACCAACATCTGGTCTTGACCCAATTGCAAGTGACTTAATCAGTCGTTTGATTGTAAAGTTGCAAAAAGAGTTAGGAACAACTTCGATAGTAATCTCTCACGATATAAATGAGAGTTTCAAAATTGCAGACCAGATGATAATGCTTTATGATGGAAAAGTACTAGCAAATGAAGAGAGTGAGTTTTTTAAAACCTCAAAAAATCCTATCATCCGGCAATTTATAGATGGTGTTAGTGAACTTTAAACCATAAAAATTGTGATATAATATGCTAAAAATTTTATGGTTTATTAAGATAAAAACTATAATTGTTTAAAAACTGAGGATAAAATCATGTTAGCAATAGAGCAGATATTGACTGAGATTTCACCTATGCAACCACTTGAAAAAGTTAAACTAATTGATAAGATTTTAAACTCTCTTGAGCCACCAAATCAAGAGATAAGTGAAATTTGGCAAGAGGAAGCAGAAAAGAGAATCAAAGCATATGATAAAGGTGAAATATCCTCAATTTCAACAAAAGAGTTGTTTAAAAAATATGGCAAATAGCCCATGACAAATATCGAGTTTCTACAACTTGCAGAAGATGAACTACAAGACACTTTTGAATATTATGAATATCAACAAAAAAATTTAGGTTTGCGATTTGTTGATGAAGTTTATAAGTCCGTTAAATTAATAAGCTTTTATCCTAATGCTTGGACAAAAATCTCTAAAAACACAAGACGATGTTTGATAAAAACTTTTCCTTACAGTATCATATACCAAAACAGAAGTGATAAAATCCTCGTTGTAGCCATTGCAAATCTTCACAGAAAACCAGATTATTGGATTGATAGATTGTAACAATTATTGTCGCTACAAAAACATGAACAGATGTACAAATATATTTAGGACTAAAGCCTAAATATAAAGCTAAAACCTCACTTTCAATTTTATGCAAAAAGCTATACTTTAAACCTCTTCACACTTTTTTAAATTCTCCATAGCTCTACTCATAAAACTATCAGGTGTATCATCATTCTCGTGCATAGAGATGCCATAGTTTAACTCTACTCTCATATTTATAAATGTTCTAGCCTCTACTATACTTTTTATAAGATGCGAAATCTTCT
>Ga0256834_1002437_pt1 | contig 11703 bp, 13 predicted proteins | sample 4281140metaG_FD_190536 | JGI IMG/M metagenome (GOLD analysis project Ga0256834, IMG submission 190536) | Hydrothermal vent microbial communities from East Pacific Rise, Pacific Ocean - 4281-140 | ecosystem: Environmental > Aquatic > Marine > Hydrothermal vents | place: Pacific Ocean: East... | reverse complement strand
TAAGTATAAGTATTGAGTATTTTTAATTCATCAAATCCATCCCGCCATCATTCATTGATTATAAAAAATGGTCGAAATTTTATTATTGTTGTTACCTCTGGTTTTTTTTGCAGGCTGGAGAGCTTCGCGTAGAAAATTAATAAAAAATCAACGTAAGCAACAACAACTTTCTGGACACTTTGTTAAAGGCGTTAATTTTCTTCTTAGTGAAGAACCCGATAAGGCTTTAGAAGTCTTTCTCAATTATCCTGATATAGATGAATACACCGCTGAGACTTTTCAGCTTTTAGGTGATTCATTTCGAAACCGTGGTGAAGTCGACCGTGCTTTACGGGTACATCAAAATCTTATTGCAAGAACCAACTTAAAACCTCAGCAAAAACAAAAAGCAATGTTTTCCCTTGGGGAGAATTTTTACGCAGCGGGTATGTTAGATAGGGCAGAAGGTGTATTTCAAGAGTTATTAGCCAATACTCAATCTAATAAATATATTTCAAAAGCTTCAGTTTGCTCTTCACTCCGTACTATTTATGAACAGACACAAGAATGGGAAAAAGCAATTGATGCAACATCTTGTTATGAGAAGTCGAATAAGAGAAATGGAAGCACTGCGCCGAAATTAAATAGCAAGGCATTGGTGGCACATTATTATTGTGAATTAGCTGAAGAGGCGTTGCAACAAGGCAAATTGAATGAGGTTGATACTTTATTAGCAAAGGTGAAATCGGTATATAAACAGTCAACCCGCCTGATGACATTACAAGGGGATATTGAATTTCATCAAAAGAAGTATAAGCCTGCGTTGAAAAAATATTTGCAAGCCATTAAGCAAGATAGTCGTTTACTTAGTATGCTATTTGATAAAATGGAAAAATCTGCGGTAGCACTTAATGAAGTCGCTGGATTACAAAAAGATTTATTATCCTTGTACAAAAAAGAGAAAGATAAAACTATTTTTGAAACAATTATTGTTTTAGCTAAGAAGTATGGAAGTTCAAAAGTTGTTGATGTATTGGTAGAGAGTGAGCTTTCGACAGAAAAGCTTAATATAGAGTCTATTTACAAATCATCCGAATATATTAAATCGCACAGCAAAAATATTGAAGCAGAGCAAGGTTTAGACCTTTTGAATAAATCATTGTCAAATTACTTAAAAGGTGTACCAGCATTTAATTGTGGGCATTGTGGCTATAAAATGCATGATTATTTGTGGCGTTGTCCGGCGTGTCAACAATGGGACACCATAGACCACGCCTAGGTCAGAGGGGTACTGCTCAGATCACTCCTAAGGCTTGCCTTACCGCGTTGGAAAATCATCTCTTGCAGTAGCAAACTCAGATTTTTTGCCTTGTACTGACAAATATTAGAAGCAATCTGAACAGCTCTTTAGATGGTGATAATTAAAAAATTAAGGAAAAAATATGTCTAGTAAATTAATTATCGCTTTGGATTACCCAACAGCAGAACAAGCATTGAGCTTTGTTAAAGGTTTGTCTCCAGAGCTTTGTAAACTGAAAGTTGGTTTTGAATTATTTGTGGCGGCTGGCCCAGACTTTGTAAAGAGTTTAGTTGATCAGGGTTACGATGTTTTCTTAGATCTGAAGTTTCATGATATTCCAAACACAGTCGCATCGGCCTGTAAAAGCGCGGCAAACCTTGGTGTGTGGATGATGAATGTTCATGCCAGTGGTGGAGACAAAATGATGCGTGCGGCTAAACAGGCATTGTCAGACATTAATTCTCCCGCTAAGTTGATTGCGGTAACAGTACTTACTTCTATGGATAAAGGACAGCTTGAATCAAGCAATGTGGTTTTATCACCTCAAGATCAGGTGAAAAGCTTAGCACGGTTGACTAAAGACTCAGGATTAGATGGTGTTGTGTGTTCTGCTCAAGAAGCTAAGATGCTTAGAGATCAGATTGGTAAAGATTTCTTATTAGTTACACCAGGGATACGTCCAAAGGGTGCAGAAATAGGGGATCAGAGTCGTGTTATGACACCTGCTGAGGCTGGTGTGGCAGGTGTTAGCTATATTGTTGTGGGAAGACCTATTACGCAGTCAGAAACACCGCTTAAAGTAATAGAATTGATCAATAACGACCTTTTATAATTAAATTTTAGCTATTTTACTTAAGGAGAGATTGATTAAGTCGATTATAATTTAGCAAGCTAAAAATAATTGGACTTGATCAGTTTCTCCTTAGTCACCCCCCCTGTTTTTCGATGATTTATGTTTTCAATACGTTGAAAACTATGCCTTTTGAAGGAAAATCTCGTACAAATCATCGAAAAAGTAGGGGGGTGATTACTAAAAAAGGCTCTAAGTTTATATAATTGCTCGTATATGGGGCAAAAGTAGTGCTGCAAACCCTAAAACAGCCATGTAACCAACAATATCAGTAATCGTTGTAAGTAAAACGCTACCTGCTAGGGCTGGATCTATATTTAGCTTGCGTAAAACGATCGGTAAAAGTACTCCTGCCAATGGAGCAAGCAATAAGTTGAGAAACATGGCAATAGCCATGACGATTCCTATTCCAACATCGTGGAATATGAATACTGAAATTGCAAAAACAACTACTGCCCAAATGATGCCGTTAATAAACCCTAGCAATAATTCTTTTGTGAGTAATGACCTTGTATTGCTTTTAACAACTTGTCCTAAAGCTATTCCGCGAATAACTAAAGTGAGTGTTTGGCTACCTGCAATGCCACCCATGCTTGGTACGATGCTCATAAGAACGGCTAGGGCTATGGCAGCTTCAAGTGTCTCAGTAAATTGTTTAATTACCCATGCCGCTAAAAATGCGGTCAGTAAATTTGTACCCAACCAAAGTGCGCGTCGTTTTACACTGGTTAATACGGGAGCGAATAAATCTTCTTCTTCGTTTAGACCAGCCATTCCCATCATTGAGTGTTCAGCATCATCACGGATAACATCAACAACATCATCGATGGTGATTCGCCCTAAAAGCTTTCCAGATGCATCCACAACAGGTGCTGTGATTAAGTCACGATCTTCAAATAGAGCAGCGACTTCTCGGCTAGACATATCAGCAGGTATTGCAGGAAAGTCTTTATTGATAATATTTTGTATGGTTTCTTCTGGCTGATTTGTTAATAAGTCAGATAGTGAGACAACACCTAAATAGTCATCATATTTGTTGATGATAATTAAAGCATCTGAATGCGAGGGCAACTCATCTTGTAATCGTAAATAGCGTAAAACAACATCAATCGTTACGCCAGCACGTGTTGTGAGAACTTGGGTGTCCATCATGCCGCCGGCAGTATCTTCGTCATAGATGAGTACTGCTTCAACGCGTTGGCGTTGTTGTCGGCTTAGTCCGGCAAGTGTTTGTTCAATGAGTGCATCGGGTAGGCTCTGTATTAAATCGGCAATATCATCAATATCGAGATCTTTAACAGCTTCGATTATATCTCCAGAGTCCATTTCTCCCACAAGGCTGGCGCGGGCTTCTTCACCCAACTCAATCAGTGTTTCACCCTCACTTTCGGGTTCGATAAGCTCCCAAAGAAAGCGACGACGGCTGGGGGGGGAAGATTCAAGTAAATGAGCGATTTCAGCAGGGTGCATGGCATTAATCATGCTTTGCAACTGCAATAGAGAACCTGTTTCAATCGTATCGGATAGACGCTCAAGACGTTGTTCTGTATTTTGATGTACTTGATTATCCATGTGATATTTCTTAATAGTCGCTGTGATAAAACTGTGCGTAGTCTATCAGAAAACTTTAAAGAATTAAGGGAGTTCTCTATGCTGAATAATGATCGAGTCTTTGTATATCTTGCTAAAATGAGTAGCAAGTTTTTCTGTTAGGTAGACGGAGCGATGATGCCCACCCGTGCAGCCAACCGAGATGGTGAGGTAAGCGCGTTGGCTAGAAATTATATGAGGTATCCAACTTTCAAGGTAGTTGGTTAAATCTGTTTCCATTTTGATTACCAGCTCTTGAGAGGAAAGCCATTCTTTAACATTATCTTCTAAGCCTGTATGCCCGCGAAGTTCAGGTATCCAGTAAGGGTTAGGCAAGCAACGTACATCAAATAGGTAATCTGAATCTCTTGGGGTGCCATATTTAAAGCCAAATGACTGGAACATCAATGATAGGGATTGTAGTTCTGTACCGCAGATGCGATCTTTTATTTGTGCGGATAATTCATAGATGTCCGTAGTACTGGTATCAATCTGAATATCAGCTATTTCACGAACGGGAGCGAGTAGTTCGTACTCTTTAATGATGGTATCGCGTAGGGTTGTATCTGCTTCTGATAATGGGTGTTTACGACGTGTTTCATCATAGCGTTTGATGAGAACAGCTTTACCTGCATATAAGTATACGATATCAGTTTTAAATTGATTTTTAAGATGTGAAACAATCTTTGGAAACTCTTCTAAAACGGCTTCGCCACTTCTTGCATCTATACCGATTGCGATTTTTTTATGTTCTACTAATTTAGTTGTTTTTAAGGCACTGTTAAGTAATTCTAATGGAAGATTATCAATGCAAAAATATCCTTGATCTTCCAGGGTGTGTAAGGCTTGAGATTTTCCCGCACCTGACATTCCACTGATAATAACTAAATGCATTTATTTGCTTTCCAATTCTGGTTTGATGTTTTGGCTATCGTCATATAATAAATTATCAAAATATTTAGCCAATAGTTCTGGGCTTTTTGATTCAATAATGTTTTCAGGTATACCGTTAAAGATTAGTTTTTGGTTTAAGGTATTGAGCATTAGGCTGTATTGGTTACGTTGCTTATCAGGGATAATAATTGCTAAAAATAGTGTAACAACTTGTTTATCTGCCGCTCCCAGCTGTAAGCCTTTTTTAATAACAAGAATAGCAGCACGAGGTTTTGTGATTGGAAGGTGTGTTTTGGGTACAGCAATACCATTTCCAATAGTGGTATTGCCTAATTTTTCGCGTGTTATTAAAGCATCAAACACCTGATTTTTACTGACTTCTTTTTGACCTTTGGTTAATAGATCGGTGAGCTTATCGAAAACACATTTTTTACTTTCAATTTTTTTTATGAATTTGATCCTTTCGGGATCTAAAAGAGGGATGTGATGAGTGTTAGCTTTTGACATTCTTAAAATTGGATACCTAAATCTATTTTTAGATTATAAGGTATCCAATTATTAAGTCTAATCAAAATAGTGGATTAGATTTTATTATCACCTATACGATTAAGCGACCTGATTCATAGTAAAGTTTCGGTGACTACCTTCTTGTCGATGGTGACTTCGTAGTTTTTCTTTGTGTTTGAGTATTTGTCTGTCTAACTTATCAGCTAGGGCATCAATAGCAGCATACATATCGTGACCTTTTGCATCTGCGAAAATATGATTTCCACTGACATTTAGTGAAGCTTCTGCTTTATTGCTATATTTTTGAACTTCAAGAATAACGTGGATATTGAGTACTTGGTCGTAATGACGTTTCAAACGCGTAACTTTCTCTTTTATGTAATTATTGAGTAGTGGGGTTACGTCTATATGATGACCAGTAATATCTAATTGCATATTATTTACTCCTTTCTTTGGGTTATGTGTGAGTCTTATCCTGAAAGCCCTTCCAGGGAGATCACTTGTATAAAGCTTATCTAATACCTGTTTTTTCTCCTTAGCTTGTTAATAAGTATCTGCATCAAGCGAATACTTTTCGATCGTGAGATGAGGGTATTGCCAAAGCTTCACGGTACTTGGCGACAGTTCGCCTTGCTACATTGATTCCTCTTTGTTTAAGAAGATTCGTCAATTTGTTATCGCTCAGTGGTTTTGCAGGATCTTCATCGCTAATGAGTTTTTTAATCATTGCACGAATTGCAGTTGCTGAGCATTCTCCACCTGTATCGGTACTGACATGGCTGGAGAAGAAATGTTTGAATTCATATATGCCACGAGGTGTGTGCATATATTTGCGTGTGGTAACGCGAGAAATAGTGGATTCATGTAGGCCAAGTTGGTCGGCTAAATCTTTTAAAACCATTGGTTTCATGGCTTCATCACCATATTGCAAAAAAGCAAGCTGTCTACCAACAATAGCATGAGCAACATTAACGATGGTGCTATTTCTATTTTCTAAGCTTTTGATAAACCATTTGGCTTGTTGTAGATTTTCTTTGATGTAATCGTTTGCTTCACCCGCGAGAGCAGGGGATGTGTTGGTACTTTTATTTGTATGGGTTTTATCAGTATTGATGTTTAGCATTTCCGCGTAATAATCGTTTACTTGCAATTTAGGTTGAGTTTCACCGTTAAGTGAAATCTTCCATTGTCCATTTAATTTTTTAACATATATATCAGGAGTTATATAATCAGTCGTTTCTGTACTGAATATTTTTCCTGGTTTTGGTTCCAGTGAGCGAATAAGTAACATCATCTCTTCAAGAGAGGATGTTGTTAGTCTTAGTGTTCTTTTAATACCTGTATAATCCCTTTTTTTGAGTAAGTCCAGATTTTTGTCTAATAAACGAACAGTTTTTCGATATAAAGGATGATCGCTATATTCGCTATCTAGTTGTAATAAAAGACATTCTGAAAGGTTTCTTGCGGCGATACCTACAGGTCCCAAATTTTGAACATAGGTGAGAATTGCCTCAACTTCATCAAGCTCAATGAATAATGATTCTTCTAATGATAGGTGAATTTGTTCGAGCGATTCGGTTAAGTAACCATCATCGTCGATATAATCAATGATGATTTGTGCAATTTCTTTATCAGTTGCACTGAGGTTACTCATATCAATTTGCCAGAGCAAATGATCGTGCAAACCTTGCGGGGCAGAATGCATGGTCTCTATGAAATCAGCAGAGCTGGCATCACTTCCATTGGAAACTTTCCACTCAGGGTCATACACATCATCCCAATCAGCATCAATAGTCATTTCTTCTGGAATTGTTTCTGTAGATGAATCGGGTGTTTTTATTTCAGTCGCTTCAATGGATTCTTTTTTTTCGGAGCTATTATCTGTTTCGGTAGGTTCTGACAATGAATCATCAGTTCTTTCTAATAAGGGATTGGTTTCTAAAATTTCTTGGATTTCTTGTTGAAGTTCAACAGATGAAAGTTGCAAAAGACGAATAGCCTGCTGCAGTTGGGGGGTCATTGATAGACTTTGACCCAGTTTAAGATTGAGGCTTTGCTTAATCATCCTTTTTTTCTTATTGTTCCCAATGAAATTATTCTTTAGATAATCATAGCATGAGATTTAGGTTTTTTAAGGAGAAATGTGATTGATGGTATGGTTTTTGCTTAGTTATTTTTAATCATGCGTATTTGCTAGTTTATGGGAGCTTCTATAATTTAAAGTCTTCTCCAAGATATACTTCACGCACCTGCTTATTTTCGAGAATAGATGCGGGTGATCCTTCGGCAATTATAGCGCCATTACCTAATACATAAGCTCTATCACAAATACCAAGTGTTTCACGTACATTATGGTCTGTGATTAGCACGCCAATACCACGATTTTTCAAGTGGCTGATGATTTTTTGTATTTCGATAACCGATACAGGGTCAACACCTGCAAAGGGTTCATCTAATAAGATAAATGACGGTTCAGTTGCTAAGGCACGAGCAATCTCAACACGTCGTCGTTCGCCACCTGAAAGACTAATACCTAAGCTATCACGGATGTGAGTAATTTGAAATTCTTCCAAGAGACTCTCAAGCTTGTCTCTTCGAGAGACGCGGTTTAAATCTTTTCGAGTTTCCAAGATGGAATAAATATTATCAGCAACACTGAGTTTACGGAAGATACTGGCTTCTTGTGCAAGATAGCCCAAACCATGTCTTGCTCGAATGTGCATAGGTAATTTAGTAAGATCAACGATATTACCGTTATCTTCAAGGGTAACTGACCCCTTATCACAAGCAACTAAGCCAACTACCATATAAAAACAGGTCGTTTTACCTGCGCCATTTGGCCCAAGTAACCCAACAACCTCTTCACTGTTTATATTAAGTGAGATACCTTTGAGTATGTCTCGTTTGCCGTAACTTTTGTGTAAATCTTTTGCGCGAATGATTGCCATAATTTATAGAGCTTATTTGGCCTTATTGCTTGGGTAAAAAATAACTTTAACACGACCTTTGCTACCCTTGGATTTTTGATTCTTACCTGCCTTTAGCTCACCGGTACGTGTTGAATACTCGATATGATTACTGCTGAACTTATCACTATTTTGGGAAATTACAGCATTACCATCCATAAGTAATCGTTTCTCTTTTACAAGAAAGAGTAATTTATTAGCACTGCCTTGAGCTAACTTGCCATCATCCATTTTTTGTTGAAAGGTAACGGGTTTACCATTGGCAACTATTCTTTCAATTTCATTATTTGGTGCATTGATTTCAATACGTTGTGCTGTGATTTTTAATGTTCCTTGAACAATTGAAACATTGCCCTCATAAACTGCAAGCCCTTTGGTTTTATTAAAAATGACACTATCCGCATTGATGTGTACAGGTTTTTCAACATCACTTTTAAGCGCAGAAGCCGATGAAACTGATAGTAGGATCAATAGCATTGCGATTACTTTAGCAATGAAATTACTCGGTGGGATTGAATTGAATTTGTACATTTGAATGTATCCTTAATTCTTGTTCATCAAGCTTGCTACTAAAACCAGAGCCTGTTATCTGACCTTGATATGTATCGAGTTGTACTTTTGATTTTGATGATAGCGTCTTTTTATTAGGATTGTAGACTAAATCACGTGTAGTTAGCTCAAAATTCTCTTCAATCTTTGAGCTTCTTTTACTTACATTCACATCACCAAGTAGTTGTATCTCTCCATTTTTATTTTGTTCTGCTTTATCTGATTCTAAGATGATCATTGTTCCATCAATATCACGAGCTTGTAACTGGGGTTTAAAAATTTCACTTGTACCTGTAGATTGTTGATGGATGAGGTGTTGGGCTGTTACAAAATAGCGCATTTGACCATCAGCCTGTGTATTTAACAAGGTGAAGTCACTCAAGTAATAGTCTATCTTTTTTTCTTTTTGGGTAAGTTGAAAGCCTTTGAAAGTCAGCCATGTGGAGTTTAACCATGTAATTAAAATGGCGATAGCAATAGATAGGATTAGCAATAATAAGCCACCGCGATTCACGGTTATTTTATCTCTTTGCCAGTGGTGTAGGCTTCATATAAAGTGGCAAGTTTTCCATTTGCATCAAGAATAAACTCAGCAACCTCACGTGCAGCACCTTTGCCACCACCTAATTTTGTTGTCCAATCGGACTGTTCTTTTACAAACCAGTTAGCATCACCAACAGCGATAGAGAAACCAACTTGGCTCATGATGGGTAGATCAATAACATCATCGCCGACATAAGCGATATTTTCTCGTTTATATCCTGTTTTTTCGAGTAGATCATTAAACGCTGGAACTTTATCGCGATAGCCTTGGTAGATTAAATCAGGGTTAATGCGTAGATTTTCTGCGCGGTGTTTGACTAACTCTGATTGCCTTCCTGTGATTAGAGCAACTTCAACCTCATTCTCTAATAACAAACGTATGCCATGTCCATCTTTTGAATTAAAGGCTTTGTATTCTTGGCCTTGGTTATCAAAAAACAGACTACCATCGGTGAGTACACCATCTACATCAAAGATAATGAGTTTTACATTGTTAGCTTTATTAATGAGCTCTTGGCTCATATTGGTGTATTTCATCATTAAACAATACCTGCTTTAAGTAAGTCGTGCATGTGTATGATTCCTTGAACTTTATTAGAATCATCTACAACGGGTAGTACCGTAATTTCTTTTTCTTGCATGAGGTTTACGACATTAACACCGAGTTCATCGGCATTGGTTGAAAAACAATTTCTATGTGCAACATCACCGATGGTCACGTGTTTCATATCAATACCTTCTTCAAAACAACGACGTAAGTCACCATCAGTAAAAATTCCAAATAAAGTATTATCGTTTTCAACCACTAATGTTGCACCAAGTTTTTTGCCTGTCATTTCTAAAATAGCATTTTTAAGTGATGTATCTGGAGAACAGGCAGGTAGATCATCATCGCTGTGCATAATATCTTTAACATGTACTAACAAGCGCTTACCTAAGCGCCCGCCAGGATGGGAGCGAGCAAAATCTTCTGGTGTGAATCCGCGTGCTTCTAATAAGGCTACCGCTAATGCATCTCCCATCACTAATGTAACTGTGGTGCTGGATGTTGGCGCTAATCCCATTGGGCAGGCTTCTTTCTCGACAGAAATATCCAAGTGATAATCAGAGAGTTCTGCCAATGGTGACTGTGCATCTCCTGACATGCCAACAACTTTTGTGCCTAGGCGTTTAACCAGCGATGTTAAGGTGATAATCTCTTCAGTGGTGCCTGAATTTGAAATAGCGATAACGACATCGTCACCCGTAATCATACCCAAATCACCGTGCAATGCTTCACTCGGATGAACGAAAAAAGCGGGTGTACCCGTGCTAGCAAAAGTAGCCGCTATTTTATTACTGATATGTCCAGATTTTCCCATACCAGAGATAATTACACGCCCCTTACAGGATAAAATAGCCTTGCATGCGCCGGTAAAGGAAGAATCAATATTAGACTTCATAGCCTTAATTGCCTCAACTTCGGCATCAATCACAGCATTGGCTAGACTGATGAAATCGTATTCATTTGTCATATATCTGCCCTATTAGCTCTGTGCTGTACTTTGATAAAAAATAAGCCCTTGATAAGCTACAAAGGCTAACAAGAGTACAACCCCTTTTGCACGATTAATTTTAAAGCGTGAGTTTTTAAAACAGCCAAAACTAAATAGTAACAATAATACTGTTAAAGCAATCATAATAGGCATGTCACGGCTTAAAACACCCTCGGGTACAACTAAAGGCTGAATTAATCCCGGTATTGCTAATACGGCAAGCGTATTAAAAAGGTTAGAACCGACAATATTACCCACTGCTAAATCTGTTTCGCCTTTACGTGCACTGCTGATAGTTGCTGCCAATTCGGGCAGGCTTGTCCCAATAGCCACAATCGTTAATCCAATAACAAGGTCACTAATTCCCATTAGGCTTGCAATATTTGATGCGCCCCAAACCAGCATTTTAGAACTGATCAGCAAAACGATTAATCCACCAATGGCCCAAATAATGGCTTTATTGTTTTGTAATTTTTCAGGTAGATCTTCAATGGTTTCATCAATTAGTGGATCATGACTTCCATGTTCTTTTTTAGCCGAGAGAATCATCCAGCTAAATACAACGACTAAGGCGATAATAAGAATAATGCCATCATTGCGAGAAAAGAAGCCATCAGCTAATAAAACCCAAGCTAAAACAGCTGTTGCTAATACTAGTGGGAGTTCTTTTTTAAGTAAGCTGGATTGCACCGGTAAGACATAAAGAATTGCTGTAAAGCCAAGCACTAAGGTAATGTTTGTAATGTTTGATCCAAGCGCATTGCCGATACCCAAACCAGGATTACCCTGAAGAGCGGCAGCGCCAGACACCAACATTTCAGGTGCAGATGTGCCTAAGCCAATAATGACGATTCCAACAATAAGAGGTGAAATTCCCATATTACGTGCAATGCTAGAAGCGCCATCAATAAAAAGATCCGCACTCCAGATAAGTAAAGCTAAGCCGACAAGAATCGCGACAGAGAAAAGTAACATAAGCAGTTATAAATC
>Ga0256834_1002436_pt1 | contig 11707 bp, 11 predicted proteins | sample 4281140metaG_FD_190536 | JGI IMG/M metagenome (GOLD analysis project Ga0256834, IMG submission 190536) | Hydrothermal vent microbial communities from East Pacific Rise, Pacific Ocean - 4281-140 | ecosystem: Environmental > Aquatic > Marine > Hydrothermal vents | place: Pacific Ocean: East... | reverse complement strand
TGCTTCAATTACAGATCCGGGAAATTATGTAAAAAAACTAGGCAAAGCGTTTATTGCTTTAGGTGGAAGTTTTTTAAAAGGCGATGCAAAAAGCCTAAAACAAGTAAAAAATGGTTGGCAAATTCAAACTGAAGAAGGAAAAATATCTGCAAAAAACATTGTGTTAGCACTTGGTCCATGGGCAGACGATATTTATAAACCCTTAGGTTATAAAATTCCGTTTGCTGTTAAACGTGGTTACCATATGGAATATGCATATAAGGCTGAGCAAAAATTAAAACTTCCAATTATTGATGCCGACAATGGATTTGTGCTTGCACCAATGCAAAACGGCACACGCCTAACAACTGCAATAGAATTTGCCGCTCATTTATCAAAACCCACGCCAAAACAATTAGATATGGTCGAGCCAATTGCTAGATCAATGTTTAATATGGGCAAGAGAATGCTTGAAAAACCATGGCTTGGCGCACGCCCATGCACTGCTGACATGATGCCTGTAATTGGGGAAGCACCAAATCATAGGGGGCTTTGGTTCAATTTTGGGCATGCCCATCATGGCCTAACTTTAGGGCCAATATCTGGAAAATTATTAGCTGAATTAATGACTGGCGAACCAGCCATTACAAATCCAAATCCATTTTCACCAAATAGGTTTTCTTAAAAAACCCTTCGATATAATCACGATTTTTTTGAAGGAGCACCAGCTGCATAATCAGAACCATCAAGCCCTAGTTTTTTAAAATTACCTTCAAATAATTGCGCTAATTTCTCAGCTGTTTTTGCATAGGCTTGCTTGTCTGCCCATGTATCTTTTGGTGTTAAGATAACATCATCAACACCATCAATTGAAACAGGCACTTCTAGGCCAAAAACTTCATCAATTCTAAATTCAGCATTATCTAAATCACCATTCAAAGCAGCACTTAGCATTGCTCTGGTAGATTTAAGCGACATACGCTTGCCAACTCCATATGCGCCACCGCTCCAACCAGTGTTTAACAACCAGCAATTTGCACCAGTATCAGCCAAACGCTTAACTAGCATCGAGCCATAATCAACTGGATTGCGAGCCATGAATGGTGCGCCAAAACAGGTTGAAAATGTTGCAACAGGTTCAGTTATACCACGCTCAGTACCTGCAACTTTTGCAGTATAGCCAGAAAGGAAATAATAAACCGCTTGCTCTTTTGTTAGTTTTGCAATTGGCGGCAAAACACCAAAAGCATCAGCTGTTAACAGCACAACATTTTTAGGAATTGGGGCTGTTCCACTATCTACTCGGTTAGGAATTGCCTCAAGCGGATAAGCAATCCGTGTATTTTCAGTTAAAGAGCTATCAGCATAATCTGGCTCATTTGTTTCTTTATTCACTACAACATTTTCTAAAATAGCTCCAGCATGTCTAGCTGCCGCAAAAATTTCTGGCTCAGATTCAGCAGTAAGATTTATCGCCTTAGCATAACAGCCACCCTCTAAGTTAAACACACCTGTTTCACTCCAACCATGCTCATCATCACCAACCAAAGCACGATCAGAAGAAGCAGAAAGAGTGGTTTTACCCGTGCCTGAAAGGCCAAAGAAAAGGGTTGTGTCATTTTCTGAGCCAACATTTGCAGAACAATGCATTGGAAAAATATCATTGTCAGGAGCATGATAATTAAACAATGAGAATACTGATTTTTTAATTTCACCAGCATATTGCGTGCCACATATTACAACAATATTACGGCTAAAGTCTAAAGCAATACATGTTTTGCTTTTTGATCCATGCCTTGTTGGGTCTGCATTAAAATCAGGCGCATGAACAATAGTAACATTTGCATCAAATCCATTTAAATCAACTTCACTTGGACAAATAAGTAGATTGCGAATGAAAAGAGCATGCCAAGCGTTTGGAGTAAAAACTTCAACCTGATAGCGAGAAGAAGGCTCTGCTCCTGCAAATAACTGTTGTAAAAAAACTTGTTTTTTTGTTCCCAAATGTTCAACCGCATCACCAAGTAACAAATCAAACTGCTCAGAACTCATAGCGTTGGTATTATCCCACCAAACGCTATCATTTGTTTTGTCATCTTTTACAATAAATTTATCGCCAGCTGAGCGACCAGTAAACTCACCAGTTGTAACCGCCAAAGCACCAGAGGCTAATTGTGTAACCCCTGCCCTTTTGGCATAGCCAATCAACGAAGATGTAACCTCATTTGCATGAAGCGTTTTTGCATTGTTTTTAATTAATGCGGCAACACCGCTATTGTCGAACTTTAAGCCCATGACAAGAATTCCCAGTTTGATTTATCTTAAAATGAAAAGTGATTATTAATAAATTTATTATCCTATAATGAAGAATAGGGTTGGACTACTGCTTTTTGCATGCGTATGCAATAGTTATTTTACTCAAGCCAAATTTTATTATCAACATTGTTAATAAACCCGTCTTTTGGCTCTTTTGCAGAACCACGCACAATTAATTCTCCTGCCACCTCACAACGAATTGCCCTACGCCCTGGGTCTGCAATCATTTTATCAATAATATTGATAGCTTCTTCTACTAAAGAGCCAGCAGGTTGCGAAAAAGTAGTTAAATCATATGCTGAATGTCCAGCTTCTGGTACATTATCAACTCCAATAACTGAAATATCTTTTGGCACATTTAAGCCAAACTCGCGAGTTGCAACATCTATCACCGCAAATGCCATATAATCAGATGCACAAAATATTGCATCAGGAGGGTTTTTAGCACTCAATAAAGAGCGAGCAGCAATTGAAGCTGCCTCAAAAGTATAATCGCCATAAACAGTTTTTATCTTCTTGATACCAGCTGACTTCAAATATGTTTCAAACCCATTTTGACGCATTTGGCTAATTGATGAATTTTTTGTTCCAGCAACAAAAGCATATTTTTTATGACCTGCTTTATATAAAAAAGCAGCAACTAACTCTCCTGCTCTTTGGTTTTCGCCCCACACGGTAGAAATACCAGGTAATTTAGTTTCTCTATTTATCTGAACAATAGGCACACCTGCCTTTTGGCATTGCATAGTTAACTCAATTGAGGCCATGCTAGCCGCCATTACCAAGGCATCTACTTGATAACTTAAAGCCCTTTCCAATGCAGGGTCTGCCTCATCTCCCTTTGGGGTAGTAAACAATAAAATATGCCGTCCTGTTTCTGCTAATTGTTCAGATAATTCTTTGACCACCATGGCATAAAATGGATTTTCAAGATTTCCTATTGCTAGGGCAATAATGTTTGAGCGTCGTGTAGCAAGAGATCGAGCCAACAAATTTGGCTGATAGCCTATACTTTGCGCAGCATGTAAAATCTTCTCACGGGTGGCCTTTGCAACACTTGCCCCAGGTGTAAAAGCACGTGAAACCGCAGATTGCGAAACTCCTGCAAGTTTTGCAACATCACTCTCAGTTGGGGCTCGCCTAGTTTTCTCTTTTTTTATCATTTTAATCCTAAGCTAAAAACAGCCCTATTTATCAAACAGCCTCTTTACTGTCTAGCTCGCATTGACCTTTTACAAAATTACAATTATTCAAAAGGAAAACAGGAGTTTGATTAAAGTGCAGGTATCAGATATTTCGTCCGCCATAATGAGTTGGATTTCAACCAATAGCTGGGGAGTGATAACAGCAATTTTTGTATTAATTGTTGGTTGGTTTTTTTCACGCCTTGCTTCAAGCGCAATAAAAGATTTTGCAAAACGAACCACTAAACTTGATAAAACAATCGCTCCTTTGCTTAGTCAGCTTGTTCGATATGGTATTTTAATTGTTACTATAATCATTTCTTTAAGCCAGCTTGGTGTTGCAACTACGTCTATGCTTGCGGTGCTTGGTGCGGCAGGTTTAGCCATTGCCTTAGCATTACAGGGAACACTATCAAATGTTGCTGCTGGAGTTATGCTAATTTGGCTTCGCCCCTTTTCAATTGGGGAGTATATTTATGCAAGTGATATTGAGGGAACAGTAACCGAAATTGGCCTCTTTTCAACAAAAATCCGCACTGCAAGCGGACTATATGTTTTCGCACCAAATTCAAAGTTATGGTCTTCCTCAATAACCAATGAGGATAGATTAGAGCATCGTCGCATAAACATAAAAATTGGCATTTCATATGACGCAGACATCTCAAAAGCCCGCAAAGTCCTTTTAAAAATCGCCAAAGATGAAAAGCGAGTAATAAGCGAAAAACAACCAAGCGTTCATGTTGATAGCCTTGCAGATAGTGCGGTTATTTTATCATTTAGAGCATGGGTAAAATCCAATGATTATTATTCTGTGAAGTTTTTATTCAACGAACAAGTAAAACTAGCCCTAGATAAAGCAAAAATCGAAATTCCATACAATAAGTTAGATGTGAATATTAATAATAATTAAGCAATCCCATAATAGTTTTGCACACCCTTAAATACTAGAATAGACCTAGTGGCATATTGGCTATAGTCTAAAAATTCTATTTGGGAGAATGGGATTTAAGGGGAGAAATATGCTTAAGGATAGCCTTGATATTAGTGATTATCAAATGACTTTATTTGATGCGCTGCTTGATGCACAAAAAAACCATGGCTCAAAAACCATTGTACTTGAAGATATGGAACGCCAGCCAATAAGCTATGGCAGGCTAGTCCTAGGCTCACTAATTCTTGGAGATAAAATTTCAGCTTTTACAAAAGCAAAAGAGAATGTTGGAATATTATTACCTAACGTGAATGGCGTTGCAGTTACATTTTTTGGCCTTAGTGCTTTTGGGCGTGTGCCAGCAATGCTTAACTTTTCGGCGGGACTTATGAATATAAAAGCTGCCATAAAAGCTGCTAATATAAAAACCATTCTTTCCTCACGCCGTTTCATTGAACAAGCTGAATTGTTCGAGCTTATTGAAGGATTAGAAAAAGAAGTAAAAATTATCTGGCTTGACGATATAAAAGAAGACATAAAATTAGGCGATAAATTAAAAGGTTTATGGCGATCAAAACTAGCTAGACAGTTCCACAAAAAACAAAATATCAAATCAACTGACTCTGGCGCAATATTATTCACCTCTGGTTCGGAAGGAGTGCCAAAAGGCGTAGTGTTAAGTCATGAAAATCTTTTGGCAAATGCTGCCCAAATTTACAACCACTCACAATGGCATGATAGCGACAGAATATTTAACCCACTCCCTGTCTTTCATTGTTTTGGCCTAACTGCTGGCATGCTTATGCCAATACTTAAGGGCATGTATTGTTTTTTATACCCCTCACCCCTTCACTATAAGGCCATTCCTCCTCTAATTAAAAAAGTAAAAGCTAGTGTTTTATTCGGTACTGATACTTTTCTAACTGGATTTGCCCGATCCGCTTCAAAAAACGATTTTGACAGTTTACGTTTTGTTATTGGCGGGGCTGAGCGAATAAAAAGGCGCACTCGTAAATTATGGCACGAAAAATTTAATCTTGATTTATGCGAAGGCTATGGAGCAACAGAATGCGCTCCTGTGATTTCATGCAACACGCTTGAGCAGAATAAACATGGCTCAGTTGGCTGCATAGTTGTTGGTATTGAGCATAGACTTGAACCTGTAAAAGGGCTTGATGAAGGAGGACGTTTATTTGTGCGAGGTCCAAATATCATGCAAGGTTACTTCAAGGTTGAAAACCCTGAAGTGCTAGAGCAACCAAAAGGCGGCTGGCACGATACGGGCGACATTGTCAGCATTGACGAGGATAATTTCATCACCATAAAGGGGCGAGCAAAAAGATTTGCTAAGATTGGCGGTGAGATGGTTTCCCTTGCTGGGGTAGAGGCTTATGCCTCCACTCTTTGGCCAGAGCATACTCACGCCGTTGTTGGAATTGAGCATAAAACTAAGGGTGAGCAATTAGTATTAATCACAGATCACGATGGAGCAAATAGACATGATTTTTCTGCTTGGGCAAAAGAGCATGGAGTAGCCGAATTAGTTATTCCAAAAAAATTCGTATTTGTAGAAGAAATCCCAATGCTCGCAACGGGCAAGACAGACTATGGCGAATTAGGGCGATTGGCTGGGAAATAGGCTAGCCGCCTTACAGGCTCTTATCTAACCCCGAATATACATAAGCGCAATCAAACCAAGCCCTGCAAAAATCAACGCCACAATTCTAATTTGATTACTTGGCGTTTCTAACATTTGTGCAAGTGCTTTTTTCATTTGTTCAGGAAAAGCTGCATAAAGCAAACCTTCAATCACAGCAACAAGCGCAAGTGCCGCTAAAAAATCATTCATAAAAATCTCCTATAAAAATAAAATAATAGAGGTTGTCATCTTACTATCCTGCATTACCATCTTGCCAAGCTACGTTGCTTTTTCACTGTCTACGTTGCTATCTTTCCGTCTCACATTGTCATATTGAGCAAAAGCGAAATATCTTTAACTCAGAGATAAAAATCTCCACCAAATTCAAAATGACACTTCGTATCAAAAACATCAAAGCATAACAAACACAAAGACATTAAAACAAAAATGCTCCCAAATTTCCATTCGGGAGCATAAAGTCACATTGCTAAACTTAGCCTAATTACTAGGTAAAGTAGAGCCGCTGAAATACTGGAAAAACTCACTTTCAGGTGAAAGCAACATTGTTGTATCTGTATTCACTAGTGAAGCTCGGTAAGATTGCATTGAACGGTAAAATTCAAAAAACTCAATGTCTTTACCATAAGCACTAGCAAAAACTGCATTTCGCTCCGCATCACCTTCACCACGAAGGATCTCGCTATCACGACGAGCCGATGCAACAACTTCTACCGCTTGACGGTCTGCAATCGCACGAAGAGTTTGAGCTTGTTCTTGACCACGCGCACGAAGTGCCGCCGCTTCAGCCAAACGTTCCGCCTTCATACGCTCAAAAGTTTGCGCTGATACTTGCGAGGTCAGATCAGTACGTAAAACACGAACATCAATAACCTTAATACCAATAGCTGCCAAGTCAAAACGAACTAACTCACGCACCTCACGCATCATTTCAGTACGTTGCGCAGATAGAGCCGCATTAAAATCACGCAGACCATAAACCCCACGAAGAGCAGATTCTAGCCGAGTATCAATCCGTGCTTCAGCAGTTGTTAAATCACCTAAAACAGATTCACGAAATTTCTTAAGGTCAACTATTTTATAAGAGATAAACGCATCAACATTATAAAATTTACCGCCAGAAACCTGCACGACAATATCTTCAAGATCATAACGTAATAAACGATTTTCAACAATTTGAACATTCTCAACTATAGTAGTTGGTATTTTGAAATAGATACCAGGCTCACTATGTGTACGTGTAATTTCACCAAAACGAGTAACAATTGCTTGCTCACGCTCATTAACAATAAAAAGCGATGACATGAAAATATAGAATGCTACGACAACTAGAGCTGCCAAAATAATAAATTTATTCATCTTAGTTACTCCCTGATGTTTTGCGAAGTTCGTTTAAGGGAAGATATGGAACAACTCCAGATCCACTAGTTCCCTCTTCCATAATAACCTTAGAAGATGTTGCAAGAACCTCTTCCATAGTTTCAAGGAATAGGCGTTTGCGAGTAACCTCTGGTGCTTTTGAATATTCTTCATAAACAGAAACAAAACGAGCAGCTTCACCCTCTGCTTCTTTTACCACACGGTCTTTATAGGCGGCCGCCTCTTCACGCAATTGCGCTGCTTGTCCACGAGCCTGACCTAAAAGCGTTGCCGAATATTGACGAGCCTCTTCTTGGAAGCGATCTTCGTCTTGTTCGGCACGTTGCACTTCGTCAAACGCATCAGCTACTTCAACTGGAGGGGAAACATTTTCTACTGAAATACTAGAAATTGTAACACCAACGCCATAATCATTGACTATTTGTTGAGCGATTTCTTTTACTTCAAGCGCAAAGCCTGCACGATCATCACGGAAAACTTCATCAGCATTTCTACGTCCAACTACTTCACGCATCGCACTTTCAGAAACTTTGCGAACCATTTCTTGTGGTTCACGAACATTAAACAAAAAAGCAGCAGGATCAGCAACACGCCAGATGATTGAAAAAGCAACATCAACTATATTTTGATCTCTAGTAAGCATAAGCCCTTCTTCATCTGAAATACGACCAGAAGAAATAGAAGAAACCTTTGTCTGATTCTCAGTGATTACAACTTTTTCTACTCGCTCAATTGGCCAAAATATAAAATGTAAACCAGGTCGGGATAATTCTTGTTTTGGCTCACCAAATAAAATTTCCACCCCAACTTCTTGCGGATCAACCGTATAAACCGATTGAACAACCCAAAAAACCAATGCCGCCAAAATAGCACCAATGATAAGAAACTTACTGCTTGGCATATCACCTTTAAACTGTTCTCGACCAGTTTTTAGCAATTCTTCAAGATTTGGAGGATTTCCTCCACCACTTCCGCCAGCAGGCCTTTTTGGGCCCTTTGGTCCTTGACCCCAAGGGCCGCCTCCGCCACCAGAGCCACCCGAATTATTATCCCAAGACATTTAAGTCCCTTTCAGTTAAAAAAAATTAATATCTCTATATAGGCATGCCCATCACTATAATCAATCAATGATTATAGGATTTTCTCATAAATCACTACTTTATAAGATGCGCTGTCTTTTTCAGATTTTTCAACCTTAAGTTCATCAATTTGATTAAACTCATTTTCTTTAATTGCAGGAAATAAACTATCGCCCTTCGGCATTAGGTCAACATGGCTAATATAAAGTCTATCGGCTTTACTCATGGCTTGGCGATAAATCTCAGCCCCACCAATAATCATAATCTCATCTTGCTTATCAGCCTTGGCAATTGTCTTGGCTAGTTCAATTGCTGCATCAAGATCATTAATCACAATCACACCATCTGGCTGATAGTTTTTTTTTCTACTTACAATAATATTTACCCGCTTTGGCAAAGGCTTGCCAATAGATTCATAGGTCTTGCGCCCCATAATAATAGGTTTGCCAATGGTAATACTCTTAAAATAGGCAAAATCTGATGGCAAATACCATGGGATTTCTCCCCTATTGCCAATCACCCCATTTTTTGCCACTGCCGCAATTATAGATATTTTCAACTAATCTCACTCCGCACGCTGCAATATCAACACTTTAAAATCATTTTGAGGGTAGAAATCTTTTTTTACAAACTCAAAAGTGGTTGAGCCATTTTTTTTCACGCCATCACCGCAAAAACTCACAAAATTCTTGGTGCTTCCCTTATCCACACTTAAACGAAATGTGCCAATTGAGCCAGACCAATTTTGGGCGGTTTTCAAAATATATGAAATATAGGTTTCATAAAAACCCTCACCATTCACCAACTCTCGCTTAACCGCATTAATAAATGGCGCATCTATACAATAATCTTTTACATATAGGTCATAAGTTTCACCCTTCGTGCCGTCCTGATTTAAAAAAGACAAAAAAGCAGTGCCGCCAACTGCCGGCACATAACGATGTGAAACATTGATTGTTTGATTTGCAGGAAAAGTCATCTCCCACCAATAGCTAGATTTCAATGTCCAAATTGGGGTTAAATGGTCTTTTACACCTTCACCTGCATCATAACGATCATTCTCTATTATGCCACGTTTTTCCAACTCCTCAATATAGGCTTTTCCTCCATCTGGCATGACAGAAATTTCTGCCAATCGCTCAAAAGTTTTATCGCCAAATGGCAAGAGTGAAACCTTGGCTGATAATAAAATACTAGTAACATCTAACCCAAGCGCATAAGCCTTTTGCTCAATTTTTGGAGTGAGTGGTAGCCCATTTATTACAACTGAAAAACCCATTAAATTATCATTATCAAGAAAAGGAATAGAAACCCCCTCATAAGGGCTTCCTGTAATATCAGGCATTGGAAAAGCAACTATTGATGTCACATCTTTATTTGAATTATTCTTAAAAACATAATCAACCCTTATTTCATCTTGCGAAATAAATAGATCCTCGCTAACCATTTCAACAGATGCTGAATTGACATAAATCAATCCGCCAGCTCCCATTTCTGCTATAGAATCATTGGCAAATATTGGAGTTGCAAGCAAAGTAAAAAAACTCACCATAATAAAACGCATAGTTTCCTCCATTTTTAAAAAATTTTACCTCTTCGCTAAATTTTCTAATTCCACTCCATCAATTCTGCAAACACTCCACTCGCTCTGTTTTTTTGCTCCAATTGAATTATAAAACTCAATCGCAGGTTTATTCCAATCTAAAACCCACCATTCCAACCTAGCCAAATCTTGAAGTTGGCATTTTTGTGCTAAAAAGGCCATTAACGCCTTACCAGCTCCAGATCCTCTTGCCTTTGGGTCAACATATAAATCTTCAAGCCAAATCCCATGCCTGCCCCTAAATGTTGAATAGGTATAATAATATAGAGCAAAACCAACAGGCTCATCATTTATTTCAGCAATTTCACAAAACACCCGTGGATGTTCGCAAAATAAATCCCTCTCAATATCTTTTTTTTGCACCTCAACCTCATGCAACAGCTTTTCATACTCCGCCAGCTGATTAATAAAACTCACAATCAAACTAGTGTCATTAATACTCGCTTTTCTTATGGTAATTCTCATATCGCAATTGGTGCTTTAATACCTTGATATGGATCATAATCCTCAAAAGAAAAATCCTCATATTTATAGGCAAATAGGCTTGAGTGGTGATTCAATATCTTAAGTTCTGGCAAGGTTTTTGGTGTGCGTGAAAGCTGCAATTCAACTTGCTCAAAATGGTTTGAGTAAATATGCGCGTCCCCCAATGTATGGACAAAATCACCAACCTCTAAACCCACAACATCGGCAATCATATGCGTGAGCAAAGCATATGAGGCTATGTTAAACGGCACACCTAGGAATATATCAGCCGAGCGTTGATATAGCTGGCAACTCAATTTGCCATTCGCTACATAAAATTGAAATAAACAATGACATGGCGGCAATGCCATATTGTCAACTTCAGCAGGATTCCATGCGCTAACAATATGGCGGCGAGAATTTGGTTTATTTTTCAACCCATCAACTAGGTTTTTTATCTGATCGATTGTACCGCCCTTGCCATCTGGCCAAGATCGCCATTGCGAACCATAAACGGGGCCAAGATCACCATTATCGTCTGCCCATTCGTCCCAAATTTTCACCCCATTTTCTTGCAACCAATAAACATTAGTATCCCCACGTAAAAACCATAAAAGTTCATAAACGATAGATCTAATATGCAAGCGTTTGGTAGTAAGAAGCGGAAAACCCTCACTTAAATCATAGCGCATTTGATAACCAAAAACCGAGCGAGTTCCAGTTCCCGTGCGATCACCCTTATCAAAGCCGTTTTCTTTTACATGTTTTAATAGATCAAGATATTGTTTCATATTTGCAATGATAAATGATTCTTTGATTACATGTTAGCTAGAAAATAATTGGAAAAGAAGTAAACTGGCAGTCTTTAATTCTTTTTCTTATGTCCTTACCCACCCACTTCATTCACTTTAACCCCAAACTCAACCTCACCCCCACAAGGGAGAGATATTATAAAACATAATTTTCGTATTCAATTTATAAAAACAGCCTTTAAAATAAGAGGGAAATCTATCTCCTCCCTCCCCCTTGCGGGGAGGGATTGAGGGTGGGGGTTTCTCCAAAAAGTGAGTATAAAATAGCCTTTTTTAAGTGACACTTTACTTTACAATATTA
>Ga0256834_1002435_pt1 | contig 11709 bp, 14 predicted proteins | sample 4281140metaG_FD_190536 | JGI IMG/M metagenome (GOLD analysis project Ga0256834, IMG submission 190536) | Hydrothermal vent microbial communities from East Pacific Rise, Pacific Ocean - 4281-140 | ecosystem: Environmental > Aquatic > Marine > Hydrothermal vents | place: Pacific Ocean: East... | reverse complement strand
TACTTGAAACGATCGAGAATATCGCCATTACTTTTATACTCCCGAAACCCATGACCAATATCAACTCTGTTTGGCATGCCTGGCAAAAGAGGGAAGAATGAAACTGACTTTTTTGGGAACCAGTGCCGGTAAACCGACCACAGAGAGGAATGTCTCAGCACTTGGATTGGAATTTGAGCAGGACAACAAGTGGTACCTCTTTGACTGCGGAGAAGCGACACAGCACCAGATCATGCGAAGCAGGCTTCGTATAGGTAGGCTCAAGACCATTTTCATCACGCATCTTCATGGAGACCACTACTATGGACTGCTGGGTCTGCTCTCCAGCAAAAAGCTGGATAAAGTCTTCAACCCTTTGACCATCTACGGTCCCAAAGGGATCAGCAAGTTCATTCGGTGTGCATTTGCCGATCTTTCATTCGAGCATCTTGGGTACCATCTGAAGATCATTGAATATGAAGTGGGAGAGACATTTGTATTTGACAAGTTTTCATTGAAAGTCCTGCCGCTTGTGCATTCTGTGGAGAGTGTTGCCTTTTATATCAAAGAGAATGACACATCTAATAAACTCAATGAAGAGAAGTTAAGGGCAGAAGGTCTGGAACCGTCTCCTCTTTACGGCGAATTGAAAAGAGGGCGAAGCATTGTTTTTCAGGGAAAAAAACTGAAGCCTGAAGAATTTATGCTTGAACCGGTACGGGGACGCTCTCTGATCATTGCAGGAGACAACAGCCAGCCTGCTGTCCTGGGAAATTGTCTGAATGATCTGGATCTGCTTGTGCATGAGTGTACCTATACCCAAGATGTTTATGACCATCTGCCGGAAAAAGTACAGCATACCACGGCGAAAGATCTTGGAGAAGCAGCAGAGGAAAAGCATGTCAAAAATCTCATTGCCACGCACATAAACCCGCGTTACAGTAAGAACAGCAAACTTGGTGTAGAGATGGTTTATGATGAGATCAAAGAGGGTTACAAGGGTAGACTTTTTATTGCCAATGATCTTGATGTCTATGTTCTTGGAAAAGATGGGGTGGTTCGGAAAGTGTAGAGAACCTTTCCGAATATAGAGTGTAGAAACAAACTCTTTAATAGTCTTCCAGCAGATAGCATAAACAGTCCTGAAGTACAATACTTTTATCCATCGTTATCATGGCCGGCATCATCGCTGTTTTGAGAGAGAGATTTCCGTTTTTGTTTTGGATGATCTCATAGGTGATGTCTTCACCTTCGGGTGATATGACTAAAAGCGGTTGATCTACCTTTGTGTAAGCAAAAACTTCACCTTTTTCCAACATGGTAAAGTTATGATGATCAAAGTTTTTCACTATCGTTAAATCAGTGTCAGTATTGCTCTCTACATCGTCTTCAAAGCAAAAGGTAATATTCTGATTTATCTTGACGGTGGCAGAATTTTTTACCAGTTGCAGGTCATGCTGGGCAAGGGGTTTTGTCGGAAAGTGGTCCATATGCATGAGATCATCGAGGAGTGCAAATGCTTTCTCTTTTGCCGGCTTGTTTCCAGGTGTTGAACATTCCAGTGTAATCGCCGGACAGATCCCGTCAAAAGCCATGGTTGAAACGCCTTTTGGTGATTTGAATACCATCCCGATATGATTAAAAAAAGCGCAAAGATATTTATTTTCTTCGGTATCATCTGTAATGCAGCCATAGTGCGGATTCTGTCCTGTGTTATTGTGCAGGTCAATGGCTGCGAACAGAGGGTCTTGATTAATGGTCTCAAACACTTTTTCAATAAGTTTTGCCGTATCTGTCTGCGGATCGGGTGTACCCGGCCATGCACGGTTAAAATCTACCTGACCGTCGATGGCTCTCAACCCCAATTCTGCAGCATCCACATTGCCCACAAAGAGCCACAGATCTCTGGGCAGGTTGTACCCATTGTCTGTCTGATATTTTTTAAAGATGTCCTGCAGGATCTCCAGACCACTGAATTCATTGCCATGCAGTAAGATAGAGACAAAGAGAGCAGGGCTTTTATTGCCTTCTAAATGGATAAGTGTCGGCTGTTCAAATACTTTTTTTATATCACGATAGGAAACATTTAAAAAGGCATCAGGTAGTTCATTGATGATGTTTAACCGGTTCATCTACAGACCCCATTTATGTACGGGAATGTTCTGTTTGGAATTTTGCATATAATCCTCCATCAATTTGGGAATGCTGTTATATTTTTTAAAATGTTCTAATTGCCATGAAGCACCGTTCTGTCCGCTTAAAGTTCTCTCTTTTATCGTATTCACATACATATCAATATTATCTATGCCTAAAGACTCAAGCCCCGTTTTTGTAAGTGCCAGTCCATCGTTTAAGATCCACTCTTTTAAAGAAATCCTCTTGGCATATTCAGGTTCATGAAACTCAGTTTCCAATCCGTTTTTTGCTACAGTGTAAAAATCATCTTTCAATGTTTCAAACGGTATCTTTTTGAGATCGATCTTTGATCTTACCAAGCCTTGAATGAGACCTATGAAAAACCATATATTGACCTGGGTATCTACAAGCGTAGGTCCGGATGGTAGTACACGAAGCTCAAGTCTCAGTGTATGTTTACCCTCTTTGTCTTTATCTAGAATAGGGCGGATCCATCTCCATATGGTACCATTGTGCAGATTGAAGTGGTGCAGATCACTGACCGGTTTGTTCTTCACATCTGCAAAGATGATCTTGAACATTTTATTTTGCTCGAACAGGTCGAGCCAGCTGTTTATGTACCCGTGTGCAAAATGTACCCTTTTTTCAGCACCATGCTCTCTTTGCTGTCTGTTCCGTGTATCGACAGATTGTTCAAAGATCGCGATGCGCGATTCATGCCAGGCTCGTTTACCCAAAACCAAAGAAGAATTCGCTCCGAACCCGACGAGCACAACAGAGGCCAGAAGCGCAGCATGATAATAGTCAACTGCCTTATCAAAAGGAACTTGAAAGTGGATCTGCAGGGAGGTTCCAAGTGCTTCAAGCATCACGTCATTTTTCTGTAAAGAGACTTCATCCTCACCATGAAACAGGATCTTGACACTTTCATGTCTCAGTTCTCTGATACGCTGAGACACCAGCGTATATCTGTGCATGTCTGACTGATACAGTGCTTTGTTGAAATGCTCAAGTTTTAAAGAGGGGAGCACCCCAAAGAGTCCAAGTTTCGCATTGAATTTTTGAGCAGTGTTCTGTCCCTGATCCCACAGTGAAATGAGATCTTTATTCAAATTTTCAGCTGCTTTCCCATCAAGTGTAAAAACATTTCCGTTGATCTCTAGATCGTATTTTGCAAGTTCATTGGTAAAAAGAGGGGAGCCGACAGTATCCAGTATCTTCTTGTTTATCGGATCAGGCAGATTGGTAGCGTCTAGGATACAGGCTTCCAGTTCATAGCCTATGCGGTATTTGTCTGAAAAAATTTCTGAGCCTTTCTCAAACAGTGTTTTAACATAGTCATGCTCATTAGACAAAGCTTTTTGAAAGGCTGTAAAATCTTCTTTTGTAAACTCTCTATGGCTTATTTCACTACCCATCCATTACCTTGTTTTTTATAAGTATAACAAAAAAATATCCAAATTTGGCTCATATGAAATTAGATTATATGATTGTTGAATTGAGAAATATTTGAGCCGCAGGATCAGATATTTCTCTTCAATAATGTGTTATAAACCTATTTAGGTATGCCTATGACATTTTTTCTAAAAATAGTTTTATATAAAATGGTACCGTTAAATGTTGAGTTTGTTAAATTATTTCCATCAAATATGGCTGAACCCAATGCCGATTCATTAAAATTACAGGTATCAATTTTTGCATGGGAAAAATCACCTTTCCAAATTCTTGCTCCTGTAAAATTAACATTTAATAAAGTTGCATAAACGAATGAGGCTCCTTTTATATTTGCATTGATAAATGTTGCATTACTCAGATCTGCATTGGAAAAGTTTGCTTTATGTGCAAGGGTATGAGAGAGGTTAGCATGTGATAAGTTTGCATCCCTTAGATCTGACATAGTTAGATCAATACCTCGTAGATCTGCATAACTTAGATCGCATTTGGGACAGTCTCCATCTTCTTTGAGCTTTTTTAAATCATTAGGGTTAAATGCAAGAAGTATATTTGAACAAATTGCCAACAGGAGGATTATCTTTTTCATTTTAAAGCCTTGAGTTTTTGAAGGAAGAGTTCTGCTTTGCTTCCTCCAATGATCTTGCTTTTCTCTTTAGCATCTTTATCTAGAAAGAAAAAGGTAGGAATACCAATATAATCAAATCCTTTTGGTAATGTATCTTTTTGAATATCAAGGGCTAAAACAACATAATGCTTCTGTATGTACTTTAATACTTTCTCATCTTTAAAAACAATGTCTTTCATGTAATTACATTCTGGACACCATACAGCAGAATACATCATCATCACTTCTTTATGCTCTTTATTTGCTTTTTCTATTGCTTTGTCAAGGTTATGTTCATATTGAAGTTCATTAGCAAATAATGATAGTGTACATATAATCAATAATAGTAACGATCTCATGTTTTTCCTTGATCCAGTGATTCTTTGATTTCATCCCGTTTGCAATCGATCTTGAATAATCCGTATTTAGCATGCTTTGCAGTAACATGGTAAAGATCCTCTCCATCATAGCATTTTATTGTTCGTGATTTCAAAATGATAGAGACAGGGTATTTTTGTCCACTCATAAGGCAAAAAAGATTTTCTTCTTTGACCAATGTAATATCTTTCATCATATACTCCTTCAAACTTTACACATTATAACAAATAAATATAATTAAATATTTTAAGAATATATTATAAAATGATAAAAAGTTATTTTATATAGAGTATTGACTTCAATTCCCTGCGTTCAAATCAATTTTAATATACTAGGATCATCCCAGATAATGATCCAAAGTAAATGCCATATCTTCATCCAACTCGAGATTTTTTCTCATCCATTTGAGATAACCCATGTCTTCATGACCGATCTCTTCAATGTCTCTGCCTTTATATTTTCCGAATTTAAAGATCTTCATCATGACCGGTGTTTGGGTCAGTTCTGCCATTTTCTGCATTGGGTTGAGTCCTGGGAACTGCTCTTGTGTGAGTTGTACAAGTTTAGAGAGCAGCAGTTTCATGACCAACACATCACCGATGGCATCATGGGCCTTGATGGTAATACCGAGTTTGTCAGCTTCTGCCCCTTCTGTTTTATAGAGATCAAGGCTGTAACGCAAGTATTGGAGTCTGTGGTAGGGACTGTCAGGTAACAGGTGTTTGGCGCAACGAACCGTATCGATTAGGGTGTAGTGATTGGTAAAACCCTCTTTTTCCAGCATACCCAGATCAAAACCAATATTATGGGCAATAAGGTAGTTCTCTTTCTGATTCAACGCTTCCACTTTTTTTGCAAAAGCTGTGTCAGCGTAGGGAGGCTGGTTTTCTATGACATCCGGAGTGATATTATGTACTTCCATCGCTTCAATACTGATAGGTACAGAGGTAGAACAGAGTTCGTCAAAGATTTCAATATTCTCTTTAGAATGTACGATCAGCGCACCAACTTGTATAATGCGATCCTGCTCCTGGTTTCCTGTGGTCTCTGTGTCAAATAGTACGTATGCTGCCATGCTTTTCCTTGTTGAATTATGTAGGGAATAGTATCTAATTTCTACTAACATTCCAAACTCTAAATCACAAATGGTATAATAATCACAACTATTACACAGGAGTATAATAAATGTCAATGGATGCAAGGCTTATAGAACATATGATGAATCCTAAAAACTATGGTACCTTAGAAGCTGCAGACGCTCAGGGTATAGGTAAGAACCCGGATAATGGTGAAAAAGTGGCGATCTATATACGTGTGGGGAAAGATGAAACTGATCCTTACATTGAAGATATGAAATTTCAGGCTATCGGATGTACCACGACTGTGGTGGCAGGTTCCATGCTGACAGAAGAGGCAATAGGACTGAATCTAAATGGGGTAAAAAACTTGGTAGAGGCTACCATGAATCTGCTCGATAAGCTGCCTTCTGAAGATGCAGCCTGTTCCGAAATGGTTGCCCTGGCGATCAAGGCTTCGGTTGATACTTATGAGGAACGAAGGTCTGACCCTGAATATCCGGTCATCACATATAAAGTACAGAACTCCTGTGTTCCCAAAGAAGAAAATATGCAAAAGGAAGAAAATTAATATGAAAACAGTAATGATAAAAACACATGAAGCATGGTTGGCAACACTCATGGCAGGTTTTATGAGTAAAACAGAGAACAAGCAAGTGCTTTTTGATTTTTCAAATATCCTGTTCAGACATTTTAATTGGCTGGAAAATGAAATCATTGAATTGGAAGAATCTTACAGCTATGAAAGAGATGCCATTCCCATAAAAGTGGAGAAACTCTCTGAGATGCTCAATAATATCATTCACAGACTCGATGAGATTGACCTTCAGCTTTTAAGTTCTCCTGACAAAAATCTGGATGAACGTATCAGCTCAGATATCAAATATATGCGGGATGTATTGCATACTATGAAGGATGAAGATATTACAGCTTTCAGTATGGAGCGTAAATTCCCCGGGATCGACCTGACCGAAGAAGCCACAGACGCATTGACACTGTTCCTTTTTGAAGAGACCTATAAAGAGTATGAACTCATTATGATCTACAATTATCTGAAAGCACACAGCTCTGATGCGTATTTGAACAGGATATTTCAAATATTGATCGATGAGAGTTTTTTTCACTTGAAACGTTTTGGTGATATGGGCGCAAAGATGGGCATACTTGCTGTGCCACGTGTGGTCATGAAAGAGCTTTATCAGGTTGAAGATGTAGTACAGTTCCTCAAAGACGGTATAAATGAAGAATTGGCTGCGAAAGAAGAGTGTAAAAAACTGTCGGAAGCTGTTGCAAAAGACAGTCCAGAGTTGGAGAAATTCTTTGATTTTATTAACCATCAGGAGAATTATCATATTTCTCTGATGACCGATGCTTTGGCATATTTTGCAAAGAAAAATAATGACTAAACATTATACATCGATCTTGTCAAATATGTTTGGGAAATTCGCTTCCCATCCTTTTCCGGCTATCATTCAACATAGTATCAATGCGACATACGTCAAGCTTATGGGACTGGATATGAGCGAGTTCAGAGAACCGAGTACCTATAAGACACTCAATAAGCTTTTTACGCGTGCACTGGAGATACCAAGAGAGATCCCTGAAGGCAGATCAAAGCTGCTGTGCGGAGTGGATGCACTTATTACGGATGCAGGAACTGTCACCGAAGGAAAAGCATACCAGATCAAAGGTATGTCCTATTCTATAGAAAAGCTTTTTGGTGAGTATCATCAGAATGCTGTTGCAAAAGTAGAGGGAGGGGAATTCATTAATTTTTATTTGTCTCCGAAAGACTATCACCGATATCACCTTCCTATGGATCTGAAGATCCTTTCTTTAACGCATATTCCCGGTAAGCTTTATCCTGTTAATTTTCCATTGCTTCGTCATAAAAAAGAGCTTTTTATTGAAAATGAACGTGTTGTGATAGAGTGTGAAGATAAAAAAGGCAGAACGCAAATATTGGTTCTGGTAGGTGCGTTGAATGTAGGGAAAATGGTTGTGACCTTCGAAGAGAATATTCAAACTAATTCGGAAATACGTGAACCGAGACATTATAAATATGATGATCTCTGGTTGGAAAGGGCTGAACTGTTCGGCTGGTTTGAAATGGGATCAACTCTTTTGACTTTTTCAAAAAAAGGAAGTATTCTTCCCGAAGTTTCCATCAACCAAAAAACAAAATTTACAGATGTATTGGGAAAAATAAGATAACAAGGAGCTTTCTATGTTAGTGGTAAAAGAGATACAGGAATACGCAGAGATACGCACTAAAGCACGTGCATACCTCTGCTATATCATGAGTCGAAATATCTCCCAGAGTATTGAGGGTGAAACGACACTTGAAAGTGTGATAAAGAGAATTGACAAACTCAAGGAAGCCATACCCCGTGCCGAAGTGATCTATGCGATCGACGGTAACGGTAAACAAATGGTGGACAATATTTCATCCAAGTCAAAACTCAGAGGTTTCGGTAAAGGTGAAGACAGAAGTGATAGAGCTTATTATTATAAAACCATCGATGAACACCGGTGTATGCTTACAGATCCTTACCCGTCACTCATTTCAAATGATCTTGTCGTTACAGCAACATTTCCTCTGTATGACAAAGATGACACTCTTTTAGCAATTATATGCATTGATATCACACTACAGAATATTCTTAAAATGGTACATCCCAGCTCCATTGACTCTACTTTCGGATCAGTGAGCAAATGGGTCTATACAGCTTTTTCTGTAGCTCTTTTTGCTGTTGCTCTGCTTCTCTTTATTAAAGGCATTACAAGCTTTTTACATTTTGGGGTAAATCTTTCTGATATAGATGTCAATAAAATATTCAAATCAACTATTCTTCTTACCTTGTCACTGGCGATCGTCGATCTGGTCAAAGCGATCTTTGAAGAGGAAGTATTGGGGAAAGAGAAGAAGAAAGACAGTTCGGAGGACAGTCATCAGACGATGGTACGTTTTCTGGGTTCCATTATTATTGCCATATCAATCGAAGCTTTGATGCTGGTATTTAAATTTGCACTGACTGATCCCGGAAAATTATTGTATGCAGTCTACCTGATAGTGGCGATCTCAGTACTTATTATTGCACTTTCTGTCTATTTGAAAGTCAATCAGAAACTAAAGAACAGTAAATGAATCAAAAACTGATCATATTCGATATGGATGGTACACTGATCAATTCTTCATTGACCATTGCCAATGCCATCAATTATGTACGGAAAAATCTTGGTTTTGCACCTATGGATCAAAAGGAGATCCTTAGAATGGTCAATGACCACACACTCAATCCTGCTAAAACATTCTATCATGCTGAAGCCTTTGACGCAGACCATGAAAGATGGTTTTCTGAATACTATACACGCAACCATGAAAAAGAGTTAGTGCTTTATGACGGAATCAAAGAAATGCTGGATCTACTTAAAGAAGAAGGGTATGCACTGGCTGTGGCGACCAATGCTTACCGGGGTTCAACTATCGAATCACTCACACATTTGAATGTCTATGATCACTTCGATGCCATTGCCTGCTATGATGATGTTGAGAAGGGCAAACCATACCCTGATATGCTTTACAAGATCCTTGATGAACTGGATCATAGTAATGATAAATCTATCTTCATTGGAGACGGCCCGCGGGATGAAGCCGCCAGCAAAAATGCTGATATTCCTTACCTCATGGTTGACTGGGGATTTACGGAGCATACGAATGCTGTACGCTCTGTGGATGAGTTAAAAGAGATACTTCTCTAGGTATATTTCTTATGCACCCCATATAGATCGATGATTAATAGTTTGCTAAAAGAGGTACCCAAATATCTACGTATGGGCTTGTAATGATCTAGCATTTTTACTCGTTTCAACTTATAATATGGGAACGAGTAAAGTGCTTCGGGAAGTAATTTATTTAAACAAAAAATATGCTAAAATTCACAAAAAATAAAGAGTATAAAGAATGAATAAATCATTGATCACCGATATCTTTTCCATATTACTGATAGGGATGTCATACCTTATTCCAGCACAGTATCATCATGCAGTACTTTTTACCGGACTCTTTGCACTCTCAGGCGCCGTGACCAATCAGCTTGCTATCCATATGCTTTTTGAAAAAGTACCTTTCCTATACGGCTCTGGTGTCATAGAAAAGAACTTTGACACTTTTAAAGTTTCGATCAAAGAGATGATCATGAAACAGTTCTTTACTAAAGAGCAGTTAGGGAATTTCTTTGCACAGGAAGAACAGAAGATAGACCTTGCCCCTTTGGTGGAGGATGCAGACTTTACCCCTGCCTTTGAGGCACTTAGTAAAACAGTCATGGAATCACAGTTTGGTGGAGCCATCTCCATGTTCGGTGGAGAAGAGGCTTTAGAAGGTTTACGCGAACCTTTTTCCAAAAAACTGAAATCAGCAGTAAGTTCCATCGTCTCTTCTGATACATTCAAAACACAACTTGATCAGCATATTCAAAACTCTGCACTCTCTGACGATATGATCGATGCGGTTGAAGGGTTGATCACGAGACGTTTGGAAGAACTGACACCTAAAATGGTCAAAGAGCTTGTCCAGGAATTGATCAAAGAGCATTTGGGATGGCTTGTGGTCTGGGGTGGTGTTTTTGGTGGATTGATAGGCCTTTTATCCTCCTTTCTATTATAAATAATTTAAGATGAACATAAGAAAAATTTTATTTTTAATTCAATTTAATTTGATAAAATACGTCAATTTAATTAATTGAACTCTCTGAATAGCTAGGTTATTCAGAGAGTTCAATAATCACGGAGTATGAATGAACAAACTGAAACTGCTAATGGCTACAATGATCTTCTCTTCCCTCTCTTATTCTAAAGATACTTTCACCTCTTATGCGGATATGTGTGAGATCTCTGACGGGCAGGAATGTGCAAACAACCATGATGAAGTGAGAAATCTTCAATTGGCACTTAACTCTGATAAAAGTCTGAATCTACATCTTGCCTCAGATGGGAAGTGGGGAGATAAAACAAAAGAAGCGGTACAGAAGTTTCAGGAAAAACATAAGATCACACCGGCACTTGGATATGTGGGAAACAAAACAAAAATCCAATTGGATAAAATATCTAAACATATAAAACTTCCTGTGCTGAAAGTTGCTTCTTCAAAAAAAGAAATGCTCAGTACAAGCAGTTGTTATGTAGATTTTAAGAAACATACCAATCTGAGAAAAAGCTATAAGGTGTTCAAAGATAATAAATTACTCGGTAAAGCGAACGGGAAAAATACGATCCTCAAAATAGATGTGAGTGAGCAGAGAGTCAAACTGTTGGTCAATGGAAAAGTAGCACTCTCTTCACCTTGTACTACGGGGGCAAAACATAAATTTGAACCTAATACAAAAACCTACAGAGACAAACATACACCACTTGGTACATTTAAAATAACAGAGAAGATCGCAGCAAAGAAATCAACGATCTTTGGTGAAATGTATAGAAACGGTAGAAAAGTGTACCATGGAGACAGAAGAAAATATAGAGGTCCTAAAGCAAAATATGTAGGGCATACTATGCATCACTGGATGCGTCTGACAAGTGGTGGCATAGGTCTGCATGCCAGTAAGTATATTAAAAGAAATCCTGGCAGCAATGGTTGTGTCAGACTCCCGTTCAAAATCGCAAAAACGATTTTTTCTAAAGTAAGACCAGGTACAAAAGTAATGGTCGTCAACTAAAACAGCGACGTTTTACGCCCAGAAATCCTCATCGGTCATTCCACCGCTTTTCTTTGTTGCCACCATTTGTGTTTTCATGACCTTTAGACCCTTGTAATCAGTGGCATCATATTCTTTGATGTGCAGAAGTTCACATCTGTCATCAAAGGCTGCTTCAAGTTCTCCTTCATTCAAAAGAAAAGCAGGGTTTGACGGAACCCTTTCATTGCTCTGGTCATGCAGGAATGTTTCCATAAGAATGATACCGTTGGGCTTGAGTGCATCGATCATAGGATCAAAAAGAGAACGATCCAGGAAATAAACACAGACAATAAGATCATATTTTTCTTTGGGTAGCGTATAACTGTCAAAGTCAACCTCTTTT
>Ga0256834_1002434_pt1 | contig 11711 bp, 7 predicted proteins | sample 4281140metaG_FD_190536 | JGI IMG/M metagenome (GOLD analysis project Ga0256834, IMG submission 190536) | Hydrothermal vent microbial communities from East Pacific Rise, Pacific Ocean - 4281-140 | ecosystem: Environmental > Aquatic > Marine > Hydrothermal vents | place: Pacific Ocean: East Pacific... | reverse complement strand
CGGAGACGGGGTCAACGACGCGCCCGCACTGAAAAAAGCGGATACCGGAATCGCCGTCAGCGGAGCCACGGACGCCGCCAGAGCCGCCGCCGACATAATTTTGCTTTCTGCCGGACTCAAAGTGATCGTAGAGGCTATAAAAGAGGCAAGAATTACGTTCGAGAGAATGAAAAGTTATACTGTTTTCCGAATCGCGGAGACAATAAGAATCATTATTTTCATGACCCTCTCAATCGTCGTTTTCAACTTCTATCCCCTTACTTCGGTAATGATTATAGTTTTGGCCCTGTTAAACGATATTCCCATACTCGCTATAGCGTACGACAACACCAAAATCAGAAAGCTCCCGGTCAGGTGGGATATGCACGAAATGCTGGTTCTCTCCAGCTGGCTCGGTTTGGCCGGAGTTCTGAGTTCATTTACGATCTTTTACATAGTCATGATATACCTAAAAACCCATCCCGAGAGCGCACAGCTGCTGCCCCATGTTCCCGCATGGGTAAATATGGATCTTCAATCCTCCTGGCACTCCTTTGTACAATCCCTGTTTTTTGCCAAAATGGTTATCGCGGGTCACGGAACGATCTACAACACCCGTATAGACGACTGGTTTTGGAAAAAACCGTGGCCTTCGCCTGTACTGTTTGGGGCCACGTTTATTACCAGAGTTATAGGAACCCTCATAGCAGTATACGGATTTGGCCTAATGACGCCCATAGGCTGGGAATGGGCGATATTTATGTGGGTATACGCCGCTTTGTGGTTTGTTTTTAACGATCTGGTAAAGGTCGCGGTATTGAGATACTATCGACGTTCAAAGGGGATAGAGGTATTATGAGCTACCATCTTCCGAAAGAGCTGATAGATTTTATCTATGTATCCGTTCTCTCTTTTTTGGTGGGTCTTGAGCTAAAAACCTATAGACTATACGGATCGCAAAAAGAGAAAGCTTATCACATCGGCTCAACCAGAACCTTTACCTTTATAGGTATTATGGGTTATATTTTCTTTCAGATAGACAAACTGTTTTATCTTAGCGGATATATAGCTTTGATAGCGATATACCTATACTACTACCAATTCAAACTTCACAGGGAGAAAACCTCCATAATATCTTTTTTGCTAATCTCTTTGGTCTACTCTTTCGGTCCATTGAGCGTCTCTTTCGATATATGGATGTCGGCTCTGCTGTTTGTATTGATAGTTTTTGTGCTAAATTCCAACAGAAGTCTTCGCTATCTGTTTGAAAAACTAAATCTCCAAGAATTCGAAACTCTTGGCAAATTTCTGCTTTTAAGCGGCGTTATTCTCCCCCTTTTGCCGGATACAAAACTGCCGTATATAGAGATCTCCCCCTTTAAGATCTGGCTTGTGGTGGTTATAATCTCTTCGATCTCCTACGGCAGTTACATAGCGCAAAAATATATTTTCAAAAGCAGAGGATATATGCTAACGGCTATCTTGGGCGGACTCTACTCCTCTACGGCGACTACGGTGGTCTTGGCAAAGAAAAGCTCCGCTTCGGGCGATATAACTACCGGAGCCATTATAGCGGCAACGGCGATGATGTACGTTAGAATATTGATAATTTCGGTAATTTTCAATAAAGATGTGGCCGATATCCTTTTACCGCCTATGCTTATATTTTTTCTTATAGGAATCTCCATAGGGCTTTATTATTATAAAAGAGTCGCAAAAAAAGCTCAGGCTCCTATTGACGACAGAAATCCCCTGGAGCTTGGTACCGCCTTTTTGTTCGCGCTGCTTTTTATGATTATGATGGCCGCCACTATGTACGTAACTTCCAGATTCGGGGACGCGGGGTTGAAATTTCTATCTTTTATTATAGGCTTTACCGACATAGATCCTTTCGTTCTATCTTTGTTGACCGGCAAATACTCTCTAGAAACTGCGCAGATTGCCACCGCAATTTTGATAGCGAGCGGCTCAAACAATATTTTAAAAGCCGCCTACGCTCTATTTTTCGGTAAAGAGCGTACACTCAAAGCCTCGGTTTGGCTGCTGTTTTTAGGCGTTTTTACGATAGGATATGCATATCTCGATCCGATTATAAAGGAGCTGTTATGAAAAAAAGAGGCAAATTGCCCTGGCAACACCCCAAGTCCATCAAAGAGGAACCAAAAGCCAAAGAACTATTGGAAAAGATCTTCAACAGTCCCTCCTACAAGCCTTCGATAGAGGATGTGGATTTTCTCAAAAGCGACGAAACCAGAGGCCTCAGACTCCAGCTGGATTACTTAAAACCGGAACTGATTATGAAAGAACACGGAATCAAACACACCGTTGTCGTTTTTGGCAGCGCCAGAATCAAAGAGCCCAAAACGGCAATCGACGAACTGGAGAAAATCAGAAGGAAACTCGAAAAAGAGCCCTCCTCCAAAGAGTTGCTAAAAGCGCTGAAAAACGCCGAGAAGATGGTAGAAAAGAGTATATACTACGAAGAGGCCAGAGAGTTCGGAAAACTCGTGGGAAGAGCGGGAAAAGGACCGCACGACAACACTCTAATTATTATGACCGGAGGCGGACCCGGAATTATGGAGGCCGCAAACAGAGGAGCTTATGAAGTGGGCGCAAAAAGCATCGGCTTGAACATCCAGCTACCTCACGAGCAGTATCCCAATCCTTATATAACCCCTTCTTTATGTTTTCAGTTTCACTACTTCGCGATCAGAAAACTCCACTTTCTTCACAGAGCCTGCGCTTTGGTGGTTTTTCCAGGAGGTTACGGAACTCTCGATGAACTTTTCGAAACTCTTACTCTAATCCAGACCGCCAAAAACGATCCGATACCGGTAGTATTGATAGGAAAAGAGTATTGGAGCGGACTGATTGATTTTAAACTGATGGTGGAAGAGGGAACGATAGATCCCGAGGATCTGAATATTTTCACCTACAAAGAGAACGCACGGGAAGCCTGGAGCTACATTCTAAAATGGTACGAAAAAAGAGGATTGTCGCTATTTAACGACGAGGGAGGCAAAAAATGAGATATATAAAGTGGTTTAGGGAACTGGGAATCGACAGCGTCGCCGAAGTAGGAGGCAAAAACGCCAATCTGGGCGAGATGTACAACAGATTGACTCCTCTTGGGGTAAAGGTTCCAAACGGTTTTGCGATAACCTCTGGAGCCTATATACACTATCTTGAACGAAACGGTCTCGACAAGGCCTTAAAAGCTCTCTTTGAGGGCTTCGATCCAAACAACATAGAAGAACTAAAAAGAGTGGGGAAAAGCGCCAGAGAGATGATAATGAGATCCCAGATCCCTTCCGATTTAGAGAGAGAAATTCTAAACGGATACGATCTGCTGAAAAAAGAGTACTCTCAAAGCTTGAGTCTGGCGGTTAGAAGCAGCGCCACCGCCGAAGATTCGCCCACTGCATCTTTTGCGGGACAGAACGAAACATATCTGAACATACGAGGTGAGGAGAATCTGCTCTGGGCATACAAGATGTGTCTTGCTTCTAACTTTACCGACCGTAGCATAAGCTATAAATATACGCACGGTTTCGACCCTATGAGGGTGTATCTCTCGGTTACCGTAATGAAAATGGTCCGCAGCGATCTTGGCAGCAGCGGAGTAATGTTTTCGATAGACACCGAGAGCGGATTTAAAGAGGCGGTGTTTATAAATTCCGCCTGGGGACTCGGAGAAAACGTGGTTCAAGGAAGTATAGAACCCGATAGTTTTTATATCTTTAAACCTACTCTGAAAAAGGGATATAAAAAGGTTTTGAAAAGATCTTTGGGTTCCAAAGAGAAGATGATGGTTTTTAGCCAGACCGTAAACAGAACCAATCTCGCCGAACAGTTTACCAAGAACGTTAAAACGCCTATAGAAAAACGTATGAGATTCTCCATTAGCGACGAAGAAGCAGTGAAGCTGGCCGAATGGGCGATCAAAATCGAGGAGCACTACTCGCAAATAAACGGCAGATATACGCCGATGGACATGGAGTGGGCCAAGGACGGCGAAGATGAAGAGCTGTATATGGTCCAGGCGAGACCCGAAACGGTACACTCAAAGGAAAAAGAGAACTTTTTTGAGATCTACAGACTAAAAAGCAGAGGCAAGATCCTTTTGACTGGTCACGCCGTCGGAGAGAAGATCGGAGCTGGCAAGGTTAAAATTTTACGCTCTATGGCCGAATCGGAAAAGTTCAATCCCGGAGACGTTCTAGTCGCCCCCACCACCAGTCCGGACTGGGAACCGGTTATGAAAATCGCCTCCGCCATCGTCACTGAAACCGGTGGCAGAACCTGTCATGCGGCGATAGTAAGCAGAGAGCTGGGAAAACCTGCGGTTGTCGGAGCCAAAAACGCCACAAGAATTCTAAAAGAGAACATCGAAGTCACCGTAAGCTGTGCCGAGGGAGAGATAGGCAGAGTCTACGAAGGAGTTTTGGATTTTGAGGTGGAAAAAATTGATACTTCATCGCTCCCCAGACCCAAAACAAAAATAATGATGAATCTGGGAAATCCCGAACTGGCGTTTTCGCTGGCGAAGCTGCCGGTTGACGGAATAGGTTTGGCCAGGATGGAGTTTATAATAAACAACCATATAAAAGCCCATCCCATGGCTATACGCCATCCAGAACTCCTTAGCGACACCGAACGCGCTCTTATAGACGAACTCTCATTTCCCTTCGAAGGCGACGCATCCGATTTTTTCGTAAAGACTCTCAGCGAAGGGGTGGCTACGATTGCATCCTGCGTCTATCCTAAAAAGTGTATAGTTAGAATGAGCGATTTTAAAAGTAACGAATACGCCAATCTATTAGGCGGCAGACATTTCGAACCGATAGAGGAAAATCCTATGCTGGGCTTTAGAGGAGCCGCCAGATATACCCATCCCTCGTATGCCGAAGGATTCGAATTGGAATGTATAGCCCTAAAAAGAGCGATATTCGAAATGGGATTTGAAAATATCGCTATTATGATACCGTTTTGCAGAAGGATCGAGGAGGCAAAGCGAGTAAAAGAGGCGATAATCAAAAACGGTCTAGGCGAAGTGGAACTTTACGTAATGTGCGAAGTTCCGAATAACGTACTTTTAATAGACGAGTTTTTAAAGATTTTCGACGGAATCAGTATCGGTACGAACGATCTGACTCAACTGACCCTGGGAGTGGATAGGGACAGCGAAATAGTCTCGTTCGATTACGACGAAAGGGACGAAGGTGTCAAAGCTATGGTAAAAATGGCCGTACAAGGCGCAAAGCGAGCCGGCAAATATAGCGGACTGTGCGGTCAGGCACCCAGTGACTATCCGGAGTTTGCCGAGTTTTTGGTATCGCTGGGTATAGAGAGTATGAGTCTAAACCCGGACTCCGTTTTAAAAATATTAAAAGATGTGGCGGAGATGGAAAAATGAGACTCGTTTTACTCAGACACGGACAGAGTTTATGGAACGCCAAAAACCTCTTTACGGGCTGGATCGACGTAGATCTTAGTGAAAAGGGCGAAATCGAAGCGAAAATCGCGGGCAAAATCTTGAAACAAAACGGCATCTATCCTCAAATCTGCTTTACCTCCTATTTAAAAAGAGCGATACACACGGCGCAATTGGCGCTGCGAGAGATGGAGTGGGAACATATAGACGTATTGCGCAGTTGGAGACTCAACGAAAGGCATTACGGAAAATGGCAGGGCAAAAATAAACTCGAAGTGGAAAAAGAGTACGGAAAAGAGCTCTTTTTCGCCGTTCGCAGAGGCTACGAGGTACCGCCTCCGCCTCTGGAACCGGAGGATCCAGATTTTGATAGATTATACCCATTGGAAAAAAAGTACGAAAAGATCGGTTATATGCCCAAAAGCGAATCTCTAAAGGAGACCAAAGAACGAGTTCTTTACTATTTTTACGAAAAAATAGTTCCGGCCATGTTCAGTCTAAATACCGTACTAGTGGCTGCTCACGGCAATTCTCTGAGAGCCTTGATCATGCATATAGAAAATATAGATCCTACCGAAATTTCAAAAATCGAAATACCTACCGGAACGCCGATCCTTTACCGCTTTGACCGCAATATGAAAGCGATTCATAAAACGATACTGCAAAAGGATTGAAAATGGTTACTGTAACATCCTACGGAGCCGCCAAAACGGTAACCGGCTCGTGTCACGTAATGGAATTGGAGGACTCTACCAAAATTATGATCGACTGCGGAATGTTTCAAGGTACCGAAGAGCACAGAAACTACGAACCGTTCGGATTCGATCCAAAAAGCGTCGACTATCTTTTAATAACCCACGGGCATCTGGACCACGTAGGCAGAATACCGCTTTTGGTCAAAGATGGATTCAGAGGGACGATAGTCGCAACGGAAGCTACTTTAGACATAGCTAAAATCGTCCTGCTCGATGCGGCGAAACTGATGGAGGAGGATTACAAAACCCGTTACAAAAAAGCGTTGAGAAAAGGAAAAGAGAAACTTGTAAAAAAACCTCTATATACCGAAGAGGATGTAAAAAAAGCCTTCAGACTGGACAAAATAGTGGTCAATTACGGAAAAAGAGTCAAACTCGCCAAAAAAGTATCCGCCATTTTTTACGATGCCGGGCATATAATAGGCTCTTCCTTTATCGAGATAAGATACCCCGAGTTTTCGATAAAAAAAAGCGTTATATTCAGTGGAGATCTGGGCAACAAAAAAAACGGCGTGTTGCCGCCTCCTCAATATCCTCCATCGGCATCTACCCTCTTTGTCGAGTCCACCTACGGCGACAGACTCCACAGATCATACAAAGATAGCGTAACCGAATTCAAAAGAGCGGTAATAGATACTATTTTGAGCGGAGGCAACGTATTAATACCCTCCTTCGCCATAGAGAGAACCCAGCAGATACTCTGTATTTTAAAAGAGATGAGCCAAAGAGGAGAACTGCCCTCCTCTACCAAGGTCTTTCTAGATAGCCCCATGGCGATAAAAACCACGAAGGTTTATCAAAAACATAGATATCTGCTGGCTAAACGGTGCAAGAAATCGGACAAACCATTTAAATTCAAACAGCTAATACCGGTTACTACGGTAGAAGAGTCCAAAAAGATCAACTATCTATGGTCGGGCAACATAATAATCGCCGGCAGCGGAATGTGTACCGGAGGAAGAATATTGCACCATTTTAAACACAGATTATGGAACAGAAAAAACAGCGTAATTTTCGTGGGTTATCAAGCAAAAGGAACTCTCGGCCGTGAGATAGTCGATGGGGCCAAGTTTATCAAAATATTCGACGAGGAGATAGTGGTGAGGGCCAAAATTTACACGATAAACGGTTTTTCCGCGCACGCCGATCAGGGTGAACTGATAGAATGGATATTGGAAATTGCGGATCTGCAAAAAATATTTTTGATACACGGAGAGGAGGAGAAGCAAAAAATTCTGAAAACCGCGCTGTCAAACGCGTTGAATATAAAATCACATATCGTAACCGACAGAGAAAAGATTTTTATATAGCGCTAAACAAAAGGGCTAAAAGGTTCAAAAAAGGGTAAAATAGACCAAAATCTTTGCGGGAGAAAGTTTATGCCTGAATACGAAATTTACGAACTTCTCTCAAAATACGGTATACGCACTCCATATTACAAAGTTTTCCCTATAGATAAAAGTCTCTACTTCGACAAATTTCCGGCGGTATTGAAGATCTCTTCAAAAAAGGTGAGCCACAAGAGCGAGGTGGGTGGAGTCAGAGTCGGAATTGACAGTAACGAAGAGTTAAAAAGAGCCAAATACGAAATGGTCAAAAACCTTCAAAAAAACGGTATTTTTCTCGATTCCGAAGACCGTTTCATAGTAGAGGAGAGCCTAAAAGGCACAGAGTTCTATATAGGCGGGATTTACGACAATATTTTCGAGGAGGTTTTGCTTTTCGGTCAGGGCGGCATATTTATAGAAATTCAACAGGACATCTGTTATATCGATACCGAAGCCGAAGAAGATGAAATATTAAAAAGTATTTCCAAAACAAAGATCTCGGCACTTTTAAAGGGTTATAGAAACATCAGCATAGACAAAGATGAGCTCCTAAGAACGATAAAAGCCTTTCAAAACTTTTTTAAAAACGAAGATATAACCGAATTCGACGTAAATCCTCTCGTTTATACCGAGGAGGGATTTATCGCCGTAGATGCTAGAATCAAGGAAGGCAAAAAGAGAAAACCCCTAACTCGCAGATCCAGGCACGATCTGTTTGAGAACAACAAAGTAGCCATAATAGGAGCTTCAAATCACAAAAACAGCGTGGGATACGCTATAGCCAAAAACGCTCTTTTGAGTTATTGCGACATATATTTCGTTAACCCTAAACTAGATAAGCTTTTTGGCAAAAAGGTTTACAAAAATGTAGAGGAGCTCGAAGATATAGATACCGCCCTCATTGCAGTACCGGCGGAATCGGTGGCGGACATTGCGGAAAAACTGGCCTTGAAAGGGGTAAAAAATATAGTCGTCATCTCCGCGGGATTCAAAGAGAGTGGAAATATACAAGAAGAAAATAGGCTGCAAGAGATAGCGAAAAGATACCATATCAATATCGTAGGTCCCAACTCTCTCGGAATATACAACTCGCAAAAAAGCCTCAATCTGACATTTACCGCACAGACCGTTATTCCGGGCAGAATAGGTTTGATATCGCAATCCGGCGCGGTATTGAGCGCCTTGGTGGACAAGGCCTCGGCTCACTCGATAGGATTTAGTCATATAATCTCTTTGGGAAATATGGCCGATTTCGATTTTGCGGACGCCATTGAGGCGCTACAAAAAAGCCCGGAGTGCTCGCATATAAACATATACGCCGAAGGGTTGAAAGATGGAAAAGAGTTTTTAAGGAAAATCCGAAAAAGCAAAAAGCCCATATACGTCTATAAATCCGCAAAAAGCAAGGAGGCAAAACAGGCCGCCTTTACCCATACGGGAAACATCAGCGGCGAATATGAAATGGTGCTGGGACTGTGCGAAGCCGCCGGAGCGAGCATAAAACAGGATATCGACGAACTGATTTTCGCTCCAGATTTTCAGAGTTTCGAAGAGGTTCTTATAATCTCCAACGCTGGAGGCCCGGCCACTATATTGACAGATATCGTTGTCTCTTCGAAAAAAAGGCTCTACGTACTTAGCGATGAGGAGATAAAAAAACTGAACGAAGTTCTTCCTCCGATGTGGTCCAAAAAAAATCCCGTCGATATACTGGGCGACGCCACCTCTAAAAGATACGAAAAAACGCTCGAAATTCTATATAAACGCTCTTTGCTAATCTTTGTAGTGGTAACTCCGCAGTTTATGACCGATTCTTTGAATATCGCAAAAATACTTCCTAAATCCAAAAATATCATTCCGATCTTTTTCGGTGAACAGAGTTTCAAAGAGACGTTCGAATATTTCCGCTCGAACTCGATACTCTTTTTCAACGACCTGGAGAACGTCAAAAACATTCTTTAATGATTTAATTGATAAAATAGCGTCAAAAGTGATCCAAGGAGTTTCGATGAAAAAACGTGTGGCAATAAACGGTCTAGGAAGAATAGGTAAAATGGTGCTATGGCACTACGTTACCGCAGGACCTAAAAATATCGAAATAACAATTGCGAACGGAGGAAGCGGCACACCCGAAGATCTGGCGTATATGCTCGAATTCGATTCCGTTCACGGCAGATTTCCGGCAATCGTGGAGTATGACGAGAATAATCTCTATATCAACGGAGAAAGAATCGAAATAGTGGACGAAAGGGATCCGGCAAAACTGCCCTGGCGAGACAAAGGCGTAGATATAGTTCTTGAGTGTACCGGAAAATTCACAAAAGGAGCGCAAGCGGCAAAACATATAGAGGCCGGTGCCAAAAAGGTTTTGATATCGGCTCCTGGCAAAGAGGTGGATCTAACGGTAGTAATGGGAGTCAATCACGACTGGTACGATCCAAAAAAGCACCACGTCATCTCCAACGCCAGCTGTACCACAAACTCTTTGGCGCCAGCGATGAAGGTTTTAGAAGAAAACTTCGGAGTCAAAAACGCCTCGGTTACGACTGTTCACGCATATACCTCCAGTCAGGTCACCATAGATAGAAAAAAACCGGGCAAACATCGCAGAGGTCGAGCGGCCGCCATCAACATCATCCCTACCACTACCGGGGCTGCTACAGCTACCACGGAGGTAATCCCCTCTTTAAAAGGTAAAATGAACGCCATGGCTCTTAGAGTTCCAGTTCCGGACGGAGCCGTTACCGAAATAGTCGCTCTTTTGAATAAAAAAGCCGACGAGCAGGCTATAAACGCAGCATTCGAAAACGCCATGAACGGCGATCTAAAAGGGATTTTGGAGATAACTTACAAGGAGGTGGTATCCACCGACATATTAGGAAATCCCCACTCATCCATCATAGACGGGCTCTCCACGCAAGTAATAGGAGACAACATGGTCAAGGTTCTTGCGTGGTACGATAACGAATACGGATATGCCAAACGTCTTCTGGAGTTGGCTTCTTTCGTGGCTGAGAGAATGTAGGCTTTCTCTCAGCTCTGCTTCGAAACCACTCTGCCGGTAAAGTATCTCAACGCCGCTTCCAAAACGAAAGCCGCCGCCACGGAAAATATCAGCCAATATCCAACCGCCGGCATCTTGTGATAGGTATAAATCAGAGTCAACACGGTAATGCCAAAAGTGGCAACCAGGGCAAAAGTCAACATAACAGGATTGGCTTTCGTTTTATCGATTACGAAAAAGTGTCCTAGATGCACCAGTCCCTGAACGATCAAAACTACCAGCGAAGCGATAACGGTTATCTCGGAAAGATCAAAAAAAACGATTAGCGGAATCGTCAAAAGGGTACTTACTATTAATCCCTCATAAGAGTTGAAAACGTTAAACTCGTAAATTTTAGGTAGTTCCCCCTTTTTGGCCATCGTATATCCTATTTCGGCCACCGCGTATAGCGTGGCGTTTATGGCGGAAATGGTAGAAAAAAGAGCGGTAGCCGCCATAAGTTTAAAGCCTATCTCTCCGAACATCGGCTTTACGGCTTCGGCCAATGCGTAATCCTTGGCCTTGAGGACCTCCTGCAAAGGGAGATTTCCCAAAACCACTACGCTTATAGCCACATATAGCACAGCAACGGCGCCTATAGATATGATCATGGCTCTAATTATGTTCTTTTCGGGATTTTCCATATCCTCTACCGTATTGGTTATAAAGCTAAAACCCTGATAGGCGAAAAACGTTATTCCTATAGCATATAGCATGTTTATTAACGGCGGCATCTCCTTTAGGCTGAGATATTCAGGTTTTATGAAAAAAAAGCCGGCTACGGTAAATATAGTCAAAATAGAAAGTTTTATGACAACTATAACCGTTTCTGACTTTGCTACGGAAGAGGCTCCCAAAAGATTGATGACCATAAAAATAAAAAGAATGCCCAAAGCGAACAGATTAACCCAAAAAGGAGAGGAACTGCTCAAAAAAGTCGCGGCGTAGCTGCCGAACGCTTTCGCTATCGCGGCCAAAGCCACGATTTGAGCCAAATAGAATAAAACGCTGGCCGTTCCTGAAAAAAATCCCTCTCCGTAACATTGAACCAGATACTCGACTATTCCGCCCCTGGAGGGAAAAGCCAGAGCCAGTTTCGCAAGAGAATAACCGCTAAGCAGCGCAACGAGTCCGCCCAATACGAACGATAACCAGACTATATTGCCGGCGAT
>Ga0256834_1002433_pt1 | contig 11714 bp, 9 predicted proteins | sample 4281140metaG_FD_190536 | JGI IMG/M metagenome (GOLD analysis project Ga0256834, IMG submission 190536) | Hydrothermal vent microbial communities from East Pacific Rise, Pacific Ocean - 4281-140 | ecosystem: Environmental > Aquatic > Marine > Hydrothermal vents | place: Pacific Ocean: East Pacific... | reverse complement strand
AATGGCCATAGCACTTGCCATAGCATCAGGATCCGCAACAATATTTATAAGTACATGATCTTCTCGCTTAAAAAGAGAAAGAAATGCTCTAAGTCTTTCTCTATTAGACATCCTTTTAGTAACTTTAGCGCTTGCTTCAGGACTTAGTACTTCTGACTCTAGTTCGTTTGAATTTTGATTCTTGCCTTTGCCTTTTTTATTATTTGTGTTGCCATTACTACTACTCATAATTACACCATAAACCTATATCAAATATTTAAATTATGCTATTGATCCTTTTATATGTGATTTTCTTAAAAGTACTAAACCAAAAATAAAAGACAAAATTAAAGCTCCAAGTACAGCAGTCTCTATCATAAATGATTTAAACAGAGCTTGATTCGCTAGGTTTTGATGAGATATCTCTATAGAAATAATTAAAATTCTACGTATAGATGCTATGATACCTACAAATAAAAATGGTTCTACACATGCCAGATGAAATCCTTCATCAAAGGTTATTTCAACAGTGTGTAGTATCTCAAGTAACATTAAAGCCAAAAGCAATCTATCAACTACAGTTAAAACTGTATGCCCAATAGATTCAGTAGCATGCAATATATTAAAAAAAGCACCAAGTGCATCTATAATTACCACACCTGTTGCAATAATTATTGAAAATGCTACAGCTCCATACATAATCTGTTGAAGTGTCCAGATCATTGATTGAAATTGTATATCAAACCAATATTTTCTCTTGGGTGGTTGTGAGTTTATCATTTACAGGTCTCTCTAATTTTAATTTAAACAGCAATTAGGCCTCAAAGTGCAAAATAAGCTGCACTTTTGAGGCCTTTATATTTTTATTAGTTTTGTTGCTCTTTTTGTATAATTTGAAGCATAACAAAGTAATGACAATCGAGCAAGTAAAGGATAAGCATCAAAATAGATACTTAAAGAGGTTTAGGCCAAAAAATTAGCTGTTTCCCTAAAAAGAGCTTAAAACTACGGCTTTTTTTGGCTCCTAGAGGTATTTTTATGGGACAAAGGTCTTCAAGCCCTTTAAATAATCTAAAAAGTCCTGTAGGTATATGCTCATCAGATTCAATAAAAATTAAGGCATCTTTTCCTTTTTGAGGACCATGCCAAAGATCATATTGGCTTGTTACTTTTGATCCAGGATAACAATAAACTTGAGGTCTTTTAGGTAAATAAAATGCTAATTCACTTGTAGTTTGTCTCCTATATGCCAAAATAAATATTCCCGGATGTTCTTTAGATAAAGGTTTTAACACTTGATAAGCCTCTTTAGCCAATTCTTTCCATCCCCTTATTCTTATTGTAGGATCAATTTTAGTACCTTTTATCCCTAAAAAGTTTATAGACCAAGGTATTGAATACGTAAATATGGTAAAGATAAAACCTACTAAAAAAACAGTAGTTATAACTATTTTTTTATCTAGTATCTTAGATTTTTCTTTAAATATTTTTTCACATATATAAGCACCAATAAGCACAAAACCCGCTATATAAAAAGGTGCTGGCCAATTCGCATTTACTCTTTGTTTAAATGATAAAAATATAACTGGTATAATAGGGAAAAAACTAAAAGATAAAAGATATGCTATTTTTCTGTTAGAATAGAAATATTTTAACCCCTTTATAAATAAAAACATCATTAAAATCCATGTCATAGGAGAAAAGACAACTAGTTGAGTACCAATAAATTCAAAAAAAGTTTTTAATTCTATATGAAATTTTGGTCCACCTTCTTCAAAATGATGAGCGGTATGTTTAAAAGTAATCCAGTGATGATTTGCATTCCAAATAAGAGTTGGAGTTATTGCTAAGGCTACTATTATTATAACTAAGTATGGTCCTAAGGATTTAAGCTGATTCTTTTTATGAAAATATAAGTAAAAGAATATGATGGGGATAAAGGCTATCATGGTTTGTTTGGCAAGGAGTCCGAATGCTGCTGCTATACCAGTAGCTATCCAATAAAAGAGGCTTTCTTTTTCTGCTGCTTTCCAGAGTAAGTAAAGTGATAAAGACCAAAAAAACATAAGAGGTGGATCAATAGTCATTATAAACCCAAGTACACAACTTCCTGGAGTCAATAAAGAAAAAATAACAGCAAATAGTCCCGCTTTTTCACCAAACATCTCTCTTGTAAGTAGAAAAAGCCATATTAGTGAACCTACAGATAAAACTGCTGCAGGAACCCTTACTGTAAAAGTAGAGGTACCAAAAAGTTTGCAAGAAAGGGCTATGATCCATGCAATAAGAGGTGGTTTACTATAATAGCCCCAGGAAAGATGTCTTGACCAATCCCAATAATAAGCCTCATCTGGAGATAAATCAAATCCACTTATCTTTATAAAAAAAAGTCTCCAGACAAACATAAAACAAATTAATATAAAAAAATATAGTAAATAATTCCCTGTAACTTTTTGTTCTTTTATTTTTTTTAAGATTTCTTCCATAATTTTATTTTTTTATATCCTCTTTTATGAGAGAGATATTATGTGCTCCAAAGGCGTAAGCTATACCACCTATAAGGCTTGCTGCAACTTGTATAGAGAAAAAAAGTAGGCTTAAAGTTAAAGAAACCTCTGTAGGAATAGACTTTAGACCCAAAAAATATACAAATCCCCCTTCTCTAACCCCTATTCCATTAAAACTTATAGGAAGAAGAGTAAGTATTGCAACTAATGGATATGTTGCAAAATAATACGGCAAAGGAACATTTATGCTCATTGAACTCCCCAATAGCGCAACAGCAGCCATTCCTAATGCTTGAAGTATTAAAGATAATAAAAAGGCTAATATAACAGCCCAAGGTCTTTTCCAAAAAATTATTAACACAGAGAGTTTTTCCCCAACTTGAGGACAAAAACGTTCAATTAATTTTATAAGCAGAGGAAAGAGTAATAATGTAATTATAGTTAATATACCACTTAATTCTAAAAGATTATTAAATTTATTAGGAAGCATAAAGGGATTGTAAATGACTGCACATGCTCCAATAGTAAGCATTGCTGCGAGTCCAAAAAGCCTATCTGCCAATACAGAATAGGTAGCCGCAAGTCTTCTTCCTTGATTTTTTGATAAAAAAACTATTTTTAAAACATCTCCTCCAACTGCAGTAGGCAAAAACAGATTGAAAAACATGCCCACAAAATAGTAACCAAGATATGTAGAAAATTTCCCAGGAAAATCAAGTGCCTTAGCAAGAATCCACCATCTTAGGCTACTTATTATTTGAGTTGCAATATACATAAAGAAGGCAAAGAGCCATATCTTAGGATCAAGTTTATTAATAGCTTCTAAGATACCTTTTATTTCTACCTTACTAAAAAGCCATATTAAAAGTAAAACACTTAAAGCTATTCTTAAGAATAAAGACAGTAATTTTTTCTTGTTGCCTTTTTCTTTCAAACTACTTCCCCAAATACAATATCTCTTTCTACTTTATTAAGCCTAACAGAAACAATTTCGTTTACTGTTTTTATTGTATTATTATCTTTCGTTATAAATACGGGGATATAATTATCACTTGTTGCTCTAAGATATTTTTTATCTTTAGTACGAGATTCTATAAGGCAAGGAAGTTTCTTACCTAAAAAATTCTTATAAAACTCTTCTTTTTTCTTACAAGAAAGCCCTCTTAAGATTCTAACTCTTTTTGCTTTTTCTTTGTTGGGTATTTTATCTGGAAGACCCTGAGCTACTGTACCTTGTCTTGGAGAAAAAGGAAATGCATGTATATAACTTACAGGGAGGTTTAAAAGTAAATTGTAAGTCTCCATAAAAAAGTCTTCTTTTTCTCCAGGGAATCCTACCAATACATCTGCACCTATTGCTGCATTAGGTAATATAGTCTTTATTTTAAAGATAAGTTCTTTATATTCCTCTGAAGTATAAACTCTTCCCATTTTAGACAAGATAATGTTTGATCCACTTTGTAAGGGAACATGAAAATGGGGACAAAAAATATCTTCTTCTTTGACAAGATAAATTAAGTCTTCCTCTATTTCACTTGGTTCAATAGAGCTTAATCTGATTCTTATCTGTTCCCCTTTAAATCTCTTAGATATTTCTTTTAAAAGTGTTAGTAAATTAAGTTTAGGATTTAAGTCTAATCCATAAGCACCTAAGTGTATTCCGGTAAGCACGATTTCTTTTATTTGATTTTTAATAAATATCTCTATCTGTTTTATTACTTGATCTAAGGAAAGAGATCGACTAGGACCCCTTGTATAGGGCACAATACAATAAGAACAAAAGGCATTACAGCCATCTTGAATACGGAAAAAAGCTCTAGTCCTTTTAAAAGGGCGCTCTAATAAAGGAGAATTTAGAACCTTGGAAGAAAATATATCTCCTACATAGCACTCAAGTCCATCAGGGGACCTTAAAGAAAGCTCAACAAGTTCATGTTTTTTATCATTTCCGATTAAACAAAGTTTGGTAGATATCTTATCAAAAATTGCACAAGCATCTGCTTGTACATAACAGCCTGTTGCAATTACTCTGGCAGAAGGATTTTGTTTAAGTGCTCTTCTTATCATTTGTCTTGATTGATAAGCTGCTTTAGCTGTAACAGCACATGTATTTATTACATATATGTCTGCATCAGGAGTGTTAAAAGGTACTATTTGAGCCCCTTTTTTTATAAATTCTTGTGCTATAAGATCTGTATCAAACTGGTTTACCTTACAGCCCAGTGTGTAGAGGGCAACTCGCATATTCTTCCTCCGCCAAGGACTTGATCGTCCGAGTAAAAAACAGCAAATTGACCAGGTGTAATAGCCCTTTGTGGTTCTATAAATTCAACCAGTATCTTATTGTTATTGATTTCTTTAATAGTAGCCCTGGCACCTTTGTGTCTAAATCTTATCTTAACATCTAATGTCGAGGTATTAAATGCTTTGTCTTTATCTAACCAATTTAGTTGATCTACAATAAATTTTTTAGAAAAAAGATGGTGTGATTTACCAACTATTAGTCTATTTTTTTTTAGATCAAACCCTACTACATAGTAAGGTGTCTTATCTGGTATACCAAGTCCTCTTCTTTGTCCGATAGTATATCTAAAAAGCCCAAAGTGTTTGCCTAAAACCTTACCATTTATATCTACAATTTCTCCCTCTTTTGTTAAAAATGGACATCTTTTTAACAAAAATTCTCTATAATCACCTTTTAAAAAACATATTTCTTGGCTCTCAGGTAATACTTCTCTATAGAATCCTTCTTTTTTTGAAAGTTTTATCACTTCACTCTTACTAAACTCCCCTAATGGGAAGATAATATATTTAAGATAACTTTTTGGTAATAGCGCAAGAAAATAGCTTTGATCCTTTTCTAAATGGAGAGCTTTAGTGAGTTTAAATTTGTTATTCTCCTTCTCTATACGAGCATAATGTCCTGTTCCAACAAGAGAAATCCCTCTTTTTTGGGCTTCTTTAATAGCATATTTAAACTTTATGTAAGGATTACATATAATACAAGGATTAGGAGTAAAACCTTCTTTATAACTATCAATAAAATATCTTATTACACTTTTTTCAAATTTTTCTCTTATGTCTAAAATAAAAAGAGGAATATCTAGATGTTTAGATATCTTTTTTGTTGCTTCTAAGAGAGAAAGGGAATTTGTTAAAATAAAATGTATACCATATACTTTATAGCCCTTTTCTTTTAGAAGAAAAGCAGCTACACAAGAGTCAACTCCACCACTTAAACATATAAATACACTTTTTTTATTAAGGGACATAAGAATTAGAGAGAGGAATAATATTCTTTGTTAAGCCTTATCTCTATGGCCTTAACAGGGCAGATCATAACACATATTTCACAACCAGAACATTTACTAGGATCAAAATGGACTTCCATACTAGGCCTTTCTAAATACAAAGCCCCTTTAGGACATACTCCTGTACAAGCTCCACACTGAATACATTTCTCTCTATTCCAGCGAATTTCTTGAGCAAGGCTTTTTATTTCTACCCCTCTTGATCTAAGATATTTAAGCCCTTGGCTCATCTTTTTCTTGTGTCCGCAAAGTTCAATAACCATAATCCCTTCTTGTCCTGGAAGGATTGTAGCTTTTAGTATATTAAAACAAAGATCATAGTCCTTACAGAGATAATACACCAGAGGCTGGTCTGTAATCTCTGGAGGAAATCTAAGTATTAATATTCGAGTGTACATTGTAAATATCTCCTACCTAAGAAAGTAGTATAACTTTATATTAACTGCTGCACTTTACAAGGCAACGTACTTATGTTCAAGAAGGATATGGGCTTTGAGAGTTAAAAACCTTTAAATTTAAGAGCAACCATGGTAATATCATCAGATTGAGAGGCATTTTTTACAAAGTCTTTTATCTTATCTTGTACCTTTTTTACAATCAATGTAACATCATCAGTATCTTTCAATATATCTTCTAAACTGGTTATAAGACGCTCAACAGAAAACAACTCTCCATCAGTGTTCATAGCTTCTGTAACACCATCTGTATAAAGAAAGAGAATATCACCTGGTGCTAAGGTTAAACTCTGACTTTCAAATATGACTTCATCCATTACACCAACTACAAAACCTTTAGACACATCTATTAATTTTACCCCTCTATTCTTAGAGCAAAGAAGAGGAGGATTATGACCAGCATTTGCAAAATAAACTATCCCCTTTTTTACATCTAGGATACCTAAAAATATGGTTGCAAACATGCAAGTTTCATTATCTGGACATATTGTTTGGTTTACCCTATTTAAGACCTCATTAGGGCTTACACCCCTTAATGCCTCAGTCTTTAGTAGATATTTCATAATAGCCATAAAGAGTGCAGCAGGAACTCCTTTACCGGAAACATCTCCTATTAAAAAACAAAGTCTATTTTCATCTATAAAGAAAAAGTCATAAAAGTCGCCTCCTACTTCTTTAGCTGGATGCATCATGGCATATATATCAAACTCTTTTCTCTCAGGAAAAGGAGGAAAGGTTCTAGGTAACATGCTTGCTTGTATCTCTGCAGCTATATTAAGTTCACTTTCTATCCTTTCTTTAGCAGCTGTTGTCTCTTTTAGATCTTTTATATAATCCTTTAATGATCTTCTCATAAAATCAAAAGATTGAGCAAGCTTACCTACTTCATCCCCAAGATGTGTATAAGGTATTTTTATATCCAGATTACCCTTTGCTACATCTTTAGTGACATCAGTAAGTGCAGATAGAGGCCTTGTAATAGAACGGGCTATAAATACGATAACTAGTGCTAATAACACAAAACCAATTATTCCAAGCATTACAACATGAGCATTTAAACTCATTATATCTGCCATAAGCTCTTTTTGAGGAAACATCACTCCAAGTGCCCAACCACTAGAAGAAAGAGGAGCAAAAGAAAGCCAACATTTTTTGCCAGTAAGGATGCTATAAACAGGCACAAAACCACAACAGCCATGAATCATTTCTATACCAATTTTTCTTAAATAAGGACGATTATATTCTTTAGCCACCGTAAATATTGTCTCATTCATGATAAAACGCTTGTCAGGATAGGTAATAAACCGTCCATCTTTTGATATCAAAAAGGCATACCCAGTTTTGCCTATCTTTATAGACTCCACAATGTTTTGGAGCCATTTTAGAGATATATCTGCAGCTACTACTCCCATAAATTCTTTTTTGCCATTTATTATTTTATAAAACGGAACAGCATAGGTAGCCATTATCACACCGCCACCTTTGCCATAATAAGGTTCTGTCCAAACACAATGTCCAAGTTCTTTTGGTAACTGATACCAGTCCCAATAAAAGTATCTATATGAATCGCTACCTATATATTTGAGTTTGATTTTGCCATTGCTTTTATAACAATACGGAGAAAAATAAAGGAGATGTTTATCAAATTTATATGGAGCAAAAGCTATAGCACAGCCATATATATCTGGATTGTTTTTTACGATAGATTTTAGAAGGGATATTAAATCATTTTGAGTATAACTTGTATGTTCTAGAAAACAGACAAGTCCTTGTGGGACCTTTTCTAAAGGAAGTAATACCATATCAATATGGTTTACTATCGCTGTAGTTAAATTTTTAGCATTTTCTCTGATTTTTTTGTGGATAATCTTTTTTGAAAATAAATAGCTATATACAAATATAGAAGAAAAGATTAAAGAGGTACTTAGTATAGTTAACAATGTTAATTTAAATGCAATACCTCTATTTTTCAACATAGCAATCTTTATAGAAGTCTTTAAAAGAAGGAATAGTATTTATTAGCCCTTCTTGTTTAAGGATTTTAGCTAGATTATAATAATCTTTTTTATATAGCCTACCAATACCTCTTATCCCATGATAAAAAAATGACTTTTTTATAATATCTAGCATCCATGTCTGGTGTACTTTATTTGCAGGGACATGCGCTTTAAACATATATTTCATTACAATATCGACAGCTTCTTTTGGATGTTCAAATGCATATAACCATCCTTCTATAGATGCCTTTACAAAGGCACAACATGCTTTGGGGTATTTTTGATAAGTACTTTGAAGTACATATATGCCGTCTTCAGGAAAGTTAAAGCCATATTTATAAAAAAGAAAAGTAGTCAGTTCGTTAGGATTAACACCTGAATTTATTATTTTATCATATTCATTGTATAACATTGCAGTAGCTACATCTACTCCACCCCTTAAAAATAAATTTATAGATCCCATCTGAGGGATAATGTTAACTTTTAGATTGAACTTTTTTATAAATGCCTTTAATGGAATCATAAAAATTGTACCCCAAACCCCTACTTTTTTACCATTTAGATCTTTTATAGTTTTGACTTTAGAACGCCATGCAACTAACATAAGAGATGAACGTTGGAATATCTGTGCAATATTTACCAATCTTATCCCGTGTGCCCTCATCTGAATAGCTGAAGATAGCCACATGGTAGCAATATCTGCTTTCTTGTCTTTTAGATATTCATTTGACGGAGTATCTGGTCCTCCTGTTAGTATTTTTATATCTAGTCCATATTTTTTATAAAATCCTTTCTCATAGGCTACATAATATCCTGCAAATTGTGCCTGAGGTCTCCACTGAGGTATAAAAGTAAGATGAAGTAAGGCTAAAGCATCCCCAGCATTTATATAAATAGTTAAAAATATTATTAAAAAATATAACGCTAACTTTAACTTTTTAGAATAATTGAAATGTACTTTCATATCATTTCTTGCATTCTTATAAGAAAGATTTATAATTTCTTAAATTCTTATTCTTACTACTATTTCGTATCAAATAATTTAAACTAAAAATTTTTTTAGTTAAACCAAAAGTTTAAATTTAGCTTAATACCTCAATACGAATATCTTATTTTAAGAGATAACAAAAAACTAAAAAATCAACAAACAATTACCTACGATACCTAATTTTTAATATTTTTATAACAACTTATATAATTATTAAAAATTCAGCATTTTATAAAAAAAACATTTTTGTCGAATAATTAAAAACAATACTATTATTAAATCCCTTATTAGGAGCTTTTAATAATGGATGAGAGCCAAGTAAAAAATATATTAATTCAACTTCTTAAAAATGATAAAGAAATAGGACAAATTTTAAATGAGAAGATAAATCAGAACATACAGTTGTTAACTTCAAGTAAGATCGAAGCAATAGCGAAAAACATCAGAAATCAACAATTGTCTACAGAGATAGAAAACTTAAAAGGTCTAACTGAAACCAATAGAGATTGTCTAATATTTATTTCAAATATTGAGGTAGTATTTGCTATAACGGCTGAAAAATATAAAAAGGCTTATGATGAAATCACTGAATATGTTAAGAAAAAAGATAAGCGCGATATTGTATGGTCATTTTTTGGTAAAAGTGCTAAGTTACTTTTAACAACTCTTAAAGCTGGTGTCATGACAGCTTTAACCCTATGCTCTAAAGGGCTTGCCGCTCCTGTGCTTTCTATAGCTTTTAAAATATTTAAAGTTTTTAAACCAGTTGTAAAAAAGATAAATACAGTCAAAGACACAATAAAAAATAAAGTTATCCAACCTTTAACAGATAATAAAGTTATTAAGCCAAGCATTGATGATATTAATGAATATGTACATTCTACCGCAGAAGCTAGTATACAAGGCTTAATAATGAATGATCTATCTGAGGATTTATTAGTAGATCCTTATACATTTTTTTTAAAAGCTAATAAACAATTACAAAGCATAAAACAATCTATTATTTCATTACCAACAGCTCAGGTTAAAAAAATTGTAGCTGATATCAAAAAAAATATAAACAATATAAAAACGCAACAAGTAAATCAAGGATTAGGAAGATATAGTAAAAACATAACTTTAGAATTTCTATTTAAACCTAGTACTGATGAAAAAACTAAATCAATATGGGAATCTTTAGAAGAAGACATATATATATCAATGCGTAGGTTAATTTGGAGGAATTACTGTAGAAGCTGTTGGCATAAAAAGACAGGAAGATATGTAGTAACAGTAGATAGTTCCATATATAAAAGGGTTCATACATTGATAAATAAAAGGCCTTCTGATTGGCCTAATGATGTATGGTCTCCGGAAAGAGGTTTATGGCCTAGACATTTTGAATATATTTGCAATGATTTTAGAGAAAAAGATGATATAGCTGGCAGTAAAGATGCCTGTCATTGGAGTAGAATGATTGTTCAATGTTGTCAAGTACAACAAAGACTTAAGTCAACTAAGAAAGAAAAAATTTTAAAGTTTTTTGAAAGAGGATTACTTTTAGATCTATCTGTAATAGAAGAATATGCTATAAGTAATGGAAAAGACGCAAGATGGATGGGTGAAACTGCTTTTAAGTTTTTAACATTTTCCTATGACCAATTAAAGACAGACACTGAACGCTTACAATTATTCTATGAAGCAAGGACAAAGGGCGGAGGAGATATACAAATTACTGAGATTAGAGTTGGCAAATATCGTAAAACCACTGCCCTTAATAAGACAAGAGGACCTTTAGGTATTTTAACTTCACCAAATGAGATACATAAAGTAAGTAAAGGAGTAAAACTGTCAGTTATAATAGAAGCTAGCAAGCAAACTACTAATACTGTAATATTAAAGATTTGTAAGGCTAAGCCTGGTATATCTGATGAAGATTTTATAAACAATGCTTGGAAAGAATATGATGTAAAAAATGGTTTCTCTATAAATAACCAATATGCTCAGTTACTTGATCCAAAAGAAATGGCATCTATGCGGCTATTTGCTAAAACAGATCCTCTCATTATAGGTGAAAAGAATTTTACATCTCATACTAAACAGTATATTAATATACACTGTACCCATACCGGACTCTATTCAATAGTATTGGAGATGAAAGATAAAAAGAAAGATAATGAATACTTAGAAACTCATTGTGCACAAGAAGCTCATGGTAAAGTAAAAAAAATTATAGCTAAGGGGTATCAAGGAGGGCATAGTTTTAAGGGCATAAGTGTCTCTCGTGATAAATGGTTTTTTAAGGTAATTTGAGGTAAAATATAAATGGGATTTTTAGTTTGTGCCGGTGCTACATTACAATGTTCATTTGGGACAACACCTTCTACGCTTATTGTACTGCCTAGGAATATGCTTTGTCCTTTACCAGTAGCAAATATTATGGATCATGTTCCTTTCTTAAATATTTTACCTTTTGGTATGTGTACTACTATATCTAA
>Ga0256834_1002432_pt1 | contig 11714 bp, 8 predicted proteins | sample 4281140metaG_FD_190536 | JGI IMG/M metagenome (GOLD analysis project Ga0256834, IMG submission 190536) | Hydrothermal vent microbial communities from East Pacific Rise, Pacific Ocean - 4281-140 | ecosystem: Environmental > Aquatic > Marine > Hydrothermal vents | place: Pacific Ocean: East Pacific... | reverse complement strand
TTATGTTGATGGTTGAAATAGTTTCATTAACACTACTAATTCCTGGTATTGACTGAATTTTATGCAATACATCAGGTTCAATAAGCCCAGGTAAAATACCAAATTTTTCAGTATTAAGGTTAATGGTGTTATTTGTTTTTACAGTAATACCAGAGGTTAAATAATTTGTTAAAATTATTTCTCTCAACTTTTCAACTTTTTGCATTAAAGGAATAGTTAAGCATTGATTTTTTTTAAAAAAATCAGTTGAATTTATATAAACTGTAGCGTATGAAAGATGACTTATTTCTATCGTATAATCTCTGTCAATTTCAGGTAACTCAAAATAACCTTTAGCATTGGAAACAGTACTAATATTTGTGTTTATAACAGCAATATGTGCATTGTCAATGTAAATTTGAGAATTAACATCAAATAAGTTGCCACAAATTTTAACTCCTGCAGTTTTGCTATTAATTAAAATATTAGTAGAGGTTAAAAAAGTAAAATTTAATTTTGTTACACCTTTCAAATAAGAAATAGCTTCTTTTAAATTTAGCGTTGTATTATATGGAATTATTTCAAAATTTTCAACCGTTTTATCTGCGTAAGTAAAGGTAATGTTATACTGTTTTTCAGCAACAGTTAGAACATCCAAAAGAGGATGCGCTTTTTTAGTAGGGGTTTGAGAGTAATTGCAAACGGTATAAAAAAAGCATAAAGTAATTAAAAAAAACTGTTTGAAAAATTTCATTTTTAATTTAAACGAACCTTATTATTTGTTACAAAGGTATAATTTAAATTGAAAGGAATGGTAATTGCTTTTAAAGCATTTCTTAAATTGTTATGTGTAAAATTACCGGTAAATAAGTTGTTTGAAAGTGTATTGTTAAACTCAACAGTTATATTGTATTGTCTTTCAAGCTCATTAACCACATACCAGTACGGCATACTTTTAAATGAACTATGGTTTTGAATCCAAGATGGGCCAGAGGCAGTAATAGTTTTTTCAAATATGGTTTTAGAATTGATAACTTTAAAAGAGCTTCCTGCAGGAATTTTAATGATATTATTTTTATAAGTAGCACTAACTAAACCCTCATAGCAAACAACTTCAAAGTAATTATTTCTGGCTACAACATTAAATTGAGTTCCAAGTACAGTTACATTTCCCAAGGCTGTTTTTACGGTAAATTTAGACCCTTTTGCAACTTTAAAATAAGCTTCCCCTTTTAAAGATAAGTTTCTATTCTTTTTCCAATTTCGTGTTTTATATTTTACTTCTGAATCTGCATTTAAATTTACAGTTGACTTATCAGGTAAATCAAAAGTGATTTTTTGAGCAAGAGAGGTTTTGTAATTTTTTGTGTGATTGCCAATAAAATAGTAAGAAGAAACAACAACAATTATAATTGCAGCTACTCGGTACATAAATTTGGTGAAGTTTACTCTTCTCACCTTTGTCCCAGCATTTTTTAAATTTAATTTTTTTAGCGCTTCTTCTGCATTAAAATGAGGTGCTTCGAGTTGATTTGAATGAGAAATAATTTTTTTGTAGGTACGCACTTCGTCTTCACTTAAATGTTTTTTAAGTTCAGTTTCTGAAATTTCGTTTGCAAGCCATTTGGCTAAAAAATTATTTTCTTTCATGTCTTTCATTACTCTTACAACAGTTAATTTTAAAAAAACCCTACCTTGGGTTATATATTTTCTATTTCACTCCTTAAATTTAACAGTGCGTTATGAATTCTTTTCTCAACTGCCTTTACTGAAATCTCTAAAATTTCAGCAATTTCTTTATATTTTTTACCATCAATTCTATTCATTAAAAAAGCGACTCGCTGAGCTTCAGATAAATTTGATATTGCATGTTGTAATTTTACACCAAACTCTTTCTCTTCTAATAAAAATTCAGGAGATTCATTGGTGTAATCTTTTGTTTGGGTGTTTTTAAAGGTTAGTACAACTTTACTCTTAGAATACTCATTTAAAAATAAATTATTGGCAATGGTATATAAAAAAGATTTAGCTTTTCCAGGAATTACCTTTTTACAATTACTCCAAAATTTAAGAAAAGCATCTTGAACAATGTCACTAGCTAAATTAGAATTACCACACTTATAGAATATATAATTATTCAATAATTTAGATTGATTTATAAAAAAATCACTAAATATTTTTTCATCACAATAATTATTATTCTTGTTAATACCCATTAATATTAATTGGAGGTTTATTAATTTTAATCGCAAATATAAATTTTTTAAAAATAAGGTAGGGTATTTTTAAAGTAGATTGTTACAAGAGTATTAATAACACACAAATTATATAAATTATGAAAATTATAAGCAAATTACTTTATTTAAATTTCTTTTTATTACTATTTATTTCTTGTGATAAGAATGAAGATTTAAGTTTTAATGACGTAGCAGGAATTTATGAAGGAACTCTTTCAACAAATGTATCAGGTAAATTTGATACTAAATCGGTAACAGAAACGACAAATCCAGCAACTGTAGAAATAACAATGAATGGTAATGAAATTCAAGTGCATTGTTACAACGAAAATTTTGACACAACCCTAACATTAGACTTGTTTAGAGATAATGAAGATATTAAGGTGTGTTTAACTGGAGGCGATTTTGAAGAAATGTATGGACATATGGAAGGAAATAGGGAAATGAACGAAGGGATGATGGGAAGTGCAAATGAATGGATGCAACATTTAAGTGATGAACACAAACAAGGTGATGAACACTTTGGAGGATTTGATATGGGTCAAAACGCTTTTGAATACACCTTTAAAGTGAATGGTATGGATTACTATTTTGAAGGATATAAACAATAATTATTTTGAATTAAAAATCTTTCAGTACTATTGTGCTGGAAGATTTTTTTAATTTTAAGGTAGGGTAATTTAAGTTTAATATGTTATTTATATAAACACAAATATTTAATTATGAAAACAATCAGCAAATTTTTACTATTAAGCTTAAGTATTTTTATTGTTTTTATTTCTTGTCAAAGTGAAATTAATAGTATTGAACAATCTTCTGAAAGTGAAACCTTAAATGCTGCATCTGGAGTAGCTACTTTGGTACAGCGTACTGTTTCTCAAGATGGTTCAAAAGATAATATAATTGATAAAGCGAGTTGTATAACCGTAAGTTTACCTGTAACAGTTTCAGCAAATGGAGTAGAAATTACTGTTGAAAATGAATCAGATTTTGAGCTTATTGAACAAGTTTTTGATGAATTTGAAGATGATGATGATATTCTAGAAATTGCATTTCCAATTGTAATTACTTTAAGTGATTATACAGAAATTACAGTTAATAATATTGAAGAATTACAAAATTTAGCTAGTGAATGTAAGGGTGAAAATGAGATAGATGACGATATTGAATGTATTGATTTTGTATATCCCATTACATTATCAAAATATGATGCGAATAGCCAACTAATTGAAACTATTGTAGTTAATAATGATATGCAGTTTTACGCTCTTCTAAATCATTTAGGTGATGGTAATATAATTTCAATTAATTTTCCAATTACTATGAAACTTTATGATGGTACTGAAGAAATAATCAACAATATGGAAGAGATGGGCAATTTAATGAAAGATGCCGAATTTATGTGTGATGAAGATGATGATAATGATTATGATGACGATGATTGTATGCATTGTACGGAAAATCAAATTTCTGAATTGTTGCAGACTTGTAGCTGGAATATTCACAAAATAATTATAAACGATATTGATAAAACAGCGCAGTATACAGATTTTACATTTACATTTTTAGAAGACGGAACAGTTAAAACTATAATTGCAGGAGAATACATATATGGAACTTGGGAATTAAGCACATCACAAGATGGTATGGGAATGGGAAATCAATCTCAAGCAGGAAAATATATCAATATTTACTTTGAAGGTTACCCAGATTTTTCATTCAATTGGATGGTTTATGGAATGAATGATGATAACGAAATAGATTTAAGAGTAGACCAAAACAGACTTACATTAGAAAAAGTATGTGATAATAACAATGAAGGTAAAACAGAATTGATGAATATTTTAAATGAAGGCACTTGGTTAGTTGCTAATTTTAATGATAAAGGACAAAGCGAAACTACAAATTATAATGATTTTGTTATAGATTTTAAAAATAATTCTTTAGTAACAGCCACTAAAGAAAATAATACAATAGAAGGGAGTTGGTCTGTTTTTTATGAAAATGAAAAACTAAAATTAGAATTAAACTTCGGAGAATCCATGCCCTTTAATAAATTTAATGAAAATTGGTTGACGGTTGATGTTAAAAGCACTAGAGTTGAGGTAAATAATTTAGATGACTCAGGAAACGAAGAAAGTAATTTAGTGTTTGAACGCATCTAAATCCTCTTGTTTAGTTTAATTTAATTTCATTAAAAGCCACTTTTTAAAGTGGCTTTTTTTAGCTATAAACTTTTGTGAAATAAAATTTTATAACTTGAATTATTAATTACTCAAAAACTCAAAGAAATTATTATATTTATAAAGTTAGAAGTTAATTTTATTTAAAAATTATTTTAGTTATTATAATTCAAAATATTTTATCTAAAAACAAAAAAGGTGATGAAAGAGAATTTAGTCCACATTGTAAAACTAAAGAATAAAATGTACCTTTAAACAAAGTGAAATAGTGAAGGAAAACAACAAAGAAACTGAAAATAAAACAATTACTAAGTTGCTATTAAATGAAGCTGACATATTGGTGGTTTCATATAATAGAAAGGGTGAAGTAACCTATATTTCATCAGCAACAGAAAAGCTTATTGGATATAAACCAAAAAAATTATTGGGAGATCGCTGGTGGAATTTAACTTTCTTTTCAAAAGAAGAAAGCAAATTATTTAAAGATAAAATAACAGGAACAATATCAGGAGAAAGAGAATTCAATCCAAAACCATATCGAAGAAAATTGAAGTGTGAAAATGAAAAAGTAAAGTGGATTGAATGGAGAGACTCTTTAAGTGAAAATAAAATAGTTTCTGTAGGGATAGACATTACTTATTGGAAAAAGAAAGAAGCATCAAAAATACAATCAGATAAAATTTTAGAGAATGTTAATTCTCTTGTTATGGTTAGTAATAATAAAGATGAAATTATTTACTCATCACCCTCAGTAAAAAAAATGTTAGGATATGAAGTTGAAGAAATTATGGGAGATAAGTGGTGGAATGTTACTTACGATAATAAGCAAGAAGCAATCAAAACAAAAGAAGCAATTAATAATTATGTCAATTTCAATATAAAAAACTTTGTTGATATATCTAAACGGAAAATTAAAGCACGTAACGGAGAATACAAGTGGATAGAATGGCATATATCAAAAGGAGCAAACGACACTTATATTTCTGTTGGAACGGACATCACAGATAGAATATTAACAGATATTGAACTAAAAAAAGCCAAGGAATCTGCTGAAGAATCATTAAAAGTTAAAAATGAATTTTTAGCAAATATGAGTCATGAAATTAGAACCCCACTTAATGCAATTATTGGATTTACAGATTTATTACTTGAAACAAAATTAACCACAGAGCAAAAATTACATCTAGAAACAATGCAAAATTCAGGTGAAATTTTACTTTCTCTAATTAATGATGTTTTAGACCTTTCAAAATTAGAATCAGGAAAATTAGAAACAGAAGTAATTCCATTTAATTTACATAAACAATTAAATGAAGTTGTTAGGCTCATGAAAATTAAAGCTCGTGAGAAAAATATTTCTTTAAACTTAGAGATTGACAAAAATACACCCAAACAAGTTATTGGCGACCCTACTAGATTGGGGCAAATACTATTAAATTTAATAGGAAATGCTATTAAATTTACCAATAAAGGTTCAGTTACTGTTTCGGTTAAACAATTAAAAGAATCGACAAATAGTACAACTGTTTTTTTTGAAATTAAAGATACAGGAATTGGTATAGTTTCTAACAAAATAAACACGGTATTTGGTGCATTTACACAAGCTAAGAGTGATACCTCTAGAATTTATGGAGGTACAGGTTTAGGGCTTACCATTGTTAAAAAATTAGTTAGTTTGTTAAATGGACAAATTACAGTTGAAAGTAAATTTGGAAAAGGAAGTGTTTTTAAATTTACATTACCACTACAAAAAGGTTCTAATAAAATAACCGTAGAAGAGTATGAAGAAGAGTTATCTATGGATAAACCTTTAAATTTAGATGTTTTATTGGTAGATGATAATAAAACAAATCAATTACTCGGTAAAACAAGGCTAGAAAGATGGGGGTGCAATGTAGATCTTGCTAATAATGGAATAGAAGGTGTAAAGAAAACACAACAAAAATTATACGATGTTATTTTAATGGATATTCAAATGCCAATTATGGATGGTTACGAGGCAACAAAAATTATTAAAAATGATATTTCTGAACAAGTATCCAAAATACCAGTAATTGCTATGACTGCTTACACCTCTAAAAATGATATTAAAAGAGCCATAAATGCAGGGATGGATGATTATATTTTTAAACCTTTTAAGCCTGTTGAGGTTTATAAGTTGTTAAAAAAATATGGAAAAATTAGTGAAGAAAACAATAATAAGGTTCCTGAAATTATTGAAAAACAAATTAAATCTGAATCCAAGAAATATATAGATTTGAAATTTATTAGAGAAGAAACAATGAATGAAAGTTCTATTCTAGCATTGTTAATAGAATCTTTTATAAATGATATTGATGAGTTTTTAGAAATATTAGATAAAGGGTTTAAAAGTAAAAACTGGAAACTTTTACATGAAGCTACACATAAAATTAAACCAAGTATAAGGATGTTTGGAATTTCAAAGTTAGATCAAGTAATCCATGACCTTGTAAATAGGTTTAGAGAGGAAAAGCGATTAAATAATGTTGATGAGCGTATTAATTTATGTAAAAGAATACTTAAAGATGTTAAAATTGAATTATTAACAGAACTAAAATTATTGAAAGATGAATGATAAAAAGAAGATTGTTTTAGCAGAAGATAATTCTACCCTTTCACTATTGTTAAAGTTTAAGTTAGAGAAAGAAGGGTATGAAGTTTTGGTAGCTGAAGATGGGAAGAAAGCTATAAATCTTATAGAAGAATACCATCCAAATTTAATTTTAACAGATATAATGATGCCTTTTGTTAGTGGATTAGAAGTAATAAGTCATGTAAGAAATAAATTAAAATTAGAAACAAAAATCATTGTTTTTTCTGCGGCAGGTCAAGAAGAAATGGTGTTAAAAGCATTTAATTTAGGAGCAAGTGATTTTATGGCAAAACCTTTTAGTCCAAACGAATTAACAATTAGGGTTAAACGTTTATTATTGTAATAACCTAATAAGAAATCAATTTGGAAACATATAAAATAGTTCAAAATTACCTTCAAGAGTTACCATTTGAATTACAATTAGTATGGATACTGAGTGTTTTTTTAAGCTTGGTTGTAGTAATTTTTGTTATTTATTTAAAAGTTTTAAGAAGCTCTTTAAGAAAAAAAGAAGCTTTACAGGAAGAATATAAAAAAAGATACGAAACCTTGCTACTGTCCTTTTTATTTAGTGAGTCTAATGATGATAAATTGAGAAATCAAGAAAATGAATTTATAAATATAATCAATGTTGAAATTAATGATAATTTTAACAGAAAAATTATTATTGAAACATTACTAAAATTAAAAAATGAAATTTCAGGTGAAATAGAAAAAGATATCCAGCATATTTATTTACAATCCAATTTAAAATCATTTGCTTACCAACAATTAAAAAGTAAAGACTGGTACGAAATAGCTAAAGGAATAAAAGAACTTACTCAGTTTAAGGTGGAAGAAGCGTACTCCCAAATAAAAATACTGATAAATTACCCCAAAAAAGAAGTTCAAAAAGAAGTACAATTATATTTGGTTAGTTTATTTCATTTTGAAGGACTTAAATTTTTGTCTAGTTTGAAATCAGATTTGTCAGAGTGGGATCAAATAGAATTATTAGAAGAACTAAAACATCTTGAAAATCAGGAAATTCCAGAGATTACAGATTGGTTAACCTCTAAAAATGATTCTGTGGTCATGTTTGCTTTGAAATTAGCTAAAATGTATAACAAATATGAAAATGTTGACACATTAATGCAATTAATGAACCATGAAAATCAGAAAATTAGATTACAGGTTATTTCAGTGTTAACTCATTTACAAGTAATAGATGTTAAACACATTTTAATAACTAATTTTAATAGTTATAGTGAAGAAGAGCAAGTTGCTATTTTTAAATTGTTAGAAAATATTTTTGAACCATCAGATGAAAAATTTATAACAGAAAATATTTATAGTAATAATTTTGAAATTCAACTGTCAGCTTTAAAAATGCTAAAATCTATAAATAAAAATAAATTCTCCAAATTACTTATTAATAAAACAGTATTTGAGAACAGTACGGTGTTAAATTTTGTTCAAAACAATTAATATATGAATACAACCACATTAAATGGTATTATACAAGTAATTCATTATTTATTTTTTGGCTATGCCTTTTTAGCTATTTCATCTTATATTATATTATCAATAATTTCAGCTTTTGAAACCATTGAGTATTTTAAAAAAAATAGCTTTGTTAACTATAAAAAAATACTTTCATCTGATGCAGCTCCTTCAATTTCAATAATAGCACCAGCATATAATGAAAGTTTAAATATTGTTGAAAATGTTAGATCATTATTGTCTAACCATTATGTTAATTATGATGTAATTATTATAAATGATGGTAGTAAGGATGATAGCCTTGAAAAACTTATTGAGGCCTATGATTTGGTTAATGTTAATTATTTAATAAATCAACAAATAAGTACACAACCACTTCGCAAAGGAGTTTATAAGTCAACCAACCCAGCATTTGAAAAGCTAATTGTAGTTGATAAAGAAAATGGAGGGAAGGCAGATGCATTAAATATGGGCTTAAATATTAGCAATAGTAAATATGTTGCTTGTATTGATGTAGACTGCCTATTATTAGAAGATGCTTTGCAAAAAATGGTAAAACCTTTTTTAGAAGCAACAGAAAAAAAAGTTGTAGCTACAGGAGGAGTTATTAGAATTGCGAATAGCAGTATTATTAAAGACGGTAAATTAATGGATGTAAATTTACCAACAAAACTTATTGAAAAAGCACAAATATTAGAATACCTGAGATCGTTTTTATTAGGAAGAATGGCTTGGAGTAGGTTAAATGGATTGTTAGTTATATCTGGAGCTTTTGGGATGTTTGATAAACAAATAGCTATTGAAGTTGGGGGTTATGATATTTCAACAGTTGGTGAAGATATGGAAATAATTGTAAGAATACGAAGATATTTAGAAGAGAAAAAAGTAAATTATAAAGTTGCTTATATTCCAGACCCATTGTGTTGGACTGAAGCACCAGACAATTATAAAATATTTATTTCTCAACGAAATAGGTGGACTAGAGGAACCATAGAAGTTTTAAGAAAGCATCGTAAAATAGCATTTAACCCTAACTATAGAAATTTAGGATTACTGAGCTACCCTTATTGGTTAATTTTTGAACGATTTGCACCTGTTATTGAAGTTATTGGGATTGTTTATTTTGGAATTTTAATTGCCTTAAGTGAAGTGAAATGGGATTACGCATTGGCCTTTTTTATTTTGGCCTATCTATTTACGTTATTATTATCACTAGGTGCTATTTTTTCAGAAGAATTAACATATCATCAATATAAAAAGAAGAAAACTGGATTAAAATTAATAATTATAAGTTTGTTAGAACCTTTTGTTTTACACCCTTTTATTTTATATGCTGCAGTAAGGGGAAATTTAGATTATTTTTTCAATAAAAAGAAAAAATGGGGAGAAATGACAAGGAAAGGTTTAGGGAAAGCCAATAATTAAATGTAATTAATTATATAAGTATGAAAATAAAAATTTCAAAATTACTGAGTGGCTATTTCCAGCTGTTATTTACGGTATTAATAATGGTATGGATTGGTAGTTTTGTTGAATGGATTTTAACAGATTATGATGAAAATTTATCAGCGTTAAATATTATTGTATATAAGTTTTTAAATGATTTTTGGGCAGTTGTAGCCTTAGGAACAGTTTTTTTTCCGCTATTTTGGCTTTTTGGCCTTATTTTAAAAAAAATTACTACTTCTATTTTTCAAGTATTATTTTTAATTATTTTATTAATACAAGCATCTTTAATAAAATATAGTTTAACTACTCATATTAATTTAGGCGCAGATTTATTAGGGTATTCATATGATGATATATATACTACTGTAACATCGTCAGTTTCCTTATCACTTTATACATTTTTACCTTTTTTATTACTAATAGGTTTGTTTTATGGCCTTTACTGGTTGTTAAAAAAAGCATTAAATAATTCTAGGGTACTTATTATTTCAATATTGTTAGTGTTGATTTTTGGGAGCTTAAAATTGGTGTTAATAAATGCATCAAATGAATTCTTTCAAAATAAAATACAGTATTTAGTTACTGATATTATAAATTTTCAAACAGAAAAAAATAAAACAAATGCAAATTTATACGGGAGAAATGATTATCCATTTCTCAAACCTTCTTCAAAAATAAAAGATGTATTAAAACCATTTTTTAACATTTCAGAAAGTAAGCCAAATATTGTAATTATTATGGTTGAAGGTTTGGGAGGTGAATTTGTTGGTAACCATACGTATGCAGGTTTTACACCATATTTAGATTCATTAATACCGAAATCATTGTATTGGGAAAATTTTGTAAGTAATACAGGGAGAACTTTTGGAATTTTACCATCTTTAACAGCTTCTCTACCATTTGGAGATACAGGATTTTTAGAAATACATGATACACCTTCTCATATCTCTCTAATTAGTGTTTTAAAGGCAAATGACTATACAACATCTTATTATTCAGGAGACCCATCAAGTTTTGATAGGAAAATTAATTTTTTGGAATACAATCAAATTGATGATGTAATTGATGAAAGTAAATATGGCCCAGAGTATCAAAAAACAAAGGCTAATGAAGGAGGTTTCTCTTGGGGGTACCCTGATGAGGAAATATTTAACAAAATGCTGTCTTCAATTAAAAATAAAAAAAAGCCAAGATTAGATCTAGTGATGACACTTACAAATCATGAGCCATTTTCATTCCCAAATAAGGAAAAGTATTTAGAAAAAGTAGATAGTATCTTAAATTCAGGAAAAATTTTAAAAATAGATAAAGAAAAAGTATTAGAGTACAAAGATATTTTTGCAAGTCTGTTGTACACAGATACTTCTATTAAAAACTTTATGGAAGCATATGCAAAAAGACCAGAATATGAAAATACTATTTTTATTATTACTGGTGATCATCGGTTAATTCCTATTACACAAAAAGATAAATTATGCCGTTTTCATGTTCCGTTGTACATTACAAGTCCATTATTAAAAAAAGTCGCAACATTTAAATCGGTTTCTTCACATTGGGATATTGCACCAAGTTTATTGTCCTTTTTAATGAATAATTATAAATTAAACCCAGTAGAAGAAGTATCATGGATAAGTCAGGGTTTGGATACTGCAAAGCAATTTAGAAACATTCACCAAATTGCTTTTATGCGTTATAAAGGAAAGATTAATGATTTTATGTATAAAGATTATTTGTATTCAGCAGGAGATTTGTACAAAATAAACAATCATT
>Ga0256834_1002431_pt1 | contig 11715 bp, 11 predicted proteins | sample 4281140metaG_FD_190536 | JGI IMG/M metagenome (GOLD analysis project Ga0256834, IMG submission 190536) | Hydrothermal vent microbial communities from East Pacific Rise, Pacific Ocean - 4281-140 | ecosystem: Environmental > Aquatic > Marine > Hydrothermal vents | place: Pacific Ocean: East... | reverse complement strand
ACTTTTGGGCACAATATGGGCACACCATGTAAAGCAATGAGTCTCAAAATGCCATGATTTTGGTGTTTAATGAGGATTGGTTGCGGGAGAGGGATTTGAACCCCCGACCTTCGGGTTATGAGCCCGACGAGCTACCAGACTGCTCTATCCCGCGACAAAAGTGGATGGGGTGGAGGGATTCGAACCCCCGAATGGCAGGACCAAAACCTGCTGCCTTACCACTTGGCGACACCCCAGTAAATGGAGAGGCTGTTGCCTGTTTGCGGTCAGAATTATAATGCATTTATCTCCCAATGTCAAGGGTTTTTGGATATAATTTTTCAAACATAAAAATTGAACGGAGTTATATATGCCTATACAGAGGGTAGAGCAGGCGATAGAAGATATAAAACATGGAAAGATGGTAGTCATGATCGATGACGAGGATAGAGAAAACGAGGGTGATTTGGTTTATGCGGCTACTTTTTCCACACCGCAAAAAGTCAATTTCATGGCTACGGAGGCGAAGGGGCTGATATGTGTTGCGATTTCCCAGGCGATCGCGAAGCGGCTGGAGCTCGATCCTATGGTGCAGAACAACGACTCTCAGCATGAGACTGCATTTACCGTTTCCGTCGACGCGAAAGAGGCTACTACGGGAATATCGGCTTATGAGCGGGACATGACCATAAAACTGCTGGCAAACCCGGTAAGTCATGCCGAGGATCTTGTACGACCCGGGCACATCTTTCCTCTCATCGCCAAAGAGGGAGGGGTACTGGTGCGTACGGGCCATACCGAAGGATCAGTCGATCTTTGCAGGCTCGCAGGTCTCGCTCCCAGTGCCGTAATATGCGAAATCATGCGTGAAGACGGGCAGATGGCCCGTCGTGACGACCTGGAAGTCTTTGCAAAAAAACATGGTCTCAATATAGTCTATATTTCAGATATTGTCGAGTATCGGCTAAGAAACGAGAGACTCGTAAGAGCGATGGAAGAGGATGAGATCGAGTTTTTCGATACGAAAGTCACCAAAAAAAGATTTACCGACCATCGTGGCAAAGAGCACTACGCACTCATATTCTACAAACTGCATGAAACTGAAAATGTCAAGTTCCACAATATCGGTCCGGATATAGATCTGCTGCTGAACCAGCATCGTTACAGCCAACTTGTAGATTCGATCGAATACCTGAAAAAAAACGGCGGAGTGATCGTATTTCTCGACAGTAGAGATGCTGCCGGTGAGACTATGAAAGAGTACGGCATAGGCGCCCAGATTTTGGCAGGGCTAGGAATCAGGAATATCAGACTTCTTGTCTCCAGCAAAGGGCGAGAGTTTGTAGGGCTTGGCGGATTCGGGCTCGATATCGTTGAAGAGATAGAGATAAAATAGGCTAAAATAGCGCCCAAATTCAACTATAAGGAAAAGAATGGAAAATTTTCCAAACTGCCCGCAGTGCGGCAGCGAATATACCTATGAAGACGGATCTTTGTACATTTGCCCGGAGTGTGCGCATGAGTGGAGCAAAGATGCCGCGACACAAGAAGAGAGCGGACTGATAGTAAAAGATGCAAACGGAAACATCCTTCAAGACGGCGACAGCGTTACAGTCATCAAGGATCTAAAGGTCAAAGGAAGCAGTGGCGGCATAAAGGTCGGCACAAAGATCAAAAATATCCGCCTCGTAGATAGCAGTGACGGACACAATATCGATTGCAAAGTACCCGGAGTCGGAGCAATCAGGCTCAAGCAGGAGTTCGTAAAGAAAGTATAGGTTTAAAGCCAGGATACAAGAAGTAAATCAAAAGCACTGGTCTGGCGGGAAGCCAGTTTTGAAGACTACTTGAAACAGAGTTTACGCATACAAAAGGGCACACCGGGTGACAAGAGCTTCTAAGATGCCGAATATACGGGGGTAGAGAGTGAAAATACGGGTCTATTACGAAGATACTGATGCTGCCGGCATAGTATATTATGCCAACTACCTCAAGTTTTGCGAAAGAGCGAGGAGCGAACAGTTTTTTGCCAGAGGGCTCAGCCCTGAGAGTGAAGATGGCTATTTTGTCGTGAAAAAGGTAGAAGCGGAGTATCTAAAGCCGGCAACGCTCGGAGATATGGTGGAGGTAACGACCGAGCTTTTGGAGAAAAGAGGCGCTTCGATCGTTTTGATGCAGAAGGTTTTGAAAGATGGTGACACACTCTTTACAATGAAAGTGAAACTCGCCTTTTTAAAAGAGGGGAGGGTATGTAAGATCCCTCCGCATATCTACTCAATACTATCGGACTGGAATGAGTCGTAGTCCTCAAGATTCGTCTCGTCGTCGTATATTTCGATGATTGAGCCGTTATCATCCTCTTGCGGCATTGGTATCTCTTTTGGCACGAAGCGATATAAACCTGCTTCATATAGTTTAATATCATAGTCTATCGATCCATCCGTAAAGTCTTCTTCGCTGAGTCTTCTCTCACCGGTTTTAGAGGTAAAGTAGTAGTCCAGACCGGAAACTGTGGCGTAGTTGAGCCAGTTGAAGCGGATATCCTGATTGACAAGTGCAATGTTTTCACTCAACACCGCATCGAGCTCTCCGATAGAGCTGGCCACTACCATGTTCTCTCTATCGTGATACTGTGTGAGAGTGAGAAGCAGAGGCGAATAGTTGATCTGTGTACTTAGGACCTGAAGCGGTTTATAATCCGCCAGTGTAAGCTGTGAAAGAAAAAGACTGCTTTTTACCACCGGTGTATTCAAAAAGATCGTAGACTGGTTCAAGTCTTCATGTCTTAAAATCAGCTCTTTGTAGTAACCGCTGCGATCGAGTGCGATGTGATCGGCGACATCGACAGTGGAAGCTACCGTTTGTGAAAGCATTTTCGATATCGTCGTACCGTCCGAAACTGTAATGTTTGTGGCGTTATCCTCGACGAGATACGAGAGTATCTCTATCTGTGCCGAGTAGTCTATGCCTCCGAAGCCGATTTTACTGTTCACACAATCTATCCTGTTTTTATGCAGGGTAGGGATGAAAAGATCGGTATCGAGTACTTGAGAACAGAAGTATTGAGCACCTTTCATGGTTACGGGAGCTACGATAAGATCGAAAGAGCTGCCCGACAATGCTTCGAGCGCGCCCTGTAGCGTAGAGTTGTTTTCATCGGCTATTGGAATCAGCTCCATTTCGAAAGGAACCTTGCGATTCAGCAAATATGCCAGAGCAGAGTTCGACGTCGAATAGGCATACTTTCCTATTTTCTTGTACGGTACGATAAAAGCGACCCTGAAGGCTGCCGAAGAGTAGACTTTTCCAGTGACGTTGAAAAGCGTCATATAGCTCTCTCTCAGCGCTTCAAGCTCCGGATCCTGCGTCGACTTGGACTTCGCCAGAAAGGAAAAGATTTCCCCTCTTTGCAACAGTTCGGAGAGTTCTTTGTCGTCATACTGTTCAGGATCGAGATCTATGATGACATTGGATGGAAGCGGAATGGGAGATATGAGCTGAATCTGGGCCGTAACCACAGTGATAAAAAGAAAAATCGCTAACAGTTTTCGCATAGCAGCCTCTTGATTTTTAAAAGATCCTGGTAAACCTCTTTTTTCGCGGAAGGGTTACGCAGCAGGTAGCTTGGATGGTAAGTGGGCACAAGCACATAGGAGCCTCTGTCTATGACCTCTCCCCTTACTTTCGAAATTCCGCTCTTGTCACCGGTAAGGTAGTGGTACGCCGTCGCACCGAGTGCGACTATAACTTTTGGAGCTACAATTTCGATCTGTTTCATTAAATATGGAAGGCACGTATATGCCTCCTCAGGTGTCGGTACTCTGTTGTTTGGCGGTCGGCACTTGACGATATTCGCTATATAGACACTGCTTCTTGGGATCTCCAAACCATTTTCTATCATTTTGGTTAAAAGTTCTCCGGCTCTTCCGACAAAAGGCCTTCCTGTTGTATCCTCCTGTGCTCCGGGACCTTCCCCGACGAACATGAGCGAGGCATGTGGATCGCCTTCACCGAATACAGGCTTGGTACGACTCTTTCCCAGTCCGCAGAGCATGCAATCAGATACCATGTTCCTCAAGGATTGCAGATCGTCAGGCAATACGGTTGAGGCGCCTGTACGCTTTTGTATCATAGGGACATATCTGAAGCCAAGATGCTTTAACTGATATAGACGCTTAAGCTGTAGAGCATTGTAGAGCCTGTTCATGGGTGACAGTTTAGAGTAAAAGGGGTTAAAAAGAGGTTAGGGCGCCTGAAGGCGCCCGGTTGGAGAGGATCAGTCTGTCACTTCTACGGTAACAGGTTCGTTTTCCCAAAGACCGTGCTTGGTGCAGTAGGCTTGAGCTACCAGATTCAGTTTGCCCCCGGTAGGGACGATATTGAAGGTTACTTCAGCATGTCCTTTGTGGCCTTCACCGCCGAGCATACCGGCTGTAAAAGTGACTTCTCCAAGAAGAGTCTCACCGTTGAATAGACGAATACTTTCGATGAAGTGGTCAGGATCGTCCGGATGAGTATACTCTTTTCCCATGACTACTCTTACCGGAAACTTCTCTCCCTTTTTCGCACTGCTTTCGCAGTAGATAAAAGGTGAATGACGATCGATATAATCTTTTTTCGCCTCTCTTTCGACAGTGTCGATATCTACATATCTATTGATTTTAGGCATATCTGCTCCTTTTTTCTTGTTTTGATAGTCACATTGTATCATAAGGGGATTAAAGAAGATAAAATTTGTCCTATTTTCTTATATCTTTAAATTTTATTGAAGCTTGCACCCAAGGGTGCAGGCTTTATACGAAGGTAGGCTCGGTTACGTTGTGCTGAAGTCCAAGCTCTTTGGGATCGATACCGAGTGCAAGTCCAATGAGCTGGGGCAGATGCAGTACAGGCAGCTTGATATCCCTTCCCATCTCTTTGGCGACCGACTCCTGCTTCACATCCATGTTCAAGTGGCAAAGAGGGCATGGGGTCACCATCATATCGGCATCGTTGTCGATGGCATCGAGAAGTGCGGTACCGGTCAGTCTGTGGGCTGTATGGGGAGCTTGCAAGTCGGCATGGAATCCGCAACACTTGTTCTTGCTCTCGTAATCTACACTCTTTCCTTTCAGAGCCTCTATGAGCCTGTCCAGAGAAGTCGGATTGTATGGGTTTTCACCGCCATTGTATTTGCTCATGAGAGGAGCGTCGCCAAAAGCCTCCTCGCCGCCGCCTTCTCCGACATCGGCGGATACCGTATTGTGTTTTTTGTGGAGATGGCTCGGTCTTATGTTGTGGCATCCGTAAAATGCCGCGATATTGAAGTCGTCAAGAGGTTTTACAACCTGCTCTGCAAGTTTGTCGAGACCGTAGTCGTCTATGATGGCATAGAGAAAGTGTCGCACCGAACTCGTTCCCTTGTACTCCAGTCCGACCTCGGCGAGCTTCTCGTTTACCTGCGACTTCAGATCCTCGTCGCTGTCGAGGCGCTCTTTGGTCATTACCGTATTGAGCTGACACGTGTTACAGATGGTAACCATGTCGAGCTCCTGCTTCTCTGCATAACATATGTTTCTCGCATTCAGAACCAGAGAAAGAAAATCGTCAAAATCCTGCAAGTGGCTCGCACCGCAGCAGCTCGCTTCATCCAGAAGCACCAACTCAATCCCCAGTTTTTTCGCCACGGCCATGGTAGACATCAGAAGTTCAGGGGTCGACTCTCTCGCGGTACATCCTGTATAGAGTGCATATTTAAGTTTTGCCATATTCGTCCCCTTTAAAATTTGACTTTTGACGAGCTCTTGACCAGAGTCTTGATCTCATCGAGTTTTTCGGATTTGGGCATATTCCACGGCATGACGATCTTGCCCTTCTTGAACATCGCGATCGCCTCCGGAAGATGTTTCATAACACCGAGAGTCCCCTCGGAGTATCGTACCAGCTCGCCCTCGTCGAGGAGTCCGTGCTTGACGATAGAGTGTTTGAAGCCGACTGCATGCCGCGTAGCGACATTGTCCTGCGCAAGACCCTCTTCGAAAATCTGATTGTGCAGCTTCGTTATCTTGCCAATCGGATCGACATCTTTCGGACACGCTTCGGCGCATTCGAAGCACTTGACGCAGTCCCAGACGCCCGGGCCCATTTCACGTACCTTTTCAAGACGCTCGACCTTTGCGTTGTCACGCACATCGGCATTGAAACGGTATGCTTTTGCAAACTGTGCAGGACCGAAATACTCCTCGTTCACTTCTACGACAGGGCATGCGTAGTAGCAGTTTCCGCACTGTATACAGTAGTCGGCCTCCAGCAGCTGCTCCGCCTCGTGCGGTGAGACTCTGATCTCCTCTTCAGGGTGCTCGTCTATCTCGGCCTCGAGATAGGGCTTGAGCTTGGCATGCTTCTGCCAGAAATCCTTCTTGTCGATAATCATATCTTTGACCACACGCTTTTTGCTCTGCGGCTCGAGAAGAAGCGTGTCGGTTTCGAAAATTTCTACAAGTTCCCATACGTTTTGCTTACAAGAGAGTACCGGCTTTCCATTCACTTTGATGGAGCAGCTGCCGCATATACCGTGGCGGCAACTTCTTCGATAGCTGAAACTTCCGTCAAACTCCCACTTGATACGGTTAAGAATATCGAGTACAAGCTCATCTTTCCCAACCTCCATTTCGTATGTTTTGAAGTAGGGCAGAAAGTCGGTCTCCGCATTGAAGCGGAAAGTTTTAAATGTCAATTTTTTAGTAATTCTTTCACTGCTCATAGCCAATCCTTAATATGTTCGCTCTTGCGGCTCGAATTTTCCGAGTACCACATCACCATATTCGATCTCGATATTTCCCTCTTCATCCATAGTCGCAAAGGTATGCTTCAGGAAGTTTTCGTCATCTCTATTCGGATAGTCGTCTCTATAATGGGCGCCTCGACTCTCTTTACGCGCTATCGCACCTTCCACTATAAACGTGGAGTAGTCGAGCATATGTCCAAACTCGATCGCCTCCTGAAGATCCGTGTTGAATATTTTACTCTTGTCGTCTATTCGAATATTTTTATAGCGCTCTCTTAGCTCTGCCAATATCGCACGCTGTTTGAGCAGAGTCTCTTCCGTTCTGAAAACTCCGGCGTTGGCCATCATGCTCTCCTGGAGTTCGGCACGAAGCTTCGGTACCGACTCTGTCCCGTTGTTGTTTAGGCAGAATGCGATCTCTTTGAGCATACGATCCGCATCGTTTTCGCTTACGGCATGGCACTCGAGTTTTCCGCTTTCGAGATCTTCCACTATGTGTGAACCTACGTGTCTTCCGAAAAAGAGCGCTTCAAGCAGAGAGTTTGCGCCGAGTCTGTTGGCACCGTGAACACTCACACAGGCACACTCGCCGGCGGCATAAAAGCCGCGGACTATCTCTTTGGGACTCTTTTTGACATGGCCGTCGATATCACACGGGATACCGCCCATGGAGTAGTGGGCGGTTGCCGCTATATGAATAGGCTCTTTTATCATGTCCTGACCGAGGAATGTGATCGCAAGATCCCTAAGCTCCGGCAGACGCTCCATTATGAGCTCTTCGCCAAGATGTGTCAAGTCTATCGCGACGGCATCTTTGTTGGGGCCTACGCCGCGCCCTTCGAGAATCTCCTGGGTAATTGCCCGGCTGACGACGTCTCTGGGTGCGAGCTCCATCTTCTCTGGTGCATACTTCTGCATGAATCTTTCACCGAGGCTGTTGTAGAGTCGTCCTCCCTCTCCGCGTGCCGCTTCGGATATCAATATTCCGCTTCCGGCAAGACCGGTCGGGTGAAACTGTACGAACTCCATATCCTCGAGCGGAAGACCGTGGCGGGCAACTATAGAGAGGCCGTCTCCGGTATTGGCGTGGGCGTTCGAGCTTATCTTGAAGGCTCTCGCATATCCGCCCGTGGCGAACATCGTGGCTCTCGCATTGAAAATCGCCGGCTCCATATTGCGTATATTGTATGCTACCACACCCTTTACGAGACCATCTTCATAAACGATATCGGCTACATACCACTCATCGAAAAATGTGACATTTTCACGATCGGCCTGCTCATAGATCGTCTGAAGCAGCGTAAGACCTGTACGGTCTTTTGCATAACAGGCGCGAGGTTTGGACTGACCGCCGAAAGGTCGCTGGGCGATAGTTCCATCCTCTTTCCGGCTGAAGGCGGCCCCGCTGTTGGCGATCCAGCGGATCGTTTCCGGCGCCTTGGAACACATAAGCTCCACGGCGTCCTGGTCGGCCAGATAGTCGCTGCCCTTGACGGTATCGAACATGTGAAGCTCTATATCGTCATCTTCGCTCAGTGCGGCGTTGACACCCCCCTGTGCCGCTCCGGAGTGGCTTCTGAGCGGATGAAGTTTCGTCAAAACAGCAACGCTCTTACCCGCCCTTTGAAGCTCCCTTGCGGCTGCCAGTCCGGCAAGTCCGGCACCGACAATCACAACATCGTATTTATGTATCTGTATACTCATTGAGACGCATCCTTTGTAATGTGGCATAGGAATATGGGTCAATTATACATAGCCAAGTCTATAAATTAGTTTAATCTTCTTTTCAAACAGATTCCATATCCGATTATGTGTTACCAATGTTTTCACACACTCTATACAACAACTCTTCGGCATCTGATATAATTTACCCCATGAATAAAGAGGATTATTTTATTAAATGCTTTTCAAAAAGCTCTTTTATAGGGGACGATGCCGCTCTTGTAGAAGGAGCCGACACCAAAGAACTTCTAAGCGTCAGCCAGGACGCATTTTTTGAAAACGTACACTTTCGTCGCGAATGGATGAGTCTGCGCCAGATCGCCAAAAAGGCGATGCTCGTAAATATATCCGATGCAATCGTAATGAATGCCGAGCCCAAATATGCGCTTCTTACGGTAGCCATTCCCAAGAGCTACACAAAAAAAGAGATGAAAGAGCTCGCGGAAGGCTTTATGGAGGCGGCGCAAGAGTACGGTATAGAGATAATCGGCGGTGACACCATCGCGAATGTCAAGCTCGACATCTCCGTTACCATATTGGCAAAAACCAGAAAACCAGTCCTCAGAAGCGGAATGAAAGAGGGTGATATTCTGGCTTATACCGGAAGGCTCGGAGAGAGTCGGCGCGATCTTATGCGCCTTCTAAGAGGATACGGGGCGGCACGGAGCTCACGTTTTGTTTCTCCGGTACTAAGGGATGGCTTTTTCTTCAAGGCGGCGCCATTTATCAGATGCGCCATGGATATATCAGACGGTCTTTTTGCCGACCTTGAAAAGCTTCACCGCATAAACGGCCTCGGTTTCGATTTTCTTTTTCCCATAGACAAACGAATAGGATGCAGCGGAGAGGAGTTCGAGATACTTTTCGCATTCGACCCGAGATTCGAAAAGAGGATAAGAAACATTGCAAGAGTGACCAGAACACCGATCACCATATTCGCCAAAGCCCGGAAAAAACCCTACAAGAACCCCTGTTCGGCCAACCACTTTTAAATCGTCAACTCTTTTCGATACCTTTTAGGATCTTCTCTATATCGATACCGAGGATTACAAATCCCTGATACTTTTGAAGAAGAGACTCCTTGGCTTTAAGCAAAGATGGAGGAGTCACCCCGTTTTGAATGGAAGCCGCCGCTTCCATAAAGGCTCCGATATGGTCTGCAACCTTCACAAGAGCTCCGTCTATGCCGTTGTAACCGTCGCTGTTGTATCGAGTGAGCATCTCCTCTATATCCTCGATCTTCTCTATCCTGCCGTCGATGTTTATCTTGTTGGCAAACTCGTCGTTTACAAAATAGCGCATCTGATCTCTAAGATAGGGCGGAAGCATCGGCAGCAACCTCTCCTCGAGCGCCTCTTTTTCATACTCTCCAAGAAGCTCGTCGAGCCCTTCGACACCATACTTCACCGGCGATATGATATCTCTCGTCAATGACTCCGCTATATCGTGAAAGAGGGCCGCAAAGAAGTTGTTGTAGAGCTTTTTGTCGCAGGCACCGTACTCGAGACTCAAAAGATAGGTCGTAACGGCTACGAAAAACATATGACCGAGCACCGATGTCTGTGGGATCCTCGGAGTCTTCGCCCATCTCTTCTGAAACCTCAGCATCGCGCATGTCTCGAGAAAGTTTCTACTCTTTATCCCCATCTCGAGACGTCTCACTCCGGTCAAATCCAAAAAATCCTCCACTTCGGAGTCGATCTTCTGCTTGATCTCCCCGACTCCTACCGCAGACGGATGAAAATCGTAAATTATTCCAAACTCCCATCTGCTGGCAAGAAAGTGGGCCGCATGCAGAACTCTGCGCTCAATTTCGTTTTCGTCAGATTCAAGATACGCTTCGAATCTTACACGCAGTCTATCGTCGATAAGTGACGATATCTCCTTTTTCACGTATTGATCGAGTTCACGCTTCTTGTATTTTGCCAGGTGGTGAAAAACCGGCGGTTTGAGATCGGTCAGAACGGCTCTATACATAAATTCGCTCACACCGTACTCTATGAGTTTGCGCCAGTCGATCCTCTGACCGTTCTCCTCCTCTTCGATCCGGCCCAGCAGCCATGCAGTGATCATCTTGTGCGACTGCTTGTCGAGCTCTACGAAATCTACCGGTCTGATCTGGTCGTTCCACCGGTCTATGCTGGCAGTAGAGAAGAGAAGGTGTAAAAAATGCGGATCTATCATCTATCAACCTCAAAGTTTTGATAGGTTATTATATCCTTTTAAGAAGATGCTCCGATCAAATCAGCCGATTCGAAGAAAGAAGACGGCGACACAATATTAATCTTGAACAGGAAATAGCGATATGACAGACCGCCTTTACCCGCTTTCGCACTCTCCGGTGCATTTTCACTTCAAACAGACACCGTCTGACTTCGTAGTGACCGAAATTCCGCTCTATGAGTTTAGCGGAGATGGGGAACATCTGATACTGAAGATTCGAAAAAAAGGTCTTACAACGTGGCAGATGGTAAATGTTTTGAGCTCGCATCTGGGTATAAAAGCGAGGGAAATAGGATATGCCGGGCTGAAAGACAAAGATGCGATGACACTACAGCATATCTCTTTGCCCAGAAAATACGAAAAGAGTCTTGAAAGCTTCTCTCATCCGCAGATCAGAATCCTGGAGAGGACATATCACAACAACAAAATAAAAACAGGCCACCTAAAGGGCAACCGCTTCTTCATAAGGCTGAAAAAGGTCGGTAAAACAGATGCGGCAAAAATAGACTCTTTGCTGAAATGGATATCCGAAAACGGATCGCCAAACTACTTTGGATACCAGCGCTTCGGCCGCAACTCAGACAACTACGAAACAGCAAAACAGCTGATCGACAAGAAACTGCGGATCAGGGATAGAAAAAGGCGTGACTTTTTGATCAGCGCATACCAGTCACACCTGTTCAACCTCTGGCTAAGCAAACGTATCGAAATATCGAGACTTTTCGACTCTCTCACACTAAAAGAGCTCAAAAAGCTATTCGTGTGGGGGGATGAATCGATCAGACAAATAAAAAGGGAGGCTCACTTTTTCAGACTGCTGCCCGGGGATCTGCTCAGCCACTATCCCCATGGAAAACTTTTTCAGATCGAAGATCTAAAAGAGGAGTCGGTACGCTTCAAAAATCGGCAGACAAGTCCTACCGGGCTTCTATGCGGAGAAAAAACAAAACTGGCCGCCGATATTGCGTGGATGGTGGAGAAGGAGTTTACCCAGACCGTTCCTGCGCGCGGGAGCAGACGCTACG
>Ga0256834_1002430_pt1 | contig 11725 bp, 9 predicted proteins | sample 4281140metaG_FD_190536 | JGI IMG/M metagenome (GOLD analysis project Ga0256834, IMG submission 190536) | Hydrothermal vent microbial communities from East Pacific Rise, Pacific Ocean - 4281-140 | ecosystem: Environmental > Aquatic > Marine > Hydrothermal vents | place: Pacific Ocean: East Pacific... | reverse complement strand
CTTTATTTCAAAAATAGATCTAATGATTGTGTCTTTGAGAAATTTAATAAGTTGATTTAGTTTATATATAGAAGTTTTAGCTATTAACTTTCTTAAATTATGAGCAATAATCATAAGGCCAAGCTCTATTTTTACTTTTTCTAAGCCTTTTAGTGTAAATCTATTAAACTTATTATTGCTTTTGAGTTGCCCAAAAACAGCTTCAATTTCAACCGGTCGTTTGCTTCGGTAATATATACCTTTTTCGCTTAATAATTTTGTTTTTGCTTTTTCTTTTAATTGGTTAAGCCGATGATTGATTTCAATAACCCTGTTCCCTTTTGAGTTGTGACAACTGCCCCGAAGTGGACATTTATTACAATTTTGTGCTTGATAATAACTAAGCTTTGATACATATCCGTTGGAACTTATACGTGTTCCTTCTTTTATTTTACACATTTTCTGCCCCATAGGACATGCATAGTAATCTTCATCTTGGTTATAATACAAATGTTGAGGATGAAAAATATCCTCTTTATATTTTCTTTTTTGTTCTTTATGGAAGTAATTGTATTTTACATAAGCATCTATTTGCTCGGCTTCTAAATATTCATAATTTTCTTCACTGCCGTATCCTGCATCGGCTATAACTTCTTGACTTTGTATTTGGTATCGTTCTTTAAATCCTTCTAAATGAGGAATTAAACAAGTGGTATCACCGGGTTTTTGATAAATGCCAAAATGAGTGATAAATTGTTCTTCGCTACTGGCTTGTATATTATAAGCAGGTTTTAATTGTCCGTTTTTCATATGGTCATCTTTCATCCGCATAAAAGTGGCATCGATATCCGTTTTACTGTAACTGTTTCGATTGCCTAATTTATCTAATTGGTCTTCATATTTTTTAAGCCTGGGTAAATAATCTTTTTCAATGGTTTTTAAATGTTTTTTTAGGATTTTATTTTGAGGCTTTTTTTTTAATTTGTTGTTGATTTGATTGACTTGTTTTTGTAATTCATCACTGTTTATTTCATCGGGTAAATCGTAATCATTTTCTTTATCATCTTGTATGATTTGGTGATGAATTACCTGTAAAATAACCTGAACCTTCTCTTGCAATTTGGCCTTATTTTTTTCAACGGATTTTCGCCACACAAAGGTATATCGATTAGATGCCGCTTCTATTTTGGTACCATCTATATATTGTTTTTTTAAACTGATATAGCCTAAATCAACCAACATCAAAACTATTTCGGTAAAGAGTTTGTCAATATGATTTTTTAATCGTTTGCTTCTAAAATTATTAATCGTTCTAAAATTGGGCGTCGCATGTCTCGACAGCCACATGAAGTAAATATTTTCTTCCAAAGCTTTGGCTATTTTGCGTGAGGAGTAAATATTGTTAAAGTAAGCAAAGAATAAAACTTTGAGCATCATTCGGGGTGAATAGGCACTATTACCTCCACCATTGTAGGTTAATAAAATAAAACTAATGTCTAAATGATCTACTACTTTGTCAATTAATTTTACAGGATGATTATCCGGTATTCTATCATAAATGTTTTCAGGGAATAAACTTGGAAAATCTCCCGGTAATTTTTTAAAACTTAATTTTGCCATTATTACGCTTGATTTTATACATACTAATATACATAAAATCAATGATTTATGCAAAAAAAATAACAAAAAAACTATATAAAAAAGAGGCTGTCTAAAACTTATTGGACAGCCTCTTTATAGGTTTTCTTATTATGAAAACTATTTACTACTAACTATTATTTTACTTCTTCGAAATCGACATCTTGCACGTCGTCCTCACCTTTGTTTTCGGTTGTGCCTTGATTAGCTTGAGCGCCGGTAGCATCGCCACCTTGTGCTTGGGCTGCATTTTGGATGTCTTGTCCTATTTTCATCAATAATTCTTCAGCTTCTTTGGTCGCAGCTTCTGCCATATCGGCATCTTGCTTATCATAAGCTTCTTTAAGTTTTTTCACCATGTTGTCAACAGCCGTTTTATTATCATCGGAAATTTTGTCTTTGTGTTCTTCGACTAGTTTTTCCAATTGGAAAGCTGTTGCATCGGCTTTATTGAGTTTTTCAACACGTTCTTTGGCTATTCTGTCAGCTTCGGCATTAGCTTCAGCTTCTTTTTTCATTTTTTCAATTTCTTCTTTGCTCAAGCCGCTGGAAGCCTCAATACGGATATCTTTGGCTTTTCCGGTCTTTTTATCCATAGCGGTAACGTGAATAATACCGTCGGCATCAATATCAAAGGTTACTTCAATTTGCGGTTCGCCGCGTCTTGCCGGCGGAATACCGTCTAAGTGAAAACGACCGATGGTTTTGTTGTCTTTAGCCAATGGTCTTTCGCCTTGTAAGACATGAATTTCAACACTGGGTTGGTTGTCTTGAGCCGTAGAGAATATTTGCGATTTTTTAGTCGGGATGGTGGTGTTGGCTTCAATCAATTTGGTCATAACTCCTCCCATGGTTTCGATACCTAAGGATAGAGGTGTTACATCTAACAGTAAGACACCATCGACATCTCCGGTTAATACGGCTCCTTGAATACCAGCGCCTTTGGCAACCACTTCGTCGGGGTTAACGTTTTTAGAAGCTTTTTTACCAAAGAATTTTTCTACTTCTTCAACTACTTTTGGTATACGGGTTGACCCGCCAACCAAAATAACTTCATCTATATCAGATGGTTTTAATCCGGCTTGTTCCAAAGCTTCTTTTACCGGTTTCATGGCGCGTTTGACCAAGTCATCGGTAAGTTGTTCAAATTTGGCTCTGGTCAATTTTTTAACCAAGTGTTTAGGGCCACTGGCTGTTGCAGTGATATAAGGTAAATTTATTTCTGTTTCGGCTGAAGAAGATAATTCTATTTTGGCTTTTTCGGCTGCTTCTTTTAAGCGTTGTAAAGCCATAGGATCTTTTTTCAAATCTACACCTTCTTCTTTTTTAAATTCGTCTGCTAACCAGTCAATGATACGTTGGTCAAAATCGTCACCGCCAAGATGTGTGTCACCGGCAGTTGATAAAACTTCGGTTACACCGTCGCCGATGTCCAATATAGAAATATCAAAAGTTCCACCACCCAAGTCAAACACAGCAATTTTTTTCTCTTTGTCAGATTTGTCCAAACCGTAAGCTAAAGCTGCAGCAGTTGGTTCGTTGATAATACGTTTGACTTTTAATCCGGCAATTTCTCCGGCTTCTTTGGTGGCTTGACGTTGGGCATCGTTAAAATAAGCCGGCACTGTAATTACAGCTTCGGTTACAGGATGTCCCAAATAATCTTCGGCGGTTTTTTTCAATTTTTGTAAAATCATAGCCGAAATTTCTTGTGGTGAATATTGTTTGCCGTTAATTTCAACACGTGGTGTGTCATTAGGGCCTTCCACCACTTTATAAGGAACGCGTTCTGCTTCTTCTTTAACTTCAGAGTATTTATTACCCATAAAGCGTTTGATAGAAGAGATGGTTCTTTCAGGGTTTGTAATGGCTTGTCTTTTAGCAGGGTCGCCTACTTTTATTTCTCCTTTGTCAGTAAAAGCGACTACTGAAGGTGTGGTTCTGTTACCTTCAGGGTTAGGAATAACTACAGTGTCGTTACCTTCTCTTACGGTAACCACAGAATTAGTAGTTCCTAAATCTATACCGATTATTTTATTGCCTTTGTTGCTCATAGTTAAATATTTTTTTAATTAATAATTAAGTTCAATTTTTTTTCAATTTTTATTTGTCAATGATTATGCCAATAAAAAATTGTCGCCGAAATAAGTTGTTTTGACATTAATTAGTCAGATTTTATTGATAAAAATACTATTTTAATGACATAATGTCAGAGATGTATAAGACAGCTGACATTATTATGACAATGGGTTTGCAGTAAAAAGTCGGACAAATACATTTTTAGTATATTTGTTGTTTAAATTGAACTGTAAAAATAACATGATCTATCAAGAAATAGAATCTTTGGCCGCTTTAAAAATATTGCTTGACAATGAGGAGGTCATTTCTTATAAAGCTTTTCAAAATTTAGATTTTACAAAAATTGATTTATCTCTGTTAAATCATCATACTTTTTCAAATTGTCTGTTTTTGGGTTGTCAATTACCCGGTTTTTTGCACAAACATATTGTAGATTCTTTTATTTTTCCACAATTGGATATGCCTTATAATTGTTATATCAATCGCTTATATACCAAAGACGATTTGTATGACCAATATATTTTAGGACAGCCCGAATCTTATCAAAATACTTATGACCAAAAGGTTTACCGTCACTTTATCAAAACGGGTAAAATAACTTCTGATATTAAAGAGACTTTGGCGCGGCGGTTACATGATCACGCTATTACGGATGCCTTGGACGATTTTTTGGCAGCCTATGATGAGAAGCGCTTAGTGGCTATTATGGGCGGTCATGCTTTACCGAGACATACACCGGCTTATAAGCAAATAGCACAACTCAGTAAATCGTTGACCGAAAGTGGTTATTTGATGACATCGGGAGGAGGCCCCGGAGCCATGGAAGCGACACATTTGGGGGCTTGGTTGGCCGGAAAATCTGAGGATACATTGCAAAATGCCATAAGTATTTTATCGGAAGCACCTGTATTTACGCATCCACTATGGTTGGATAAGGCTTTTGAAGTTTTGAAATTTTACCCCGAAACGGACTATAATAGTCTGGGAGTGCCCACTTGGCTTTACGGACATGAACCTCCGACACCTTTTGCAACGCATATTGCCAAATATTTTGCTAATAGTGTGCGGGAAGACGGCTTGTTAACCATTGCCAAAGGCGGGATAATCTTTGCGCCGGGCAGCGCCGGTACCGTGCAAGAAATTTTTCAAGAAGCCACCCAAAACCACTATTTGAGTTTTGGTTATGCCAGCCCTATGATTTTTATGGATAAAGCGTATTGGACTAAAGAAATGCCGGTATATACCTGTTTGCAAAATTTGTTGAACGAAGGCAAATACAAAAACCTGATTTTAGCTATTGCCGATGAACCGGAGGCAATTAAAAGAGAGATTGTTAATTTTACTTATTCTCATAATTTATCATGATTTTAATGGCCGTTTTATTACCTTGGTTATCTTTCTTTTTAAGAGGAAAAATATTCAAAGGTTTGCTTTGCATAATCTTGCAAGTTACACTTATAGGGTGGTTGCCGGCTGCCTTATGGGCAGTGGCGGATTTGCTCGATGAGCGTAATAGACAAAGGTGTTGAAAATTTATTTATCCAAACTTTTTAATGACGCTTCCGGTTTCTTGAAGTATGAGACCGGTTAGACGCAGATTTAGGTTTGGGATTACGTCTGCCGCCACCAGGTTTTAACGGTGGCAATTCTTTGCTGTCATCATGGTAGGCATGATTGAGCATTTGCGGAATTTTTTGTTTGATTAATTTTTCAATATCCCGTAAAAAACTGCGTTCGTCAGCTGCACAAAACGAAATAGCTACACCACTTTCCTTGGCTCGTCCGGTTCTGCCGATACGATGAATATAAGTTTCTGATATGTTAGGCAAATCATAGTTAACGACCAATTCGAGTTTGGATACATCAATACCACGAGCTGCTATATCAGTTGCCACCAAGACTTGTAACCGTCCGGTTTTAAATGCTTTTAAGGTTTTTTGACGGGCAGCTTGAGATTTATTGCCATGTATAGCCTCGGCTTTAATGTTTTTACGAGCTAAGAGTTTAACTATTTTATTAGCGCCGTGTTTGGTGCGTGAAAAAACCAAAACAGATGCGGGATTTTTTTTCAAAATTAAATCGGAAAGTAATTTGATTTTATCATTTTTAGTAACAAAATATACTTCTTGATCTACCAATTCGGCTGTAGCTTGTTGAGGTTTGATGGTAACCCGCACATAATCTTTTTTTAATATTTGTTTAGATAATGCTTCAATCTGTTTGGGCATGGTTGCCGAAAAAAACAGGGATTGCCGGTTTTCGGGCAATGCATCTAATAATTTTTTTATATCATGGATAAAACCCATATCCAGCATATGGTCAGCTTCGTCTAATACAAAATAGCGAATGTCTTTTAAACTGATAAAACCTTGTCCCATTAAATCGAGCAACCTGCCCGGTGTTGCCACCAAAATATCAACTCCTTGTTTGAGCAGGGAAACTTGTGAAGTTTGTTTTACCCCGCCAAAAATAACAGCATTGCGTAAGTCCGTATGCTTGGCATAGGCTGTGAAATTTTCAGCAATTTGAATGGCAAGTTCTCGAGTTGGAGTTACTATAAGTGCTTGTATTTTTCGTTTTTCTTGTTGGTTTTGTTTATTCTGATAAATATGTTGAATAATAGGAATGGCAAAAGCAGCCGTTTTGCCGGTGCCGGTTTGGGCACTTCCTAACAAATCTTTGTGTTGTAATAAGTATGGAATAGCTTGTTGTTGAATAGGTGTCGGCTGTATATAGCCTTTGTTTTGGAGTGCCTTTTGTATGGGCAACACCAATTGTAAATCGTTAAATGTCATAAATATATTTTATAGTATCGTCAAAATATATTCGTGACGATTCGAATGTGTGAATGGCAAAGGTAGGCTAAAAATATTTAATAATATGTATTGGTTGTAATATTCTAAATATCAATTGTTTAATAACCGGCCAATTCTATACCGTTTAAATTTTTATATAGTTCGACGGCTTGCCGGTCGGTCATGTCGCTGATAAACATCGTGGCATTGAGTATTTTTTCATAGGTTGATTGCCCGCTTTTGTATATTTCGGGTAATAATTTGTATAACTGCTTGTTTTTTTCAGGATATAAAACTGCACCTATAAAATGATGTAACAGGTTGGGGATCACCTTCATTCCTGCCATTTCTATACGTAAAACGGTGTCGGACTGATAAATTTGCTCAATGCTTTCCTTAATTATTTTTTTCAAATTTTCATGTATATTTGTCGGTAATAAATCCAATAGCGGCATGTCTTTTTGACCGGAAATAATTTCAGATTCATTGGCCAAAAAAACTTGTGCCGCATGACTTACCAAATTGTTTATAGCTAAACTTCTCAGATAATTTATTTTTTCTTTAGAATCATAAATTTGTTTGTAGCGTTGCTCATTAGTGTTGTTCCAGTCTATAAGAGCTTTAAAGCGTTGTTCTATGGTATTAAAGGGAATATATCCCATATTATAACCGTCTTCAAAGTCAATAATGTGATAGCAGATATCATCGGCAGCTTCTACCAGAAAAGTCAATGGAAAACGTTTCCACGCTCTACCTTCCGGTGTATGTTGGGGTATTAAATTTAGTTTATTGGCAATTTCGTTTTCAAACAAATCAATTTCGGCTTGGTAAATACCAAATTTTTTTAAACTGGCTTGCTTTTCTTTTTTTCGTTTTGGTAATGATTCCTTTGGATATTTGGTAAAAGTGCCATATAACCCTAACGTTAAACGTAAGCCTCCTTTAATGGCAGATTGTTTTGAAAGAGTTTGAGCAATAATTCGCAATCCGGAGGCATTGCCTTCAAAATTTTGCAAATCGGCTTTTTGTTTATCTGTTAAATCTTTGATGTAGCTAGTGGCATCAGAGCTGTTAAAATAAGTACTGATAGCAGCTTCTCCACTATGTCCGAAGGGAGGATTGCCAATGTCGTGTGCCAAGCAGGCGGCCGAAACCAAATGTCCGAAATCTGCTGCCTCAATGGCTAGTTTAGTTTGTAATTCCGGATATTTATTAAGAATGGCTTCTCCTGTTATGTTTCCCAAACTACGCCCTACCGAGGCTGTTTCTAAACTATGGGTAAGCCGGTTACGAACTGCATCTGATTTTGGAAAGGGCAGTACCTGGGTTTTGTTTTGCAAACGTCTGAAAGCAGATGAAAAAACAATCCGGTCATAATCCGTTTGAAAAGCTGACCGGTGAGGTTCTTGTCCTTTTTTATCATCATATAAACGTTGTTTGGCATGTTTAAAGTAAGACATCCAACTCATAAAATATAATCTTTGGGTTAAATTTATTTAGGAGGTAAAGGGCTGATGATGCGCACGTCATAAAACTCAATGGCGCCTTTAACAATACCTTTGATAGTTTTAAACAAAGCATCGGTGATGTTTTTTTTAAAAATATCTTTGGAATGAATCAAACTCACTTCGCGAGCAGGTTCGGGTTTTTTAAAATTGCGTAAATATTTACGGTCTTTTTCGCACAAATCTTCGGTTTGTAAATAGGGTAGTAATGTCATGCCAAGTCCTTCTTTTGAGAGTTTTATCAAGGCATCGAAATTGCCGATATTTAAGTCAAATTGTTTGGGTTCGTTAGAGGTCATTCGGCATATATTCAAAATATTATCTCTAAAACAGTGTCCTTCATCTAACAATAAAATATCTTTGACATCCAAATCTTGTTCGTCGAGTTCTTTTTTTTGAAACAACCGGTGTGTTTCGGGAATAAAACCTACAAAAGGTTCGTAAAACAAAGGTTTTTCTATAATTTTTTCTTCCTCTAATGGTGTTGCCGCTATACCGGCATCGAGTTTTCCTTCAAGCAAAGCTTCTACCATTTGTTCGGTTGGTATTTCTATTATTTCAATATTGACTTCCGGATATTTTTTGATAAATGAACGTAAAAACATGGGTAATATGGTCGGCACCAATGTTGGAATAATTCCTAATTTATACTCGCCGCCTATATAACCTTTTTCTTGCTGTACCAAATCATTGATACGAGCACTTTCATTGACTATAGTCTTGGCTTGGTCAATAATTTTTTTACCAATTTCAGTAACTTTTATCGGTTTTTTATTACGGTCAAAAATAATAACTCCCAATTCGTCTTCCAGTTTTTGAATTTGCATGCTTAGGGTAGGCTGGGTGACATGGCATTGTTGAGAGGCTTTAGTAAAATTTAAGTATTTGGCAACAGCTAAAAGGTATTTTAATTGTGCAATGGTCATAGGATTATATTTTTAAGCAAATTTATAAATTTATTTTATATAGGTGATAAGGATTATTGATAAATTTTATATTTTCATAATTCTTAATTTTTCAATGGATATGATGTAATAAATATATTAAAAAAGTTATCTTTGTATCAACAATAATAAACCGTCATGTCTTCAAAAAAAATCAAAGAAGCTAAAATTTTTGCCAGTTCACAAAGTAAAGATTTAGCTAAAAAAATAGCAGAGGCCATAGGCTTGACATTGGGTAAAGTGGAATTGCAACGTTTTAAGGACGGTGAATTTAAACCTTCCTTTAAAGAGTCTATAAGGGGTAAACGTGTTTTTATAGTCGGTTCAACTTTTGCTCCGTCAGATAATTTAATGGAAATTTTGCTAATGATAGATGCAGCCAAAAGAGCTTCGGCCGAATTTATTGATGTGGTAATTCCTTATTTTGGTTGGGCGCGGCAAGAGCGTAAAGATGAGCCGCGTGTTCCAATTGCAGCCAAGTTGGTAGCTAATATGTTGGAAGCAGCCGGCGCTTCTCGTGTTATTACCATGGATTTGCATGCCGATCCTATTCAAGGTTTTTTTGAAATTCCGGTGGATCATTTGTATTCGAGTACTATTTTTGTGCCTTATATTCAAGATTTGAATTTGGATGATTTGGTAATAGCTTCTCCTGATATGGGAGGATCAAAAAGAGCTTATGCCTATTCTAAATTTTTAAAAAGTGATGTGGTTATTTGTTATAAACAACGAAAAAAAGCGAATGTCATAGGCAAAATGGAATTAATAGGAGATGTTAAAGGTAAAAATGTTATTTTGGTAGATGATATTATTGATACCGGAGGTACATTAGTAAAAGCAGCCGGTTTAATGAAAGAAAAGGGAGCTAAAAGTGTAAGGGCGGTATGTACTCATGCCCTGCTTTCAGACAATGCACAAGAACGAATTGCAAACTCTAATATTATAGAATTGGTGGTTACGGACTCCATACCAAGAAAAATTTTGTCAAAGAAAATAAAAGTGCTAACTTGCGCCCCGTTATTTGCAGATGTAATGCATAATGTTCATGTTCATAAATCTATCAGTTCCAAATTTATAATGTAACTGATTTGACAAATATAAAAATTAGAAATATAATTTAAATAAAAATTAACAGAAATGAAATCATTAACAATTAAAGGCTCTAAAAGAGAAAGCGTGGGCAAATCAGCAACCAAAGCCCTACGTAATGCTGGACGGGTCCCTTGCGTTTTATACGGAGGAGGCGAACCCTTACACTTTTCAGCAGATGAACGTGCATTCAAAAATTTGGTTTACACTCCGGAGACGCATACCGTAGTGATTGAATTGGAAGACGGATCTAAACATGAAGCAATTATGCAAGATATTCAGTTTCATCCAGTCACCGATAAAATTTTGCACGTAGATTTTTTCCGTTTATTCCCCGACAAAGAGGTTACTGTAAGCGTGCCTGTTAAAACAGAAGGTGTTGCTCCCGGTATTATTAAAGGTGGATCACTTAGTTTGGTTATGAAAAAATTGAAAGTGAAAGCCGTTCCCGCCAATTTACCTGATGCCGTTGTGGTAGATATCAATAAATTGGATATTGGTGATAAGGTTTATGTATCCGAATTAAGAAATGATAAATACAAATTGATGCACCCGGACAATGTGGTTGTTGTTCAAGTGAAGATGTCTAGAGCTGCCATGAAAGCCGCTCAAGATGCCAAAGCCGCTGCCGCTGCTGAGGAATAACAATATATCAATTGAATTAACCGACTAAAAGGCTGCCTCATATTGGCAGTCTTTTTTATTTCTCAGAAACCTTAAACTTTTGTATTTTTACAAAAATATTCCTGATGAAAGCTAAACATAAAAAAACAAACAACTTTTTAAAAAAACTGATGTATCATTATAGGATATTGGTTATCAATGATGATACTTATGAAGAAAAATTGAGTTTTAAATTAAACAGATTAAATGTGTTTGTTTTTACCGGTTTGTTTGCTTTTTTTCTAATTGTTTTAACTACGGTATTGATTGCTTTTACACCTATCAGAACTTACATTCCGGGTTATACAGCACCCGGATTAAGATCAAAAGCTGTGCATTTGCAGATTAAAACCGACTCTCTGGAACAAGCTCTCCAACTCAATTCTTTTTATTTAAATCAATTAAAAAAGGTTTTAAATAATGAAATTACAATGGAAGAATTTAACCGAAATTATAATAAAAAAGTTTTTAATCCCGATACACTTAAGTTGGCGCCGGGAAAAATGGATTCATTGTTAAGACAAGAGGTGGAACAACGCGAGCAATTTAAAGTCAAGCAACAAAAAAATACTTTATCCTATAATTTTACGCCGCCGGTTAAGGGGATTGTTGTTAATGGTTTTGATACCGGTATAAAACATTATGGAGTCGATGTTGCTTTACAAAAAGGAACACCCGTGAAAAGTATAGCCAACGGCCGTGTTATTTTTGCAGATTGGTCGGCCGATACAGGCAATACAATTATTATAAAACATCCAAATAATATTGTGTCTATTTATAAACATAATAAAAAATTATTACGTCAGGTTGGTGATTTAGTTCAAGAAGGAGAAGCTATAGCTATTTCCGGCAATAGTGGAGAAAAAACGACGGGCCCACATTTACATTTCGAATTATGGATAAAAGAAACCCCTGTAAATCCCGTTGATTTTATCAATTTTAATCAATAAAATATGGGTTTAAAATCTTTTTTAGCCAAACTTTATGCCGCCAGGGTGGTTGGTCAAAACCAAAAATGGATTAATAATCCGGT
>Ga0256834_1002429_pt1 | contig 11741 bp, 6 predicted proteins | sample 4281140metaG_FD_190536 | JGI IMG/M metagenome (GOLD analysis project Ga0256834, IMG submission 190536) | Hydrothermal vent microbial communities from East Pacific Rise, Pacific Ocean - 4281-140 | ecosystem: Environmental > Aquatic > Marine > Hydrothermal vents | place: Pacific Ocean: East Pacific... | reverse complement strand
CAGCAGGGCCAGCTCCTGGCTCACATCCAGGCTGGCGGTCATATTGTGTACTTCATAGGTATAGGTCTGGTGCACCAGGGACATCATGAGATGATGCAGGCCCTCGATTCCAAGAATCGTCATTTCCGGCGCCACCAGCCCGTCATTGACGAGTTCGGACGGCCCGTCGTCCGGGGTAAACCAGTTGAATACGGTAAGGGCTTCCAGAGGCGCATTCTGCTGCAGGAAGCTGCGGACATACTGGAAATTGAAACTGCGGTATTCGTACTCATCATTCCAACCGCGCTTGTGCAGGCCGTTGGCGGCATGGAAGGCGCGCCACAGATGAGTGATAAACAATAGAGGCTCGCGCACCTTGCCAAAAGATATGGCATTGCCCTGCCTTCCCGACAACGCCTCGGGATCGAGCAGAACGGCCCTGATCACCGCTTTCATATCACCGCGTATGCCACTGCCATTGTCATCGAATGCCGCCGCCACCCGGGAAATATAGGCCGGAGACGGATTGCTGGTGACCAGCCGCTGGATCAGTTGACGACCGATAAAAGGGCCAATATTGGGATGCTGGAACAGCCGGTCGAGAACAAAATCCAGCTCCTGCTGTGCGGTCAATCCGGCGGGCACATTCACGCCCAGCACGCGGCTGAGCTGTTTTTCCCCTGTATCATGATAGTCTTCCACGGGCACCATGGGGCTGATTCTGGCATGGTGGGTAATATGGCCTTCATCCGGGAAAAACCCTCCATCGTCATCCGTCCAGCCGGTAAAGACCCTGGCCATTTCCTGAATATCAGCCTGCGTATAGGTCGGAATGGGGTTGCCATCAGCATCTGTCTTGCGGCTGCCGTCGGGATTGAGCTGGTACAGACCAATGCTGAATAACTGCATCAGTTCCCGTGCATAATTTTCATCCGGGCGGCTACCCGTAGCCGGATTCGCCTTGGCGTTGCCCAGATAACTGAGATATGCGCCCATCATGGGGCTGCGACTGACCGCCCCGAGAAGATCCCGGAAGTTCCCGAATGCATTGCTGGCCAGGGTATCGTAATAAACGGTCAAACCGTCAGGCTTGTTGATGAGCGGGCCAAACAGGGAAACGACAAATATCTCGCTCAACGCAAAGGCGACTCGTTGGCGCAGCTGATCATCGCCATTTACCGCAATATCCCACCAGGCGTCCCGCCAGGCGGTCTGCACCACATCCGTGGCGGTCGTCCAGCCGATGCCGGGCAGATTGGCGCGGATCCATTGGTAATGGGAAGACTGCGGCAGGGAAAACTGATTGTCCAGCCATTGGGAATAATCGCCCGACGCCGCCAGAGTCTCAATTTCCTCCATGGACGGGCCGAACGTCGCACGGGCGAGAAAGGCGGAAGCATGGCTAAGGGCATTGTCACTACTGTACGCCGGCATAGCAATATTGGCGGAGACGCCCAAGAATACCCAGAGAAAAACAGGCCGAATCATGATTCTTCCAAACTGTTAGCACTTCCTTCCAGAGAGCGCCTGATATCAACCCGGCAGCTGAGAATGGCATCGTGAATTGCCGGATTTATAACAGGAACAACCGTCTCAATATAGCATCCCTCACCATGAGCAAAAGCGGCTATACCGCACAAAATCACATCTAAGATCATTTTTGCAGCCATTTTCCATGCCACCTGCAAACGTGAACTGGTCCCCAGAAAAAAACCCTAAGTTAAATTAGGGTGGGAAGTTAAGCGCTTGAACCACAATGGAAACCGCATCAAGAAGCGCGCTTCCCGAAAAACATGGAACAGCTTATGAAACATAGGATCTTGCTCTCTTTGCTACTACCCGCCACGTTCCTGCCAGGCACCGGCTGGGCGCAATGCACCCCTGATGTACATGGCGTGGCGCAACTGACATCTCCGCCACCCGGCGCAGAATGCCAGGCACCTGTTCAAATTACCGTGACCGCGAATGCCGCAGTGACATCAGGAAGCAATATGCGCCTGCTGGCGCCCCATGTAACAATCCAGGCTGGCTTCCGCGTCGCCACAGGTGGCCAGTTGCGCATTGGGGCAAATTATGCGGATGCAGCCCGTTTCCTCACCCAGGCCACGTTCGGCCCCACCCAGCAGGATATTGACCATCTTCTTGGCCTGGGCAGCTATGAAGCCTGGCTGGACGAACAGTTTTCCCTGCCGTTGCAGCGCCAGCTGCCGGCCATGCGCACATTGAACACCCTCATGTGTGAAGACAGTACAAATCCCAACTACACCGAAACCAACAATAGCTATGGCAGGCGCCAGATCTGGTGGGAACAGGTGATCAACGGGCAGGATCAGCTGCGGCAAAGAATGGCCTTTTCCCTGAGTCAGATACTGGTTGTCTCTGATGTTGGCGAACTGGGTAATTTCCAGTTTGGAATGACGGACTATTGGGATACGTTGCTCGCCCATTCCTTTGGCAACTACCGTGACCTTCTGGAAGCGGTGACCCTGCACCCCATGATGGGCGAATGGCTGAGCAGCATCCGCAACCGCAAGGCGGTGCCGGCAGAAAACATCCACCCCGATGAAAACTATGCGCGGGAGATACTGCAACTGTTCAGCATCGGCCTGCACCAGCTGAACCTGGATGGCACCCTCAAGAAAGACGCCAACGGCTTGCCTATCCCTACCTACGGACAGGCCGAGATCAAGGAATTCGCCCGGGTGTTTACCGGGCTGATCTATGATGGCGTCGACCGCTGGTGGAAGGGACCCTGGTCCGGGGCAATCACCACACAACCCATGGTGCCCTATGAGGAATTTCATGACACCGGGGCCAAGACCCTGCTGAACGGGCAGGTGGTGCCTGCAGGCGGCGACACCCTTACTGATATTCGCGCAGCCCTCGATATCATCTTCAACCATCCGAATGTTCCGCCTTTTGTCTCCAAGCAGCTGATTCAGCGCATGGTCACCAGCAATCCCAGCCCGGCCTATGTGGAACGGGTGGCGCAGGTGTTTGTCGACAATGGCAGCGGCGAGCGGGGCGACCTGAAAGCTGTGGCCAAGGCCATTCTTCTCGATCCAGAGGCGCGCCGCATGCACCCGGCCACCGAGCATTTCGGCAAGCTGCGCGAACCCCTGCTGCGTTTCAGCCATTTGTGGCGGGCCTTTGGCCTGACCACCATAACCCGCAACGGGACCCTGTGGGACCAGGAAAGCTGTGGTCAGGGCGACTATACGCTTTACTGGATGTGGTGGCTCAGCTCGCTTCTGCAGAAATCCGGACAGGATATTCTGGGCGCACCCTCTGTATTCAATTTCTATCAGCCCGGTTTTTCTCCCTCGGGTCCGGCGGCAAACGCGGGACTGGTGGCGCCGGAATTCCAGATCGCCTCGGAAAGCCGCCTGACCAGCACCGCCTCTTCGATGAACTGGCAGATTCAGGCTAGCCGCTGGAACGAAACCCGCTGGAGCACCATCGACTTGCAGGATGAAACGCCGTGGGGCGCATCTCCCGAATTCCTTCTCAAGCGTTTGAACCTGCTGATGCTCAACGGCCAAATGACACAGGCGGAGTATGCCGCCTTGGCAGCGCATTCCAGTACTGTACTGAACAGCAACAACGGCGGGCCGGCAGATGTGGTGCGGGATGTCATTACCCTCATCGTCAATTCACCCAATTACCTGATTCAGAAATAAGGCGGACGGACAGATGAAAAAAATCGATACAGGAAGACGGCGTTTTCTCGGCGGCATGGCCGGAGTCTCTCTTGCCGCATCCCCTCTCGGTATGTTGTTGTCCATGCGCGGAGCGATGGCGGCGGGGAATTACGACAACCTGAACGACTACAAGGCCCTGGTCTGTGTTTTCCTTCATGGCGGAAATGACGCCTTCAACATGCTGGTGCCCAGGGATGCTTCCGCCCATGCCGCCTATGCAAGCCTGCGAGGCAGTCTTACTATTCCGAGAAACAGCTTGTTGCCCCTGAATGGCATCAACCATGGATTCCACCCGAACATGCCCAGGTTGCAGGACTACTACAATCAGGGAAAACTGGCGCTGATCAGCAACGTGGGCAATCTGGTTGAGCCACTGACCAAGCAGCAATATCTCGACTGGGAGCAAAGCGGCAGCAACAGTATCGAGACTCCGCCGGGGTTGTTTTCCCACAGCGACCAGAGCCACTTCTGGCAGACCGGTTATGGCCCCAATACCGCCGGCACCGGAGTGAACAGCGGCTGGGGCGGCCGCATGGCGGATCTTCTGGCAGCCAGTAACGGCAATCCCTATGTGCCCATCACCATCACGCTGGATGGACACAGCCCCTGGGAAGAGGCTGTCGCCACCTCGCAGCTGGGGCTGAACTATTGGAATGGCGTGGAGGAATTCGAGTTTCTGGAAAAAGCAAGCTGGCCAACCTGGGCCAACAGCCGCAATCAGGCCTGGGAACAATTGCTGGGGCTTTCCGGCGCCAGCAAGCATGCCCTGGAACGGCAGACAGTGGAAGCCATAGAGCGCACACGGAACCGTGTCAGTGAGGTGAAAGCAGCCCTGGATCTCACCTGGGATGCCACCAATAGCAAGGATATTTTCCAAACCAGCTATAACGAATCCAACAATCTGGCCGAACAACTGCGCATGGTGGCGCGCATGATCTACAGCCAAGGCTACTTCGGGCACAAGCGCCAGATTTTTGCTGTTTCCCTGGGGGGGTGGGATACCCATGGCTCACAGGCCAGCCAGCACCCGGAACTATTGGCCACCTTGGATGAAGCCCTGGACAGCTTTTACCAGGTTCTCGTGGAGATGGGCATGCAACAGCAGGTCACCACCTTCACTTCTTCCGAATTCGGCCGCACCCTGGGCTCCAACGGGGACGGCACGGATCACGGTTGGGGCACTTACCTCATGGCCATGGGAGACGCGGTTGTCGGCCAACAGGTCTATGGTGATCTGCCGCGGATCGAGCTGGATGGCCCGGACGATATTGGAAACGCGTTATTGCCGAAGCTGTCCACGGATCAGTACGGCGCCACCCTTGCGCGCTGGTTCGGCGTAACCGACGCCGATCTGGATCTGATCTTTCCCAATCTGGGCAACTTCAGCTCCCGGAATATCGGGTTTATGAATGTCTAGCCGGATGCTTCACTCCGGCGTCCGATAATCAGGCCGGGATTATCATTCAGAGGCGGATTTTCGCTTGAATCAATAGCCCAAGCTATTGATGATTGGGGAAATCCCGACTCTGCCCGGCAAGACCAGTGCTTTACCAGGGTCTGTTATGCATTTTTTGCATGATCCCGAAATTCCCCTCGAGAATCTCGCCTTCCACCACTTCCGTACGGTAAGTTGAATACGTTCACTGTCTGTGGACAGGTTTCACGTTAGGATTTACTGCTCAGAATGGGCACCGGAAAAGCGTTGGCAGCGCATCTCTCCAACCCATTAATTTTGGTTTTTTTGAAATGGCCAAACCCGAACAACATGGTTACACTTCAGGGTTGGGCGGAAAAGACAAAGACCCAGGGATGCGGCTATTCCCGCAATTACCAGATACCGGGAGAATCACGAGAAAGTATCCATGCCTTATTTACGCGTATATCTGAACAACACACTGCTGGACCAGTTCGAACTGACTGATGCTCCGATTACCATCGGTCGTGCGCCGGACAATGATATCGTCCTCGACAACCCCGGCGTGTCTTCCCATCATGCCGTCGTCGAACCGAGAAGAGGCGCCTATGTGCTCCTGGACAAGAAAAGCACCAATGGAACCTTTATCAACAACAACCGTATTGACGAACAGGAACTGGCCTTTCGCGACGAAATACAGATATACAACTTCGTACTGAAATACATGCCCAGGGCGCGGTTGGCCGCAATTGACGAACATTCTGGCGACCAGAGCGGTGCATCAGAGCATGCGGCTACCGTAGAAATCGCCATTTCAGACATCAATGCACTGAAGAAATTGCGTAAACGCAACAAGACCGCCTACCTGGTGCAGATCAGGAACGGCCGGCAGGGCGACAGCTACCGGCTGTCCGACATACGCTTCACCATCGGCCGTTCTCCCAGCTCCAACATACGCACCGGAGGGTGGTTTGCACCAAAAACCGCCGCCACCCTGATCCGTCAACACAATGTTTTCCATCTATTACCCCACAAGAGGGGAAAGGTAAAAATCAATGGCAAGCCAGCCAAGGGAGAAAGCGCGCTCAAACCAGGGGATCATATATCCATTCGTGGAACGGAGTACGTCTTCCAGTACAAAACCGGCAATGGACGCTGACTCAGCCGATATCCATATCCCCGGGTACAAAATACTCAGTCTGATTGGCGAGGGAGCCAACGCCACCGTGTATCTGGCGTTACAGGAATCTCTCAACCGCCATGTTGCGCTTAAAATTCTGCAGCGTTTCGACCGCCCTGCCCAGGCCGTGCGTTTCTTCAACGAGGGACAGATCGTCGCCTCCATGAACCACCCCAATATCATCACCATCTACGATATCGGCTCTGTGGGCAGCCAGCAATATATCGCCATGGAGTACCTGGAAGGCGGTTCCCTGCGAGATCGGGCCAAAGACAAAATTCCGCCTGCAGCCGCCCTGGAGATCATTCAATCCATTGGCAGCGCCCTTGAGTTCGTACACCAGATGGGCATTGTGCACCGCGACATCAAGCCGGAGAACATCCTCTTTCACAAGAGCGGCATTCCAAAGATTACCGACTTTGGCGTGGCAAAAGCACTGGACCGGGACATGAACCTCACCATGGACGGCACCGCCCTGGGCAGCCCGTACTATCTAAGTCCCGAACAGGCAGAGGGAAAAGATCTCGACGGCCGTTCCGACATCTATTCCCTTGGCGTCATCTTGTTTGAACTGCTGGCACAGCGCAAACCCTATCTTGGCGAATCCCAGATCGAGGTTATTTTCGGCCACCTGAACAAGCCTGTTCCCGCTCTTCCAGAACGACACCACCACTATCAGGCGCTAGTGGAAAAAATGATGGCCAAGGATGCCGATGAACGATTTTCTTCCGCGCGGGAAATGCTGGATCACCTGAGCATGCTGCGCAATCTTGGAGAACACGGATCCGGCGGAAGATCAGCTGACCTGAATCCGGGCGGCAAACCCGCAGGAGGAGAAAAAACCAAGGGACTACTCCCTTCCTTGCGCAGCCGTCCGCTGCTTGCTGCAAGCATAGGCATCACTCTGTTTCTGGGGGCTGCAGCCGCCCTGATGATAACAGGGCCTTCCTCACAGCCAATCACTGCTGAGGCGGCCAAAAGCCCCCCCCCGGAAGCTGCAGCAACACGAAGCGCAACAATCAGCGCTGCCGCCACGCCCCCCCAGGCAGATATTGCTGAAAGTGCTGCAGAACCCGCTGGCTCCACTTTTCCTGAAGAAGCATTCTCTCCGGTCAAGGATCCGGGCGCTACAACTCCTGTCACTGCCGAAGACGCCCCCCCTTCCACTATTGATCCAGTGGACAACGACACAACAGGGGATATAGCGCAAGACGGAGAAACCGATATCGAAAGCGCCATCGCCGCCCTTGGCGAGCCTGCGCCAAGCAAAGAAGAGCGCATCGAGTCGCTGCTGCAAAAAGCGGAAGTGGCGCTACAGAAATACCGCCTTACCAGCCCCAGAACCGACAGCGCCTACTATTATTACAGTGAAATCCTGAAGCTCGATCCCGGCAACAAGCAGGCCTACACAGGCATCAGCAAGCTGGCCGGAAAATATGCGCTCCTGGCGGACAAGGCATTGAAAAAAGAAGATGAAAAGAAAGCCCGCAGCTATATCGAGCGCGGTTTGCGCATACGCCCAAAGGATACATCACTGCTGGCGAAACTGGCGCACCTGGATGCACTGGAAGCGGCAAGGCTGGCGCCCCCGCCCGCCCCGGAGCCTGTAGCACAGCCAGAACCCGAACCAAAACCCGAGCCCCCCGTAAATACCAGTCTGCAGCTGCTGGAGTCGCTGGAGTAAGCAGCGCCATGCAAGCCGGGAACAAATAAAGACATGGCCTGGGAGTTTGCGCACGGCTCGGACATTGGCGGCCGTCCCGAGCAACAGGACAGTTACTCCATACTGGATCATATGGGGAACTACCTGCTGGTGCTGGCCGATGGCATGGGAGGCCGGGAGCATGGCGCCATGGCTTCCGATACAGTGATAGAAACCGCCCATACCCGTTTCTATTCCCCCCACCGCGCCCACCCCGAGCAGTTTCTGAAACGGTTGTGCATGGAAGCACACCGCAAAATCGTCAAACTGGGCCACAACCACAAGACATCATCAGGGAGCACCGCCATCTTCCTGTACCTGCAGGGGGAAGAGGCTTACTGGGCCCACGTCGGGGACTCCCGTCTCTACCATTTCCATAACAACCGTCTGTTGTTTCATACCAAAGACCATTCCCTGGTCGCCCTGCAACAGGACAGCGGGGAATTTGGTGAATCTGCAGAAACCAACCAGCTGTATATGTGCCTGGGCGGCAGTAACGACGTGGTTCCGGAAATCAATGCCTCCGGACTGAATGGCAATGATCTGTTTCTACTTTGCAGCGACGGCTTCTGGAACGAAATCTCACCAGATGAAATCCTGCAACAACTGGCGCTGCCGGGAACCTTGCAATATCACACCGACATGCTGATACGCACCGCCAGCGAACGCGGCGGAAAAAACGCTGACAACATCAGCCTGCTCATCGCCCGGCATCAATCCGACAAACGCCTGCCCAGGCTGCTCAAACGCATGTTCAGGAAGTCCTGAGACAATCGATCATTCCCCAGTCTTGTGCAACAACAGATTGCCGGTTCCATCCACTGTGCATCGCCATCCCGGCGCCAGCCAGGTGGTCGCCACCTGCTCGGTAATAATCGCCGGACCGTCGATCTTCTGCCCCAAAGCCAGGGCGCTGCGATCAAAGCAGGGCACCGGCAGATCCTCGCCCGCGGCCCGGCAATACCGGACAGGCCCGGCAGGCCGTTCCGCTGCGGGCGCCGACAACCGGACAGGGGTCGCCGGGCCACGCACGGAGACCCGCAAATTGACCAGCTCCAGGGGCAGATCCAGCTCATGCCCGTAGCGCCGGGCATGGTTTCGGTGGAAATCCCTGACGGCTTGCGCCTTGTTCTTCCAGGGGATGTTCAGGGTATAGGATTGCCCCGCATAGCGCAGATCGAGGGAGCAGGAAAGATCACAGCTTGCCCGTGAAACCCCTTCCTCCTGCAAGGCGGCATAGGCCTCTTCCGCCAGGTCTTCCAGCACCCCATGGAGCTGTTCATCCAAGAGCTCATCCAGCTTCACCACCCAGCTGCGTGACAACTGCCGCCCCGGGCGCGCCACCAGCATGCCCAGGGCGGACAGTACGCCGCCGTGCGCGGGAACCAACGCCTTTCGCATCCCCAGGGCATCCGCCAGCGCACATACATGCATCCCTCCCGCGCCACCGAAGGAGGCCAGCACGAAACCCGCGGGATCGATGCCCCGCTGCACGGATATGGTGCGCAACGCCCTCGCCATGTGCTCATTGGCAATACGGATCACTCCTGCCGCCGCCGTCTGCACGCTGCAGCGCATGGCCCGGGCCAGGCGCAACATCGCTGTTTCCGCCGCCGCCGGATCCAGTTGCATCTCCCCACCCAGAAACCTGTCCGGCAACAAGCGTCCGAGCACCAGATTCGCATCCGTAACCGTGACCCTGACACCGCCCCGGCCATAACAAACCGGCCCGGGATCCGCACCTGCGGACTCCGGGCCAACCTGCAACATGCCCCCCTCATCCAGCCAGGCGATGGAGCCGCCTCCCGCGCCTATGGTATGCATATCCACCATGGGAACCGCCACGGGGTAGGGGCCGATACGCCCCTCGGTGGTCAGGTTTGGCTCTCCATCCAGCAACGCCACATCGGTGGATGTGCCCCCCATGTCAAAACTGAGCATGCGCTGGAAGCCTGCTTTTTCCCCCAAAAAACCGGCAGCCACCAACCCCCCGGCAGGGCCGGAAAGCAGCATGCGCACCGCCTGTTCACCCGCCTGGGCTGCCGCCGCCGTATCTCCGGAGCTTTGCATCACGGATATCCGGCTATCCCCCAGGCTGGACTGCAAGCGCTGCAAATATCCCTGCACCAACGGCCCCACCCAGGCGTTCAGCCAGGTCGCCATACCCCGTTCATACTCCCGGACCTCCGGCAGCACCCGGGAGGACAGGGACACGAACAGGTTCTCGGGAAGCGCCGCCGCGATTTCCTTCTCGGCATCTGCATCAAGCCAGGAAAACAGCAGATTCACCGCTACGGAACGAGGCCGGTGCTCAGTGATTGCAAGGAGCAGTGTTTCCAGGTCTTCTCCATGCAGCGCCTCCAGTATTTCCCCATCCGCAGACAAGCGCGCCCCCACTTCCACGCACAGTTCCCGGGGCACCGGAGGCGGGGACCGCCGGGGCTGCAGCTCATACAGCCCGGCCCGGTACTGGCGGCCAATACCGAGCATGTCCGCAAACCCCCGGTTGGTGACAAACAGGGTTTTCACTCCCTTGCCTTCCAGCACCGCATTGGTGGCCACGGTGGAGCCATGCACCAGGCGCAAGCACTCACCCTGCAAACCAAGATCGGCAATGCCCTGGAGGATCGCCTGCTCGGGGGCATGGGGTGTGGACAGCAACTTGTGCACCCGGAGCCTGCCATTCCGCCACAACACGAAATCCGTGAACGTGCCGCCGGTATCGACCCCTAGAAAAATCATGCTTGCCCGCCCAAATTGCTGAGAATCGCTACATTATTATTAACCTGGCACCAATATATACCATGTTCAGGGCATCGTCAGGCAGGTGTCAGAACAAGGCGCAGCGCGCAGGCAAGGGTTATTCCCTTGTCAAGCGTTGCAACGCCGTACTGGCGCCTGCCTGACGTCCCTAACTTATTGTTATATATTGAAAGGTCGTCGCCTGCTGGCCCGCGGACTGCGTTCGATCCACTGGCTTTAGAATGACTAAAGCGGCGTGGCTCCGCCTTGCCGCGAACCAGCAGGCGACGACTGAACATGATATCTATTGATGCCAGGTTAATAACCCGGCAACCGACAATGTCATCTTCATCATGAGTCGCCGGATTAGTATAAGATGTGCGCAGCAAAGCCAGAGCGACTATTATCTGCCCGATGGAAAAACTGTTACTCAGCGCCAAAGACCTGGGCAGAAAGGACCAGGGAAAAGCCCGCCTCTCCGGCTTCAACCTGGATCTGCACCAGGGCGAAACCGTGGGCCTGCTGGGCGTCAACGGCGCGGGGAAATCCACCACGCTGGCGCTGCTCAGTGGCGCACTGGCCCCCAGCGAGGGCGGCGTAACAGTGCTGGGGGTGGATCTGCACCATCATCCCCAGGCGAAGAAACACATCGGGCTGCTGCCCGAAACGCCACCCCTGTACGCCAATCTCAGCATTGATGAAAACCTGGACTTTGCCGCCCGGCTGCGGGGCATGTCTGCTTCGCAGGCAAGCAGGGCCAGAGCAGCAGTGAAGAAACGCCTCGGTCTGGATACCCTGGGAAAACGGCTTTGCGGCCAACTGTCGAAAGGCATGGCGCAACGGGCGGCTATCGCCCAGGCGCTGATCCACTCCCCAAAGGTGCTGATTCTCGATGAACCCACTGCCGGGCTGGATCCCGCCCAGGCCCAGGAGCTGCGGGAACTGATCCGGGGACTGAGCGGCGAATGCGGCATTCTCCTCGCCAGCCATATCCTGGCCGATATGGAACAACTGTGCCAGCGG
>Ga0256834_1002428_pt1 | contig 11747 bp, 11 predicted proteins | sample 4281140metaG_FD_190536 | JGI IMG/M metagenome (GOLD analysis project Ga0256834, IMG submission 190536) | Hydrothermal vent microbial communities from East Pacific Rise, Pacific Ocean - 4281-140 | ecosystem: Environmental > Aquatic > Marine > Hydrothermal vents | place: Pacific Ocean: East... | reverse complement strand
CAACTGGAGTGCCGGAATGGAATACCGCTATATGGAAGCCTTCAAGTTCAGGGCGGGATACTTTCACGAAAGTGAAATCAAAGGAAAACGGAAATACATCACCCTGGGCGCCGGATTCCGCTACAATTATATGAACCTCGACATTTCCTATCTGTTTTCCACCGCCAAAATCCGAACACCGCTCGACGGCACCATGCGGTTTTCCATCGCGTTCTTTATCGAAAAAGGACGAACGGGTAAATCATCCGAAGAATGAAAACATTTAGAATCCCGGTTTTTATCGACGAGTTCGATATGGACGAACTCCCGGAAGACATACAACGCCTAAAAAAAGAAGCCGAGAAGGCGCGTGAAAAAGCCTATGCGCCGTATTCCGACTTTAAAGTAGGTGCTGCCGTTTTATTGGATGACGGAACCGTAATTTCGGCCAACAATCAGGAAAATGCCGCCTTTCCCTCGGGTATGTGTGCCGAGCGGGTGGCCGTTTGGTATGCCGGCGCTCAACATCCCGGCCGTAAAATATTGAAAATTTTTATCACCGCCCGCTCCGAAAAACACCGCTTGGACAAACCCGTTCCGCCCTGCGGCGCGTGTAGGCAAAGCATTGCCGAATATGAAGTAAAACAAAACCGGGAAATTGAAATTTGGTTTATGGGCGAAACGGGTAAAATTTGGCGCTCGCCGTCGTTAAAAAATTTGCTTCCTTTGATTTTTGACGGATCGGATTTATAATTTTTCCAGTTTGGCAAAGCGGAGAATTAAAGTCTTGGTTCCGGTGTGATCAAATTTAATTTTGGCTTTACTGTCTTGTCCGTTTTCGTTGACTTCCAAAACCGTTCCGCTGCCAAAACGGGCGTGTCTTACCCGGTCGCCTTTCTGCAAATCGATTTTGACGGCTGATTGTGTGGATCGGGCATCTTGAAGCCTTTTTAAGTTTTTAGGACGAATGGTTTTGGAAAATCCGGAATTTACATTTCCGGTAGGTTTGGATTTGGGATAAGCGGGTGTTTCGTCAAAAATATCGGCGTCCAGCAGATGAGAAGTCCGGGTAGTCAAATCGGTGCGTTCCAAATATTTTTCGTCGATTTCGTCTAAAAAACGGCTCGGTTCGGTATCGTACAAATGTCCCCACCGGTAACGCATTCGGGCATAAGTCAACGTACAACGCTTTTTGGCTCGGGTGATGGCCACATAGAGCAAGCGACGCTCTTCTTCCAAATCTTCACGCGTGGTCAGTGTGAGGGGCGAAGGAAACAGGTTCTCTTCCAGTCCGCTGATGTAAATGTAAGGAAACTCCAAACCTTTGGACATATGAATGGTCATCAGGGTTACCACATTATGATTCTCGGGTTCTTGATCCAAATCCGAAATCAAGGCCACTTGTTGTAAAAATCCTGTCAAGCTTGGGTCGCCGTCTTCCAATTCGCGTTGTTCTTCCACATATTCCGACATGGCGTTTATCAATTCTTCGATATTCTCAATCCGGTTGGCCGCTTCCTGCGTGCCTTCTTTGCGATAAGCTTCCAGCAATCCGACCGATTTGATGAGTTCTTTGGTGAGTTCGTACACGTTGAGTTTCTCGGCCATCACTTGAAGACTGCGGATTTTTAATGCAAAATCTCTTAACCGCCGACGCGTGGGTCCATTGAACGCAGCCGCACCCCGGGTGTCGATATGTTCGATGATTTCAAAAAGGGACCGGTGATGTTGACCTGCCAAAACGTTGAGTTTGTCCAATGTGGTTGCCCCGATTTTTCGGGAAGGGAAGTTAATGATGCGCCGTAGGGCTTCCTCGTCTTTTTCATTGACGATTAGGCGTAAGTAAGCCAGTACGTCTTTGATTTCTTTTCTTTGATAAAACGAGAGTCCGCCGTAAATACGATAAGGAATATTGTAGGTGCGCAAAGCCGATTCCAAAGCTCTCGATTGCGAATTGGTCCGGTAAAGAATGGCGAAATCACTGTAGGCGGCGTGTTGTTTCAGATGGGTTTCCGCAATATCATCGGCAATAAATCGGGCTTCGTCGGCGTCGGAAAGGGTGGATACCACTTTGATTTTTTCGCCTTCCTCGTTTGAGGTCCACAGCGTTTTGTCCAATCGCATTTTGTTTTTGCTGATGAGTGAATTGCCTGCGCCCACGATCATTTTGGTGGAGCGATAATTTTGTTCCAGTTTATAAATTTCGGCTTCGGGATAGTCTCTCTTGAAGTTCAAAATATTTTGGATGTTTGCCCCGCGAAAGGAATAAATACTTTGTGAATCGTCGCCCACCACGCTGATGTTTCGGTGCAGGTCGCCCAAGGCTTTTATGATGAGGTATTGCGAATGGTTGGTATCTTGATATTCATCCACCAGGATATGCCTGAATTGGCGTTGATATTTCATCAACACGTCGGGAAATTTGGCCAAGAGTTCGTTGGTTTTAAGTAATAAATCGTCAAAATCCATTGCGCCGGCACGAAACAGGCGTTCGTTATAATTGATATATACTTGCAAAAATTCGGGGCGTTTGGCGAGCATGTCCTGTTCGAGAAGTTCTACGGTATTTTTATACACGCGGGGTGTAATCAACGAATTTTTCATAATGGAGATTCGCGAAGCGATTTGCTTGGGTTTGTAAATTTCGGTATCCAGTTTCATTTCTTTAATAATGTTGCGGATGAGCTTTTGGCTGTCTTCCGTATCGTAAATGGTAAAATTGGTCGGATAGCCCAAACGTCCGGCTTCGCGGCGCAAGATTTTGGCAAAAACCGAGTGAAATGTTCCCATCCAAATGTTACGGGCTTCGCTTTCGCCTACCACCCCGGCGATTCGCTCTTGCATTTCGCGTGCGGCTTTGTTGGTAAAGGTCAGTGCCAAAATACCGAACGGGTCTTCGCCGTCGAGCATGAGCTTGGCAATGCGGTAGGTAAGCACGCGCGTTTTGCCCGAACCTGCACCCGCTATTATCATCATCGGACCGCCGGGATGCATCACGGCCGCCAATTGTTGGGGGTTTAGTAACTGTTCGAAATTCATCAACCGAAGGCTTTGGGACAAAATTCGGAAAAAAAATCGTGTGTTCGAGACCGGGTTTTCAACAACCGTACGTTGTTTTTTCGTATATTTAAGTCAAAACTCGGCGAGATGATTAACATTCCTGCGGAAAAAATATTGTTTTTGGACATTGAAACCGTTCCGTCGGTATATCGGTTCGAGGATTTGGACCAAGTGCAAAAAAAATTGTTCGAGAAAAAGATGCGCTACCGTATTTCGGAAGAAACTCCTGCTGAAGTTTTATACGAAAAGGCGGGTATTTGGGCCGAATTCGGTAAGATTGTGACCGTTTCCTTCGGAAAATTTAAGCGTGAAAACGGACAAAGAAAATTTTACGTGTTTAATTTGGCCGGTCATGATGAGAAAAAATTGTTGGAACGGACCAAAGAGATTTTGGACAATTTTTACAAATCCACCGACAGGTTTTTGTGTGCGCACAACGGCAAGGAATTCGATTTTCCTTATATTGCCCGGCGAATGATCGTGAACAAAGTTCCGCTTCCCGACATATTGAAGGTTCACGGATTCAAACCTTGGGAAACACCTTTTTGCGACACCATGGAACTGTGGAGTTTCGGCGATAGAAAACATTATACTTCATTGGAACTTTTGAGCCATATTCTCGATATTCCCACCAGCAAAATAGAAATGGACGGAAGCGACGTGGCGCGCGTTTATTACGAAGAAGGCGATTTGGACAAAATCAAAAGATATTGTGCCGAAGACGTGATTGCATTGGCTAACGTTTTTCTGCGTTTTAGAGAAGAACCCTTGTTGGATACGGATGATATTATCGTGAAAGATGAAAATTAATTTGAGTTTTATATTGGTTTTGATGTCTGCATGGCTCTTGGCCCAGGATTTTTCGTTCGGAAAAAAACACCGGGTCAAAATTCCGTTTAAATGGGAAAACAATAGTATGATCGTGCAGTTGAAACTCAATGATGTGCCGGTTCATCTATTGGTGGATACGGGCGCCAAGAACACCGTTATTATCAATCCGGGCATAACCGAACAAATGCATTTGGAAAATCTCGTGCCTGTGGAAATCAAAGGTTTGGGACAAAAAGAACCCATTCAAGGATTTCTTTCGAGAAAAAACGAAATAAGATTTAATGACCTTCAGGTGAACCATCACACGGTAGTTTGGCTCAAAGACAGTATTGTGGACTTTTCCGATTATTATCATACGGATATCGACGGGGTGTTGGGCTCGGCTTTTTTGAAAAATTTTGTGGTGGAAATTCGTTTTGCTTCCCGCCAAATCGTATTGCACGACCCTCGACATTATCGTAAAAAACACAAAACAAGGATTCCCGTTCGCCTGATCGATACCAAGCCCGCCATACGTTTTTCTTTTATGAACCAAGACCAAGTTTTTCTGATTGATACGGGCAATACCGATGCGGTTTGGTTTTACGGAAAACCGCCCGAAGACCATCCTTACCGCCTGATTTACGGTTATTTGGGACTCGGGGTAAGCGGTGAAATTTACGGTTATTCCACCCTTGTTCGCACACTTGTGTTCGGCGGTAAAAAATTCTTTAAGGTACCGCTTTCCGTGCCCGACAGTGCTTCGATGAAACATGTCAAGGTGGCTATGAATTCCGGGCTTATAGGCAATTCTTTGTTGAAAAAATTCAAGGTGATCATTCATTATCCGGAAAAATATTTGGTATTGAAACGAAATATTTTCACAAGCCGGCAAATTCCTTACGACAAAAGCGGTTTGGTGGTAAAATTGGCCAAGCCCAAATTAATCGAAGCCGAATATACCATTTACGACCACAAGATGGGGGGAAACGACAAAGACGGTTTTGTTCAAATCACCGGGCGAACGGTAAAAAAGTTATTGACGGTTCGTTTTGTCAAGGTGGAAGAAGTGTTGCAAGGCAGTCCGGCTCAACGTGCGGGCATGGTAAAAGGCGATATTGTGGAAGCCGTCAACGGACGTCCCATATATGAACTCAAAAACGGTTTGTCGGATTTTTCGGGTTTGTTGAGCCAAAAGGAGGGAAAGAAAATCACGTTGAAAATCAAGCGGAACGGTATTCCTATGCAAATCTCTTTTCATTTGGAGGATTATTATTACCGAAAACAATAAAAAAAACCGCCCGAAAAGGGGGGGGACGGTTTTTTATAGAAAATGATTTAGGTTGATTCGTTATCCCAAAGCTACACGCTTAAAGCCCGTGATTTGGAGTTCGGGGTCGTGTTCCTTGACGTAATCGGCTACCGATTTTTTATTGTCTTTGATAAAAGCTTGGTTCACCAAGGTGCTTTCTTTGAAGAATTTTTTCAGTTTCCCTTGGGCGATTTTATCCAACATGTTTTCGGGTTTGCCTTCATTACGCAATTGTTCTTTGGCGATTTCGAGTTCTTTGTCGATGATTTCCTTCGGCACACTGTTTTCGTCCAAAGCAATCGGACTCATGGCAGCCACTTGCATGGCGATGTCGTGGGCCACTTCTTCAATGCCGCCGGATTTTTTGTTGAAGGCCACCAAAGTTCCGATTTTTTTGTTGGAGTGGATATAAGATCCGAGATAAGCACCTTCCAAGGCCTCAAAAGCTCCGATTTCTATTTTTTCACCGATAACGCCGGTTTGTTCGGTCACTTTTTCGGTTACGGAGATTTTGTCGTCGAATGGTGCATTTAAGAACTCGTCTTTGGTGTTGTAGTTCAAAGCGATTTTTCCGAATTGCTCGGCCAGTTTGATAAAGTCCTCGTTTTTGGCCACAAAATCGGTTTCGCAGTTGAGTGAAATCAATACGCCTCGCGTTCTTTCGTCATTCAGAGTGGCGACCACTACGCCTTCCGAGCTTTCGCGGTCGGCGCGTTTGGCGGCTACTTTTTGTCCTTTTTTGCGCAGAATTTCCACTGCTTTATCGAAATCTCCTTCGGCTTCCACCAGTGCGTTTTTACAATCCATCATTCCCGCACCGGTCATTTTTCTAAGTTTATTTACGTCTGCTGCGGTTATTTTAGCCATTTCCTGAATTATTTTTTGTTATTGATTTTCTTCGTTTTTATCTTCTACGGTTGCTTCTTCTTTAGCTTCTTCTTTTACTTCATCATTTGTTTCTTCCTTTGTTTCGGATTTTTCTCCGGCTTCCGGTTCGGCTTGGGCGGCTTTTTCTTCTTCGGCTTTATGCTTTAAGAGTTTTCTTTCTTCCAAGCCTTCACGGATGGCATCGGTAAGATATTCGAGAATCAGTTCGATGGATTTGGAAGCGTCATCGTTGGCGGGAACGGGGAAGGTAATGGGTCGGGGGTCGGCATTGGTATCCACGATGGCTACAACGGGAATGCCCAACTTGATGGCTTCTTTTACCGCTACGTGTTCTTTATTGATGTCAACGATGATCAATGCTGCGGGCAACCGGGTCATATCGGCAATGGAGCCGAGGTTTTTTTCCAATTTGGCGCGTAGCCTGTCCAAGTGTAATTTTTCTTTTTTGGACAGGGTGTCGTAAGTGCCGTCGCTCTTCATTTTGTCGATGTTGGCCATTTTTTTCACGGCTTTTCGTATGGTAATGAAGTTGGTAAGCATGCCGCCCGGCCAACGTTCGGCAATGTAAGGCATCTTAACGTCTTGCGCTTTTTTTGCGATGATGTCTTTAGCTTGTTTTTTGGTAGAAACATACAAAATCTTTCTACCGGTCTTGGCCAAATTTTTTAGGAATTTTTGCGCATCTTCGATTTTGGCTGCCGTTTTTTGAAGGTTGATGATGTGAATTTTGTTTTTTTGTCCGTAAATATACGGTGCCATGTTAGGGTTCCACTTTCGGGTAAGGTGTCCGAAATGTGCGCCTACTTCGAGTAATTCTTTAATGTCGGGTTTTTTCATAGATTTTAGTTTACGTTCCTTTGAATAGCAACACGTACTCGACGTGTTTGGATGCTAAACTAAGTTTTTGGGGTTAGTATAATATTTCATTCGATGAATTAACGTTTGGAGAATTGGAATTTCTTGCGCGCTTTGGGGCGTCCGTATTTTTTACGTTCCACCATTCTCGGGTCGCGCGTTAGCAATCCTTCGGGTTTGAGCAGGGCTCTGAATTCGGGATTGACTTCCAACAAGGCCCGGGCAATACCCAATCGAATGGCGCCGGCCTGTCCGGATTTTCCGCCGCCTTTGACGGTTATTCGCACATCGTATTTTCCCATGGTATCGGTGACCGTGAAAGGTTTCAATACGTCCACGCGATGTGTCAGAACGGGAAAATAATCTTCGAACGAACGTCCGTTAATCGTAATGGTTCCGTTTCCTTCTTTGAGAAATATACGGGCTACCGAAGTTTTTCTTCGTCCTATGGTGTGTATGGTGTCCATATTATTTAAAACTGTTTATGTCGAATGTTTTGGGTTCTTGTGCCTGATGTTTGTGTTCGGGGCCTGCATAAACGTGCAGTTTGCGGTACATTTGACGTCCCAACCGGTTTTTGGGAAGCATGCCTTTCACGGCTTTTTCCACCAATCTTTCAGGATGTTTTTTCCACAAGTCGATAGCCGTGACGGATTTTTGACCGCCGGGATAACCCGTGTGCCAAATATATGTTTTCTTTTGCCACTTGTTACCGCTCAATTTTATTTTTCCGGCATTTACGATTATTACGTGGTCGCCGCAATCTATATGGGGCGTAAAACAGGGCTTGTGTTTTCCGCGCAATAGTTTGGCCACTTTTGAAGCCAAGCGTCCGAGGGTTTGTCCTTCGGCATCAACCAACAGCCAGTCATGGGTGACGTCTTCCTTTCGGGTTGATTTGGTCTTATAACTTAATGTATTCACGTTGTTTATGTTTTAATTCGGCGTGCAAATATATGGATTTTTTTATTTATTTCCACATTTCACTTATTAAATAAGGACAAGGTAAAGAAGACTTTGAATTTTTCGCCGTAAAGACGGCTTTATTCCGGGGCGTTCATTTGTAATAGTTCTTCCATCAGTTTTCGATCTTGTGACAGGCGCGGCACTTTGTGTTGGCCGCCCAGTTTGCCGTGCCGGGCCAGCCAATCTTCAAACAGGCCTTTGCGGGCAATGTGTATCACGGGCATTTTGAGGGAAATGTCATTGGTTCTTTTGACCTCGTAATCCGAGTTGATTTGTTGCAGGGCCCTGTCCAAGTCTAACGTAAAGGCCGCAATGTCGGCCGGAGGCCGGTCGAACTCGATCATCCATTCGTGGGCGGCTTTTTCGTTGTCTTGCATAAAAACCGGCGCTACGGTATAGTCGATAACCGTTATGCGGTGTTTTTCGGAGGCTTGACGAAGGGCTTTTTCGGCGTTATCCACAATGACTTCTTCGCCCACGATGTTTATAAAATGTTTGGTGCGCCCGGTAATGATAAACTTAAACGGAAACACCGAGGTAAATTGTATGGTGTCGCCGATGATGTAACGCCACAGTCCCGATGCGTTGCTGATGACCAAAGCGTAATTGACTCCCGGCTTGACTTCTTCCAGGGGGAGAACTTTTTTGGAGTGCACACCGTCGAATGCATCCATAGGGATAAATTCAAAAAAGTTCAGGTAGTCCAACATCAAAAGGAAACGGTTTTCGCTCAAATCGTCTTGCAGGCCGAAAAACCCTTCCGAGGCATTGTAAACTTCCATGTAATGTATGTCATTCGCCCCCATGAGTTTTTTAAATCCTTCCCGGTAAGGCTCAAAATGAATGCCTCCGTGAAAAAACACTTCCAAATTCGGCCAAATTTCTTTGATGTTTTTCTTGTTATGTTTGTCCAATATACCGGTAAGCAGGGTTTGAAACCAAGAAGGAATGCCCACCAACGATCTGATGTCTTGCCGGACTGCGATTTCCGTAATCCGGTTTATTTTGTCTTGCCAGTCGGGAATGAGGGCGATTTCTTCGTCCGGAACGCTTTGATAGTCGGCCCAGAACGGCAATCGGTTAATCATAATGCCCGACAGGTCACCCACGAAAATGTTGCGCTTTTTATCGTGCTTGACCGTGCCGCCCAGTTTGAGGGATTTGCCGCCGAGAAATTTGGCACCGGGGACGTTCTCCAGATAAAACATAATCAGGTCCTTTCCGCCTTGAAAATGATTTTTTTCCAACATGTCGTCCGAAACGGGAATAAACTTGCTCCGGCTCGAAGTGGTCCCGCTCGATTGGGCAAACCATTGGATACGCCCGGGCCACAAAACGTCGCTTTCTCCGTTCATCATACGTTCGATATCGGATTGGATGGCGGCATAATCGTGCAATGGCACCCGGTCGGCAAAATCACGGTAACGGCGTATGGAATGAAAACCGTATTTTCCGCCGATTTCCGTTTTTCGAGCCGAGTGAAGTAATTTTTTGAGTTCGTTTAATTGCGTATCGACCGGATGTTGAAAATAATTTTTCTCAATACGTTTGCGCCGGTGGGCGGTAAAAAATTGTATCAGTTTGTTGATGAGGGGAGAAAGCATTCTTTTCGTATATTTAGTCGATAAAATTAGGAAAATAATATGAAATCGGAGTTGATTTTGTCCAAAATGGACGCCGAAGCAACGGACCCCGTACGATATTTTTTGGATACGGACGATGATTTTTTGGTGGTCAATGAATGGCTCGGCCGGACTGTCGAATTTGAACATACGGGGTATCAATGCAAAGTTTGCGGAAGCGACGAACCGATTTTCCGGATGGGGATGTGCAAAAAATGTTTTTTCGAATCCCCTTACGGAGGCGATTGGATTGTGCATCCCGAATTGAGCAAAGCGCACGAGGATATCGAAGACCGCGACTTAACATTTGAAAAGCGAATGCAATTGCAACCCCATTATGTTTACTTGGCTAAAACATCGGGCATAAAGGTGGGCGTAACCCGAAAAAGCCAAGCGCCCAACCGTTGGATCGACCAAGGTGCCGACGAAGCTTTGGTAATTATGCAAACGCCCAACCGCTACTTGGCCGGCATTACCGAAGTGGCGCTCAAGGCTCACGTAAACGATAAAACCGGATGGCGCCAAATGCTGACGGAGCGAATTACCGAAGGTAGCTTGACCGAAACTTATGAAGAGCTCAAAGCATACATTCCCGAAGAAACTTATGATTATCTATTGGAAAGTCCGTTGTCGTTTCGTTTTCGATATCCCGTGCTGTCGTATCCGTCCCGGATAACTTCCGTCAAGTTGGATAAACAAAAATCTTTTTCGGGCCGGTTGGCAGGCATCAAAGGTCAATATTTGATTTTTGATGACGGAAGGGTGTTGAATGTGCGTAATCACGAGGGGTATGTGGTGGAAATAAAGTTGTGAAGTTTTTCGTTTAACGGGTTGAATCAACATTTATGCGGACAAGTTGGTTTTTTATTTTGGTTAATTGTAACAAATAATCAAAAACATATCAATTATGAAAAAGTATGATGTAATAATTTATTTCACCACTTTTTGCACTTATGAAGTTGAGGCGAAAAGTGAAGAAGAAGCTATTGCCAAAGCGCGTAAATTGGAAATTAATAAGGATGAGTTGTTAATGAATCTAAACAGTTGGAAGGAAGCGGATGAAGCCTTTGAAATCGATAACACGAAAGACATTTAAAAGCAAAATTATTTTATCGTATTATCTCAAAAATTAACAGAGGATACCTATTACGAGCCCGGATTTTTCCGTCTTCCATTTTTCAATTATTTTTACCCAAAAGAATTTCTTATGGCCGATACAGTACTTCACGACGATTTTAAAGTTAAAGACCTTTCCCTTGCCGATTGGGGAAGAAAAGAAATAAAATTGGCGGAAGCCGAAATGCCGGGATTGATGGCATTGCGAAAAAAATACGGCAATCAAAAACCTTTAAAAGGCGCCAAAATTACCGGGTCGCTTCATATGACCGTCCAAACGGCCGTATTGATTGAAACTTTGGTGGAACTCGGCGCCGATGTACGTTGGGCAAGTTGTAACATTTATTCCACGCAAGATCACGCCGCCGCAGCCATAGCTAAAGCGGGCATTCCCGTATTTGCATGGAAAGGCGAGACCTTGGCCGAGTATTGGTGGGCCACCGAAAAAGCCCTCACCTGGCCCGACGGTAGCGGACCCGACCTCATCATTGACGACGGCGGTGACGCCACGCTTATGATTCATTTGGGCTACGAAGCCGAAAATAATCCTTCGGTTTTGGAAAAAGAACCCGGCAGTGAAGATGAACGCGAACTGCTCAATAAATTGAAAGATACCCTTCAAAACGAGCCCGGAAAATGGCACCGGATCGTGCCGCACATAAAAGGCGTTTCGGAAGAAACCACTACCGGCGTACACCGGCTTTACGAAAGGTTTGAAAAAGGAAAATTACTCTTCCCCGCAATCAATGTGAATGATTCCGTGACCAAATCCAAGTTCGATAATCTATACGGCTGTCGCGAATCCTTAATCGACGGAATTAAACGCGCCACCGATGTGATGATTGCCGGAAAAACGGCCGTGGTGTGCGGATACGGAGAGGTGGGTAAAGGATCGGCTCAAGCATTGAAAAATTACGGTGCCAAAGTAATCGTTACCGAAATCGACCCGATTTGCGCACTGCAAGCGGCTATGGAAGGATATGAAGTAAAAACCGTGGAAGAGGTCGTGGATAAGGCGGATATTTTCGTTACCGCAACCGGAAATAAAGACGTCATCACCATCCGGCACCTGGAAAAGATGAAAAATAATGCCATTGTATGTAACATCGGGCATTTTGACAATGAAATCCAAACGGATA
>Ga0256834_1002427_pt1 | contig 11752 bp, 23 predicted proteins | sample 4281140metaG_FD_190536 | JGI IMG/M metagenome (GOLD analysis project Ga0256834, IMG submission 190536) | Hydrothermal vent microbial communities from East Pacific Rise, Pacific Ocean - 4281-140 | ecosystem: Environmental > Aquatic > Marine > Hydrothermal vents | place: Pacific Ocean: East... | reverse complement strand
TCCGAAAAGATTATTATTTATTCTCCTGTGAACCAGAAAGTTAAGGTGGTAGCCTATGCAAGCTAATAACAAACTTGAGTCTAAAGTAGAAGAGATATTTATCGATGAATGTATAAAAAACGATGGATCAATTCAAATAGAGCCATCAAAACAATACAACTTTGATATAATATGCTATGTTTCACTCGATAATTTCTCAAAGTTAATAAAAAAGATAGAAGATTTAAAACCAAACAACAATGAGTTCATAGTTAAATCATCTTACAAAGAAGATAAAAAAATTGAAATAGATAAAACTTTGATAATAACTCCTAAAGAAAACGAATTAAAAGTATATATTTCTGTTAATAAATCATTAATTCCATACTCATTTGAAAATATAAAAAATAATGAAATAGAAACACTTGAAAATCCTTTCAAAAATTCTGTTGATTTTCTTTATTCTAAAAAAACTAAAACAAAAACAATAAAAGAGCTACACGAAGAGTTTTTAAACAAATTCAAAAAAGCTATAGAAAAACTCGTCAAAGAATAAACTTTTTATAAATTGTTTATTCTATTTATTTTATGACGACGACAGTAGAGAATACTACTATAACAAATATAATTTCTAAAATTCCTGAAGAACTTGATGTAGTATGTACTATTAAAGAAGAAAATAAAAAAGTTAAAGGATTAATGTGTTTAATAGGAACGAAAGAAGAGCTTGATTCTCTCACAATACAACAAATAAAAGATAATTTTGATAATTTATCATATGCTGAGGTATTTTTCAAAGAGGGAAATGAAAAAGTAGAAATAGGAGCAACTGAAAAAGCATATCCGTATGTTAAAAATGAATTAGAAACAATAGGTCAAATAACAATAAAGAAAACCAAAGAAGAATCAAAAGAACTAACTAAAAAAGTACATAAAATTTTAGAAAACCTCGAAAAGAAAGTTTAATACTTAATTTTAGTACTTATCTTCTTTGTTATATTTAGGTGTGAAAGTTTAGATAGTACTGTGGGTATTATTCTCAACCCTTGAAAGTTGTGGGTCAGGTAAGCAAATATTATGAACCAGAACAGAACAAAAAACACAGTTAAAACATACCTACCAACCCCTTTCAATATCATTTTTATAAGATCTGAAATTAAAAATATAGTTGCTAAAATTATTAATATTTCCAGACTTGCACTAAATCCCCACTGTACAATTTGAAAGTCGTCGGCTTTGTTACTTATAATCTTAGTTCCTAAAGAATAAACAGTAGAATCCAGGTTATTTATACTGCTAACCACAGCCTCGATGAGATACATAACACCGCTGTGTATTTTCCCTTCCCTAAATTGTTGATATGTTTTAACTATGAAACCAAACCCATATATAATAATCAGAATGATATACAAAACTAAAAACTTTTTGATTATCGATGTCATATATTAATCATATTTAAATTATATATATATATTTAATTATTATACTAATTATGAAGCTACTAACACATATGATAATAAGTATACTAATTCTTTCAATTCTTGCGCTTTACGGAATATTAATTCCAAGCTCTGTTTTTTCTCTTGTTTTAGGATTAATTGTATTGTGTATAGGCTCAATTCTACCCGATTTGGATTTAGAATTAGATAAACACTTCGTTAAACAAGAAGTGAAAGAAAATGAAAACAACCAAGAAGAGCTTGTAACAAAAAGTTTCCGTTTCCACCGACGTTTGTTACATAACTATGTTATAGTTTTTATACTTTTGTTAGCTTGCTATTTATTTTATCAAATGAATCTAATTATATTCCCTTACTTTTTACTTTTCAGCATAGGTTACATATCTCATATTGTTTTTGACACTTTTACCAAGTACGGTGTTTCATTGTACGGAACAGAAAAAAGGATTAAAGGACTTGTAAGAGTGTCGTGTGAAACAGACTTGTTAATATTATTTATACTTTCAATTATAGTATATTTCTTAATTATAATAAGAGTATATTTGATACTATGAAAGAACTCAAGGAAATTTTAAGTTTGGCTGGTATTACAAAAAGATGGACGATAGCAATACTTTGCATTTACTTTACCCTACTCTTTCACTATCATTTACATTCATATACGATTACTTGGTTTATCGTTAGCTTCACGGGTTCGTTTATTATAAAAATTAATAAGGTATCCGAACTCTTGTTCAAAGAGAAAAACATAGTAACAGAGGTTATTAGTTTGCCCGTGGCCTTCTTTTTAACCTTAATTCCTTCTTTGATTCTCGGACTTTATGCAAACAAAATTAGCTTACATACAATACTATACTCGTTTATAGCTTGTTCGATAATAACAACAATTTGTTTTTTCATTAATAAGATAATATCGATCAAACTTCCAGAAGAGCTCCATTTATTCGTTTTACTCGTTACTCTAATAATTACAGCTTATATTTTGTGTATCGTAGACCTTTCAATTTATCAAGTGTTTGAGTAAATTTTTAAACTTCATATTTATATGATATTTATATGAAAAACATATACTCGATGCTCAACAAAAAGTATGCTGTTTTGTTCTTTATTTATGAGAAAAAGAAAACTAACTACGAAGAGTTGAAAAACAACTCCGAAAAGTTAAATGTTTCTGAGAAATACATTTACAGAGTGTGTGATTTATTGAAAAACGAGCAATTAATAAAAATAGACTACAACAAAAACATATATATAACAAAGAAGGGTCAAGATCTTGTAGAAGAGTTAATAAATAATACTATCAAGTTAAGGCTTTACGATAACTTTCACAAGAAAATAAAATTTATAATACTTTTATGCACAACCCTTTCAATCATATGTATATATAATTTATATATTTACATTAGCCTCTTGATAACTATACTTTCTACTTATGTAATTACTAATATCATAAAGTAGTTTATATTTTTTTGTAATTAGATCGAAAAAATACACTTTGTCCCCAATTAACACCTTTCTATACCTTTCATAAACATTAAAACTTCTAAACTTGTAATAATAATAAACATACTTGTCGTAAGCTATCAAATTTATCTTTTTGTTTATTATTTTCATATCCAGGAATATATTTTTGTCCTTTTTCTCGAAAACTATTTTATAAAAGTTTAAATTTGGAAACATTGCGTAGTAAGAGCTTATTTTTTGCTGTGTTTGTAAAACAGTTTTTATAAGCTCCTGCTGTGAGTTATCGTAAAAATAAATAAGATTTGTTTTAATACCACAGGAAAGAAAGTTTAAAACACGAAAAATATTGTACCTTAACTCGAAAACTGAAAAAGTAGTTATTTGTATTTTATCAGAGTATTTTTTAAGAAGATTTAAATCGAGTTTTGGGGATTCGTTGTAAAGAAAGTCGTTGAATACTAAATTAATTTTCTCGTTTAAAATCTCGGAAAGAGCTATTACTTCCTCAAGAAAAAGTTCTGGTATGTTCTCATTTAAGAAGACTTTGTAAGGACAGAGATTGATAATGCCTGTGTTTATTATGTAAGAGCTCCTAATAGGACTAATGATTACGTCAAGCATATTTCTATTCATATAAATATTATATTTATATGTTATGACTCTAAGTACTTTGAAAGTATGTCGATTACTGTCTCATCTTCTTTTTTATTTTCCTCTATTTGACTCAATATTTCCTCAACTTCCTTTATTTGTTTATTATCTTCTTGTCCTAAGTACTCAGTTATTAGTTCAAGCGCAAGATTAACAAACTCATCAATTTTTTCCTCAGAATTTCCAAGTTGAATTGCCCTTTGTTTAATAACAGCTATTTCTCCCTTTTTAAGATCTTCTATTATTTCTTTTGCTCTCCACTCTGGTACTTTACCTTCTTTTATCCTTTCTAATAGTCTTATATAATTATTTATGAAATTGTCTTCGTTTTCCAAGTCTTCTGATTTAAAGAAAGGATCGAACAAACATTCTGTTATATCAACGGGTATTATATATATAATTTCTACATACCTCTCAAGAAATTCTACGAATTCGTTGATAAACTCAGGTATACATACATATACGGATTTTACTACACTTTTTATTTTATTTTCCCTTTGCCAATCGCGTAGCTTTTGCTTAAAGTAACCACCAGGGTCCATTGAGTTTTGCCTGTAAATTACCAAATAGAATTTGCTGTAGTCTGGAATCATAAACAATTTATATGAGTGGGTATATAATAATTTTATGACTGACGACAAGATTTATATATCCGAGATGGTAAAAAACATTGCAAACATTCTGAAAAACAGTAATATTGATCTGGGGGAGTATATTAGTACAAATTGCTCAGTCTCGCAAACAAAAAACTCAAAGTTCTACACTTGTGCTGTAAAATTCTCCAATGCAACGTTGTCATTTGATATGTTCGTAGTTCCTGAGAAAAACTTAGTAACAACTCGTTCTCGTATATCCCCATTAGTAATGTACACTAACAAAGAAATAGACACCGATATAATTGAAAAATCTCTGTTAAACAAAGTATTTTCTGTTTCTAATAAAAAAAAAGTAATAGATGATATAATATGTGAAAAAAAGCAAAATATTACCTTGTGCTTGGTAGACTTGAAAAACTACAAAAACACCTCACCCCAGAAAACAACAAACTTCTCCTCATTCATAAAAAAGTTTTTAAACAAGAACACACATATTTAAATTGTTATGCCTGCATTAGAGCAAGTGAATACTCCTACAAATGAAAATACTGCTATGAATGAAGCAATAAAAAATATATCCATTGACGTTCTATTTAATAGAATATATGAAAAATACTTATCCCAGTATAATCTTACACCTGAGCAAAGAGAAGCAATTAAAGAACTAATTCCACATTACAGCGAACCACAATCTATACAGACAGTCGTAGAAACTTTAAAATCTCCAGGTTGTTGGATAAAGAATACTATTTGGGTAACGAAAACAATACCTAAGGGAAAAGCAAAAGTAAACTTTGGTGCAAAAGGTAAACTTGGAGTAGGTGGACCAGAACTTTCAAAGCAAGCACTAATGAAACTCTCTGAGGCGTTTGGCTGTCCAGTCGAAGAGTCTGTCGAACAAGTTGATAAGGGTTACAAGCTAAAGGGTGCTGGTCTATTCACATTCACAAAATCAGCAATAAAAGAAACTACAATGGAAAATACAGCTGAGCTAAGGGCAGAGAAGAGAGAACAAAAGCGCGAAGAGATGAATCTCGAAGCTCTTGCTTCAGCAGTCTAAATAAACTCTTTTTTCAAAATCTCAACTAATTTTCTTCTGTTTAGAAGAGTTAAACTCAAAAGAGCTTCTTTCATAGAATATTTTTTCTTAGGAAGTATAGGAGAATACTTAATAAACTCGCTAAACACATAATTAAAATCGTAACAATTTATATCCACAACTTTCTTTAAACTCTCCTGGTAGCTCATATATAAACACACCAAAGAATACTTACAAATAAAAGAATAAAGGTCCGAGGCAACGAAAAACTTTTTATTTCTTGGGAACCTTATTTTTGATCCTTTTCTTGAAAGATAAATAGGTATGATAAAGTTAAGGATCGAATTATTCTTATCCACTATATGATACTTGTCTTCGAATATTAAAACTTTAAAAGCTGGTACATTAACAAGGCTATTATAGTACTCGAGTTTATTAGTTTCTCTGTGTTTCCTTGCAATATATTGTATGAATGATTTTATCTTGTAATACTCAGAATTGACTTGATTATTCTCTCTTTCTTTCAATCTCTCAGATCTTGAACCATACGTCACTATACTCTTCTTACCTTTATTCACATTGTGAATATAGTACTTTGGCCTATTCTTCATTCTACCACCTTTATTTTATCCTTTAACCAGTTCAGAAAGGAAGGAAACACTTCCTCACGCTTGCAATATATACTTAAATAAATATATGTTTGGTTGTCCTCTTTCTTTTTCTTAAATATATTTATCTTACCAGTATCCTTACCAAACTCCTGTAATAAAAGGTATGGTAGAATGTAACAATTAACATAGTTACCCTCACGCTTCTTAATATTTACTCTAATATTCATATTATTTAAAATACTTTCAAACTCTGAGACAGACATAGGTCTTTCAAGAATATCTATAAATACCTTAATAATTTTCAAAGGCACTTTATAAACCCCAGAGCTATATTTAACCTTCACATAATCATAGTTAATATCTATAATATCAAGAACTGCTTTGGGTTTTATACTTTCAATTTCTATTAGTCTTTTCTTATTGAGTAACTCCAAAGCATCCTGGTAACTACTAACTCTATTAAAAAAGAATACTATCAATATATTATCTCTTTCATATTTTACAACACAATCAGAAGATAGTCTCTTTAACTTTAGGTACAATTCTCTTTCAATTTTGTGCTCTGTGAGAATTATAATACTTAGATTATTCGCGACGACTTGCATATAAATATGAACTATCAAAAAGTATATATAAATTTTACTTATAAATTTTACTTTAATCCTCCTTCTAAAGACTCTGCTATTTTTCTTATTTCCTCGTTGTAAATATCTTCACTTCCATACAGCTTCTTTCTTATAAGCTCCAATGTGAAGTCGACTGGGTCCTCTTGTTTTTCTAATACTTTTAATGCGCACTGACGATATTCTTTACCGGCGTACTCTTGACAGTCTGGAATCATAACTCCTACCTCGTTCAAGATCTGGAGAAGTTCAGAATCTAACTCATACACTCGATAGATTATCAACTTTCCTCTCCTTTCAGGCATAGTATCACAATTAAAATTATCCCGCCGCCTGTATAAAAACTTAGCCCAATATGGCGTACCCCACCGAGGCCAATGTAGTCGTTCCCCAGCGCCATTGAAAGTCATACTATATTACTATAGTATTAGTAACAAAGTCCCACCCCCGCCAGAGCTTGCGAGCGCTTGCCACCCCAGAGCAATGCGCGTGTGAGCCGCTGTTGGCGTGGGTGGTGTTGGTATAGTAAAAGCCATTGAAGACGTTGCTGGTGTTGGTGCTAAGGTACTATAAAGAAGAGTTTATAAAGTGTGTGTGAGTTAGTGTTACATTGAAAGAAGGAAAATATTATTAAATAGTGGTAGAATTATTGATATTTAATTTCTCCAGCGCGCGTTTTAAATAGGATGGATCAAATAGTAGTCTATCGATTTCAAAGGAGTAAAAAAGAATGAAATAATATTTGTCGTCGCGGCGCTCGATCTTGTGCGCAAGGTTGAATAAAAATGATAATTGGGAAAGGTTGTTTTTAAAGTTCTCGAACCTTGAAAGTAAATATTTTAGATTGGCGATGGTGGTGCGCATTATTTCCTCGTGGATTTTTTCGTCGCGATAGAATACTGCGTACTGTAAAAGAATGCCGTCAGAATACAAAAGATGACTTCGAATAACGCGAAAATAAACCTTAAATGGGCTGTTTTGGTTGATAAAATGCACTATTTTAGAAAAACGCGAAATGTACTGTTTTTTCCTTTCGTGCATATAAATATAAGCTGTCATAAAAAGTATTTAAAGTTTATGATTTATTAATACAAACAGTAACTATAACCCTATTATTCACCCTTGAAATTGTAAGGTCTTTCACATCAAACATATCAAAAAGTTTATTGATATTATATTTTACAGTTTCTTTGTTGCCATCGCATATAATTTCTATTTTTTTATTAGATATTTTGAAAGAGTGAATGTTCAATTCTCTTAAAATATCTAATAAATTCGAAGTTCTTTCAAGTAGTTCTTTCAAACTTTCTATATCACAGTTGTAGTCAATTTCAAGAGAATTCCTACCTTCTATTAGTCTTACCCTTCTTTCTTTCATTTGTAATCACCGTTATATATTTTAGTATGGAAGTGGTAGTTATACAATAGTCTTTTTTAGAACCGAATATATCAAGTAGTTCTAATGTGGCGTTTCTCAAATCAGTATACTCATATATATAAAAGTGCTGGACTTTATCAAGAAGATCCAGTTCTTCCTTATTCGCCCTAATCAACTTGGCATACTTCATACCACTTCCTAAATATCAAATCCAATATATAAATGTTTCGGAGAAAAGTTTATATAGACTTTTTGAGAATAATACAATCAGATAAGAGAGGTGAGGAAGATGAATTGGGAGACACAAATATTAAAATACACAAAAGGAAAGTATTACGAAGCTGCGCAAGGATATGTCCTTGGTTACCCAATTACCAAAGAAAAATTTGAAAATTGTTTGAAAGACTTTTCTTTCATTAAAAGTTCCGATATGAAGGAAAAAATAAAAATAAAAACAGATGATATAAATAACAAATGGTTATTTCATTCAAAGAACTATGGTATAGATGTTGCATACTACTGGCACACAGAAAATTTCCAACTAACCTTTTATGAAAAATCTTCTTTCTACTTCAACGAGCCAATAGAACTTTTCGATACAACTTTCCAAAAAAATACACCATTAGAGAGATATTTTATATTAGATACTCTTGCAATTCCTGTTAAACCCCGTTTTTCGCACCCACGTGGTGCGATGTATAGGCACGATATGGGAGAATGGATATGGGACGTTTTTTACGAGTGCCCCGTTCCAGGAAAAATAGACATTGATGTTGACATCTATGACAGCGTGCTCAATATAAGAATTGCTGGAAAATTACAAATAGAACTATTTTCACCAGAACCATCATTTTTTATAAATGAAAGTAAAAAGAAAAAAGAAAAAGATAACATAGAAGATGTATCAATATTTTGGTTAGAAAAAGTAAAATGGGAGCCACTTCTTTAGTGGCTCCTTTAAAATTTTTTGTTTCTTTGGTTCACGATTTGGAAACTAATTCTATTTTTATCTCTACTTCTTTTACTGGTTTATTTTCTTCTTCTTCTTTAACTAAAAACAAGAACCACAAAAGATTTTTAACAAAATAATATAAATTCATCGTTTCTTCACTACTCAAAACCAAGGAATCATAATCTATTATAAATAAGAGCTCACCATCTTTATAAACATAATAATCATTCATATTTCTATCATATTCTACTATGTACCCCAACTCTTTCAAAAGTTTGATTAAATTATCCCCTTTTCTAAAAACAAGCTCTTTCTCACCAAATTTAACCATATATATACCTTTATCAAGCTCTTTTACTTTTATATCCATAGTACCACCTTACAATTTCATTCTTTTTATGTATTCCTCTCCCCTTTCAAGCATTCTTTTTGCTCTTTTAGCCCTTTTCTCGATCTCTTCCCAGGACATTCCCTTTGAATTTTTTAAATCTCTTAAAAGTCGTTGTGCAGCTTTCCTATCCTTAACTATACATATCCCTTCTTCGAGTAAGCTCGGCATAAATACCTATTGGAAATATTTTTATATATTTTCTTCGGTCCATATTTATATGCAGGAGGTACTCACAAGGAATTTAAATTCTGTAGCAAGGGAGTTTAACTACTTCTTATCTTTTCTGAAACTGAATAAGAAAGTAAGTGTACAAGATATAGAACCATTGGTTACAGAAGATTTCTTTGTATATAACCGCGTTCGAAAAATGCTTTACTTGATAAATTGTTTTTTCCACGATCCTCTATTTATAAGTTATATATATCTTAAAATTTATTTGAGGAGGCACGACTACGAAATCAAGGAGCTTCTTTTCATAAATTCTGACCAACTAAATAAACTAAGAAAGAAATTTTTGAGAAAAGAATTCGAGATAAGATTAAAGGTGGAATAGATGGTAAAGGAATACGAATTCAACATGGATTTGGACGACGATAACATGTATGTTTCCCTTGATGAGGAAAATGAATATGAGATTCCAGAGGAACAAGAACAAATTTTCGAGAAAGAAGACAAAAATATAAATGAAGATATAACCAATATAGATGAAATCGGAAATTGCTAACTTTTTCTTTTCTCATAGCAAAAACTTTCACAAAACATTATACCTTACTTTCTTATTCCAGTACGAACGTAAAAAGAAGATAGTAGTAAAATACACTTTCAAAGATTCTTTCAAATTTTTTATTTGGTCTTCTATGATTATTTTCTCCAACGACTTGTATTACGCTCTCGAGAACAAAAAACACTCTAAACTTCCAAAACAAATAAAAAATAGACTGGAACAAATATTAAACACTTACAACAAGAGCTTGGAAGAGCTTGAAAAAGAAGTACTTTCAATTTTGGATTTAAAGAATGTAGAAGAGTACAATGGATGGAAGGTGGACAACTACCTAAAAACAAAGTTCAAGCTCCAGCGAAAATCTTTAATATAGGTATGTTTGTAAAAATTTAGGGTGGCCATTCCACAATGTAAAGTGGGATATTTACCACTCAAGGGCCACCCATTCTAAAACTTTATATAAATATACTATAAATATAGAAACATGAACCTATATTTCGAGTTGACATACCATTGTAATGCTAAATGTTTTTTCTGTGATATAAGAAATATGAACAAGAAAGACATGAGTATAAGGACTTTTAAAAAATTTCTAAATGAAGCTAAGGAATTGAAAGACAAAGGACTATATAAGAAACTAAAAATCACGCTATCTGGTGGAGAACCAATTCTACACCCACAAATAGAAAAATTTATTGAAATAGGTAAAAAATATGGAAATGTTACATTGGTAACAAATGGTACACTTAAAAATGTAATACTAAGTTTAGATAATAAACCAGATGCATATGAAATTAGTTTTTCTATGTTTGAAAAAGACGACCAAATATATATGATAGAAGGAGCTTATAATAAAAAATTAGAATTAGTTAATACTTTAATTGAAAGGGGTGAAAAAGTATTAATTAAAGTTACAGCTCTAAGAGAATCCATACCAAAAATAAAACAGCTCGCCGAAAAATATAAAAATATCCCAATCCTTGTTTCTCCTGTAAAAAAAGTTGATTATAGTTTTAAACCAAGTATAGAACAACTACGAGAACTTAATCAATACAAGAATGTTTTTATTGAGAGTAACTGCCCAGCAGGACGAGGGTTTTTTGTTATTACTCCAAACTCAGAAGTACTTTCCTGTTTCCTTACTCGTAAATATCTTGGAAAGAGCTTGAAAGAAGCTATAGCAAACTCCTATCGTGTTAGAGCGTTTGAATGTGAAACTGATCAAGAATATGTAAAAAATTTGAGGTGTTTGAGATGAAAGAAAAGTTTTTTCATGGATCCAAGGAGAAGTATAAAATTTTAGAAATAGAAGGAAACGAAGATGGTTTGTTTTTTACATTAATAGAAAATAAGAGTTCAAGATTTGATAAAGAAAACTCAAAATATACTAAAATTACAATGAAACTTGATAAAAAAGAAACTGCATTACTAATATTTATATTACAACAAGCTCTCCAGAAGATGATAAAATGAAGCTACAACTACTTGTTGTTGCTTCCATACTTTTAATTCTCAAGCTATTCCTTATACCTTTGAACTTTAAACAAAAAACTTTTTATACTCCTTTCGATAAAGTTACCGTCCAAGTTTACAAAGCCAACTTCTACAACCGCTCGTCATATTTTTTAATTATTGACAAGGATGGACAAATTTCAAATGTATATATAAACTTTAATGGCACAATGGAAAAGAATGACATGTTTGCTTACTGTTTCAAGATAAGAACTACAACATTCTTAGTGGCAAGAGAACCGATGATATAAAATTTATATAATATGTTTATAAATTAGTTTTTATGAACGGTCAAGAGGAGAATATTCTAAACGAAATAAAAAGTAACAAATTAAAAAATTTAATAGAAGAATTTTTAGACATGTGTACAAG
>Ga0256834_1002426_pt1 | contig 11753 bp, 8 predicted proteins | sample 4281140metaG_FD_190536 | JGI IMG/M metagenome (GOLD analysis project Ga0256834, IMG submission 190536) | Hydrothermal vent microbial communities from East Pacific Rise, Pacific Ocean - 4281-140 | ecosystem: Environmental > Aquatic > Marine > Hydrothermal vents | place: Pacific Ocean: East Pacific... | reverse complement strand
ACGGCACTATCTTCAATTTGCCAAAGTGGTTTAAGGATAATCAGACTTAATTGGTAAACACGGGTTTAATTCCGCTCACGGCTGATCCTCGCTGCGCTCGGGCCTGCGCTGGCGCGGCCTGATCGGCCGAGGTGCGGTCGCACCTAGTTTCAGAAGTTTACGGCTGAGTATACCGCAGGGTTTGCCGAAGCGTGTTGCTATTCACAACTTTCTTACAAAGAATTTAGTGGCTTTTTGTTGGGGTTGGGTTCACAACAGAAATCAGATACAATGTGTACCTTACGTAAACTATTCAGTGAGACGTTTTAATGAAATTTGTGATGCCGTTTCTTGTGGCTGCTTCTATGTTGTTTTCAACATCGTTAATTGCCAAACCCCTTAATATTGATGTCAGTGAGTTCACGCTCAAAAACGGCATGAAAGTTGTGGTTATTCCTGCCCACCGCGCGCCTGTTGTAACCCATATGGTGTGGTATAAAGTTGGTGCGGCTGATGAAGAGAATCGCAAATCTGGCATTGCCCACTTTCTTGAGCACCTGATGTTTAAAGGCACTAAAAACCGCCCTGCTGCTGATTTTTCAAAAATCATTTCACGCAATGGTGGCCAAGACAACGCTTTTACCCATCAAGATTATACGGGCTACTACCAGAGCATTTCTAAAGACCGTTTAGAAATGGTGATGGAGCTGGAAGCTGATCGGATGCAAAATCTGATTATTTTGGACAAAGACATTGCAACTGAACGCGATGTGGTGAAAGAAGAGCGCCGCACCCGCACCGACAACAAGCCTGATAGATTGTTCAACGAGCAACTTTATGCCGCGCTCTATACTGCTCACCCATATGGCATTCCCATTATTGGCTGGATGTCAGAAGTTGCAAAGCTAACCCGCGCCGATGCAATTGCGTTTTATAAAAAGTATTACACGCCTTCAAACGCCATTTTGGTTGTTGCAGGAGATGTGACACCTGAACAAGTTTTAGCGCTGGCAAAGAAACATTATGGTGTTTTGAAAAACAGTGCCACGCCAGGGCCACGGGTTCGCACCCAAGAGCCAAAGCCCATCGCCGCGCGCCGTGTCATCATGCGTGATAAACGCGTTGCCTCGCCTTATGTGACCCGCATGTATTTGGCCCCTAGCTTTTTACGCGCTAAAAAAAGCGAAGCTGAAGCTCTTGACCTATTAGCCGATGTTTTGGGTGGTGGCACAACCAGTCGCCTTTACAAACAATTTGTTATTAAAGACAAAATAGCGGTTAGTGTTGGTGTTTGGTATTCTGGATCAAATATGGATTCTGGCACGTTTGGCATATATGCTGTCCCACTACCGGGTGGTGATCTGGACGCACTTGAAAAGAAATTAGATGCCTTCATTGCGCAAACGCTCAAAACAGGTATCACCCAAAAAGAGCTTGATCGTTCACGCCGTGTGATGAAAGCAGAAACTGTTTATACCCTTGATAGCCAAGCCTCACTCGCCAATGTTTTTGGTCGTGCACTGGTTGGCGGGCGTTCGGTTGAGCATATTTTATCTTACCCTGATCGCCTTGATGCGGTCACGCTAGACGATATTAAAAATGCAGCTGCCAAAGTGCTTAAAATTGAGCGCTCGGTAACTGGACACCTTTTAAACGACAAATCTAAGTAACAGGCTAGCAAATCCCATGAAAAAAATTATTTCTACATTCGTTGGCTTGTTTGCAAGTTTGTTTATGCTTTCAAGCACAGCCCACGCCATCGAAATTCAAGTGGTAAAATCTGACACGGGCGTTACCGCTTGGTTGGTTGAAGATCACTCAAACCCGCTTATTGCCATGCGTTTTTCATTCAAAGGTGGGTCGACAAGCGACCCAGATGAAAAATTAGGCATGAGCGATTTTCTATCAGGCATGCTTGATGAAGGGGCGGGCGATATTAAGTCCACTGAGTTCCAACAGATCATTTCAGACCTGTCAATCAAGATGAGTTTTTCAGCTAAGCAAGATCGCTTTAACGGTTCTTTACAAACGCTCACTGAAAACCGTGATAAAGCTTTCTCGATGCTAAAGTTAGCTCTAACTTCTCCACGTATGGATGCTGCTCCATATGCTCGTATGTTACAACAAAATCTTGTTGGCCTTAAAACTGATAAAGAAAACCCTCGCACCATTGTTTCTCGCGCATGGTTAAAAACAATGGTTGGCAACCATCCTTATGCACGGCCGAAAACAGGCACTGAAGTAACTTTAAAAAACATCACAGCACAAGACCTTAAAGACAAAGCAAAAATGTTGTTCACCCGTGATGACCTATTGATCGCGGTAACTGGTGACATTGATGCCAAAACCCTCAAGAAACTCCTTGATGATACCTTTGGCTCATTACCAGCAAAATCTTCTGTGCCAAGCATTACCGATGCGAGCGTGAATACCAAAGCGATGGTTCAAATTATTGATCGCAATATGCCCCAAAGCGTTATCCAATTTGGCCAACCTGGCATTAAGCGTTTGGATAAAGACTTTATCCCTGGTTACATCGTTTTCCATATTCTAGGCAGTGGGCAATTTTCATCGCGCTTGATGGAAGAAGTTCGCGAAAAACGCGGGTTAGCTTATTCAGCTTATGCTACCCTTTTTCCGATGGACCATGCTGGGTTGGTTTTGGGTTCAACGGCAACGGTAAATGCGCGCGTTGGCGAGACTGTTAAAGTCATTCGTGACGAGTTTGCGCGAATGCAAAAAGATGGTCCAACCCAAAAAGAGCTTGATGAAGCGGTTGCCTATTTAACGGGCGCTTATGCGCTAAGGTTTGATACCAATTCAAAAATTGCGGGCCAATTGCTTGGCACAATGACAGCGCGAAGCGGTATTGATTATATCAAAAACCGCAATGCACTCATTCGTGCCGTGACGTTGGCTGATGTTAAGCGCGTGGCTAAACGTATTTTGAAAGCCGATCAATTGACTTTCACTATCATTGGCAAGCCCGAAGGTGTTACAGCAACAACAAACTAATCGCCAATTTGAGCCAGAACAATATTCACACCACACCTTTGTGTGTAGCTTTTTGTGAATAATTTAGTTCTGGCTCTAATCTTATCAAACGCCTAGACTCTGAACAAATTGGCAAGGGAATCAGCTAAGAACTGCTTCTCGTTTGCATTGAAATAAAGGGGCGCTTTGGTGCATATTCAACAAGATGTTTCTCGCTGTTTGTCAGCTGCAATTGGTGATGCTGGGTTAAGCCCTGCAGAGCTTGATGGTACGTTAGAAAGAGCCGAACTGGCGCTTGAAAAAATGCGGGCGCTGCACAAATCAGGCCAACTTGCACTGTTGGATGTTCCCAATCAAACCGATGATCTGGCTGCGTGTGAAGAAGCAGCTAAAATTTTAATGACGGGCGCTACGGACGTGGTGCTGCTTGGCACAGGCGGTTCAAGTCTTGGGGCGCAAGCCTTGGCGCAATTGGCTGGTTATAAAGTTTCAGGTATTATTCCTTTCAAGCTTAATAACCGCACTTTACGCGTCCACTTTCTTGATAACCTTGATGCTGAGATGCTTGACCAAGCTTTGCGAGATCAGGGCATGTCGACCACCCGGTTTTTAGCGGTTTCAAAATCTGGCAGCACCGCTGAGACTGTCATGCAAATGACCATCATGCTTGATGCGCTAAAAGACAACGGGCTGGATTGGAACGCAGCCAATCATATGGTTGTCTTAACCGAGTTAGACAAACCTGATACCAACACAGTTTTAAAACTGGCAAAGCGCCACAAACTGATGGCTTTGGAGCATTCTAGTGATATTGGCGGGCGTTATTCTGTCCTCACAAACGTTGGTATGCTTCCAGCTATCGTAATGGGGCTTGACCCTCGCATCATTCGTAAAGGGGCGCAAACGCCTACGAATGATGTTTTCAGTTCAAAATCGGCAAAAGACATTCCTGCTGCACTTGGCGCGGCGGTCAATATTGCGTTGATGGAAAACAAGGGTATTACCACCACTGTTATGATGCCTTATGCTGATCGCCTGCGGTTATTCTCAACTTGGTTCCAACAGCTTTGGGCTGAAAGTGTGGGTAAGGACGGCAAAGGCACAACACCGCTAGCAACCGTTGGCCCTGTCGATCAACACAGTTTGATGCAATTGTTTTTAGACGGGCCGCGTGACAAGTTGCTTAACGTCATTCAACTGCCTACAGCGGGCGAAGGTCCACAAATTCCAGTGTCGTTTCGCTCTGACCCATTGGTTGGCTATCTGGCGGGACATTCGGTTGGCGATCTGACCGATTGTCAACAACGCGCAACGGTTGAAACTTTCACCCGTAATAAACGCCCTGTACGGGTGTTTAAAATGGATGGCCTTGGCGAAGAGCAATTGGGTGAACTCATGATGCACTTTATGCTTGAGACGATTTTGACAGGCTATATGATGGGCATTGACCCGTTTGACCAGCCAGCGGTTGAGCAATCAAAAATTTTGACCCGTGAATTTTTATCCAGCATGTAGGCTGATTGGCAGCCTTTAAAGGAACCACACTTTTGACCATTAGGCGCTTACCAGAAGGTACGATCAACCGCATTGCAGCTGGCGAAGTGATTGAACGCCCTGCCAGTGTGGTTAAAGAACTGGTTGAAAACGCCATTGATGCGGGCAGTCACCAGATCAATGTGCATTTGGTTGATGGTGGGCGCACGCTCATTCGCGTGGCTGATGATGGCAAGGGCATGAACGCTGATGAATTGGCTTTAGCGGTTGAACGCCATGCCACATCTAAATTGCCTGATGATGATTTGGTCAATATTCAAAGCCTTGGTTTTCGCGGTGAGGCCCTGCCCTCCATCGGGGCGGTGTCGCGGCTTAAAATTATATCGCGAGCCCGTGGTTCAAACGAAGCACATGAAATCCGTATTGAAGGTGGCCATGTGCACGATGTACGACCAGCATCTGGTGGTGATGGCACCGATATTGAAGTGCGCGATTTGTTTTATGCCGTCCCTGCCCGACTTAAATTTTTAAAGGCCGAACGAGCTGAAACGGGCGAAGTCGCCGCCATTATGCGCCGCCTTGCAATGGCGCGACCTGACATTGGTTTCAGTCTTATGTCGGGCGAGCGCCAATTGATTAACTTGGCAAAAAATGCCCCTGATATTGAAGGTCAGAAAAAACGCTTGTCTGATATTGAAGGTCAGAAAAAACGCTTGTCTGATATTATGGGGGCTGATTTTATTGAAAACAGTGTACCGATTGATGCGGTGCGCGAACCTTTTTCAATCCAAGGCTTTGCCAGCCTGCCAACGCTAAACCGATCACAATCAACCATGCAATTCATGTTCGTTAATGGCCGCGCTGTTAAGGACCGCACCTTGCTTGGCGCGGTGCGTGGAGCCTATTCTGATTTTTTGATGAAACAACGCTTTCCAATGGTGGCATTGTTTATCACCAGCCCGCCAGAATATGTTGATGTAAATGTGCACCCAGCAAAGGCCGAGGTTCGGTTCCGCGATCAGCGCAGCGTGAATTCAATGATTATTTCTTCCATTCGCGAGGCTATTGGCTTTGCTGGACACCGCACCGCCTCAACCAATAGCGAGAACACCATCAACGCATTTCGCAATTCTGTTCAGGGCCAATATGATGGTTCGCACGGCAAACATTTTTCGCCAACGCGTCCAAGAATGGGCGAGCATGCCTTTAATGAAGATGGGCAAAACTCTGGCGTGCAAAGCTTTGATGGCTTTGCCTCCACCAGCGCCGATACCAGCGCGCACAATGCACCACTATCTGATGATGTAGACAAACCACTTGGCGCGGCACGGGCGCAATTTCATGAAAACTACATTCTAACCCAAACCAAAACTGGCATTGTCATTGTCGATCAACACGCAGCGCATGAACGTTTGGTTTTAGAAAAACTCAAAGCCCAACGAGAAGCCAATGCCATTGCCATGCAGCCGCTACTGGTTCCAGAGGTGATTGCCATGGATGCTGCAAGTGTTGAACGGTTCGCTGGCGTTGCTGATGAGTTGGCACAAGCAGGCTTAGTGCTTGAACCTTTTGGACCCGATGCGATTGTGGTGCGTGAAGTGCCTGCACTTTTAGCTGGCGCCAAGATTGCAAATCTCATTAATGATCTATCAAACGATCTCGACACCATTGGCGAAGGCTTGAGTTTAAACGAGCGATTTGAACATGTGCTGGCCACCATGGCGTGCCACGGGTCAGTGCGATCAGGTCGCCGTCTAAAACCAGAAGAAATGAATGCGTTGCTTCGCGGTATGGAAGCAACGCCGTTTTCTGGTCAATGCAATCACGGCCGCCCGACATATGTAGAACTATCTCTAGCAGACATCGAGCGACTGTTTTCGCGGCGTTAGAGTCGGTCTGGTTTAAATTGAACCAGACCGACCAACTTAAGGTATTGATAATCTTGCGTTTCATGCAGTGTTTGTGATTCAAACAAAACATGAAACGCTCTAGTGAAACGACTTAAAACGTTCCATAGGCTCGGCTTTGCACATCTGTGTTGTGTAACACTTCATCGACATAACCTTTGAAGTCTTTAAACGGATTGCCATCTGTGGTCATTACATCTGGCGTTAGCTTTTGAACTTCTGTAAGAATCATCTCACCAACTTTTCTTTTTTCCGTTGGTGTGAGGTTTGCAAATTCTGGATGCGTTTGAGCATATTTTTTATATGCTGATTCATAAACTTTTTGCCCAAATTCCATATTTGCTTCATCGCCATCACCCATTGAGAAAAATTTTAATGCGGCATAGGCAGCATCTTTTACTGGCGTAGAAGAGATAACCTTGGATGTTAACTCATCGGTTATATATTCTTCCAATGTCATATCAGGTTTTTTAAGTGGTGCATGACCATCTGCTATATTGTCAGGCGCTGCAAACATATCAATCGTTGGTGTCATTGCGGGTGGCAGAGCTATGTTTTTACCATCAATGTTTGCAACATAAACCCGTTCACCAAACTGATTAACCATCGCTTTTGCCGCATTAGGGGTAAATTGAATATTTATGCCAAGACCTGTTGTGCCAGGAAGAATCGCTTTAATGCCTTCCCCAACACCGCGTGCGATTGCACCGCCTTTGCTTTTTGGCAATTTAAGTTTTCTACGGGTTTTTTCTTTTTCTTGTGAATTAACAACAAAATCGTTGGCATCACCAGATTCTGCACCAATTAAGAAAATCAAATCACCTTCTTGGCCAGAATTGTTTCCACCACCATGATTGGCATTAATATCCTGTGGTTTGGTTCTGATTTGCGCATAAAAATTAGTGCCATTAAGCATTGGAACCTTACTGCCATCCATCATGATGTCGTAATTAATGCCGACGGTAGCGCTATCAAATGCTTTTTCTAGAGCTGACATTCCTTGAGTTTCAGGTTCCAAGTTAAATGCTTCTACATTTGTATTCGTTCCAGTAATTGCATCTGCAACCTTGCCTGCACCGTGTGCGCTTGCGTTCATTAGGTCACGCATGGTGATACCAATTCGAATACGTGCATTGTTCCAATGTTGGGTATCAAACTGCGGGGACTTTTCCATTTTGCCCGTTTGTTTGTTTTTGCGCGTTTTTGGTGTTTTCCCAGCTGGGAGCTGCATTGCATCACGGACAGATTTTGCCTTGTTGTTTTGTACGCTCTCACCAACGCCCATCAAAAAATCAGCTTGAACTTTTGGCAACTTATTAATTTCTCTAACGATACTCTTTGCAATTGGTTTTGGCAGTCCTTCGATGAATTTTGGCACGGCTGCTGCGCGAATTTGCATAACCATATGACCCCAGTCATTGCCAGCGGCCTGATCGCCAAAGTAAGTTTCCAAATTGTCTGTATATAATTCAAACTTGGTACCCGTTGGCATTTTTTGTAAAAAGTTTGCAACTGGCTCACCAAAGAATTTGGCTGCCTTGGCTTTATCAACACCACCGTTTTGCGCATTCATCAGTACGGCACCATAAAATCCAGATGTTCCTGTTTGACCACCATTTACAGGATCCTTGGACAAATCAGCTGTTGGCAATTGACCCATTTTACTGATGTCCATACCTTTTATTTCATGCTCAACCTTTTCGATATGCTCCATTTTTTTGGTGTTGGCCTCACCAAACATTTCCACCCGCTTTTCGTGTTTTGTAAGAGGAACAGTGATTGGTTCATGACGCGTTTGATAAGGAATCGTGATTTCGTCACCAGGCATCAATCGGTCATTTTTTGTGTCATTCAAACTCATTAGTTCAGGATACTTATTTTCATCGCCCAAATATTGTTGCGCGATTGAAGAATAGGTTTCGCCTGGTAAAACAACTTTCATTTCCGTTTTTGGTAGCTCTTTACCAATAGGGAATAAATCCACACCTAGAGCTGTAGGATCAAACTCTAAAGCAGGTCCTGTCGGGAGCGTTTGCGGATTATCAGGCATAGCCAACGGAACCGTTTTGAAGCTATCTGCTTTGACTGTTTTTAAATCCACGCCTTGCCAAACTGTTTCCACACTTTCTTTTTTGGTTTCAGGTTGAGCTAGCTGAGGTCGAGGCTGATTGGCTTGTTGTTTAGAAGGAATAGTTAACCGCATTCCTGGCTGCAACCTATCGCTATCAAGAATATTGGCACTCATAATAGCTTCGTACTTAGTTCCATCACCGTAATACTTTTTTGAAATCGACCACAAGGTTTCATTCTTTTTTACGGTGTGAACTGGTGTCTCAGGCTGACGGTCAGTTTGTGCTGTGGTCACGGCTGTATCAAATTTATCTGCTTGTACAACACCACCTGCCAAAGCATTATCTTTGGCAGGGGTAACAGTTGGGTTTATAATTGCATTTGAATCGGTCATCAAAAATCCTATTTGATTAGTTGGTTCATCCCAATGACAATTAAACCAAAAAATTAACCGATTTTCGACTGGTGCAGGATACGTAGATCGCTACGTAGTTTTAGGTTCATCCACCTCTTTCACACCAACAGCGGCGCGATATAAGTGCCATGTGGAATGACCAAGAATTGGCAACACAACAATCAACGCAACAAAAAACGAAGCTAAACTGAGTGCAAATAAAACACCTATAATTCCAGCCCATAGCGCCATTGGCTTCGGATTTTTCAACACCACTTTTACCGAAGTAATCATCGCAGTTACAAAGTCCACGTGCTGATCGAACAGCAATGGCAAAGACACAACAGTAAGCGAGAACACGATAAACGAAAGAGCGATACCGGCGGCATTGCCCAATACAAAGAACAAAAAGCCAGAGGGGGTTGTCATGATCGCATTGACCAACTCTGGGAAAGCAATCGGTTTCATACCAAAAAAGATCACATAAAGAGCAACGGCAATATCAAGCCAAATGATATAAGAGAACGTTGTCACCACTGCCATCCAGCTTAGGTCTTTGCCTCCTGCTGTGCGTGTTGATGAGATAACGCATGACCAAGACAATTTTTTGCCTTGCTCAAGACAATGGGAAACTTCATAAATTCCCGATGCTACAAATGGTGCAAGCAAGGCAAAACCTGTTGCCATCGGGTAGACGTAATAATTTATTTCTAAGGTATTGAGCAAATATATCATCACCCAACCCAAAGCTGCATATGCAAGTCCAAACGCCAAACCATACTGCGGTGCTTTGGCAAAGTCACGTAAGCCTGCCCGCATCGCCTTGGAAATATGGCTATATTCTAGCGTATTTACCGTTGGTTTTACGGCTTTTATAACTTCAAATTCTTCTTTAATGTCTTTTACTGAGCCTGTCATGGTCCCTCCAATTATTTTCGTTTTTGAATAAGTATGGCGCGATGAGCAAAATTGCACAAGGCAGAACTTTACTCTGCGCAATGCGCGTCGCTGGAAAATTACTGGTAACTCATTGGCAAGTCATTGGTAAATCACTAGCAAATCGCTGGCATATCATTGGCAAATCATTGTATGGTCTGGCCGATGAGCTGGAACAGACATAAAGATAAAAAAACGCGGCGCGGTTATCACCATGGAAACTTGCGCGAAGCATTGATTGATGCTGCGTTGGGTTTAATCGCTCGCAAGGGGCCAGAAGGGTTTACCTTTGCTGAAGCTGCTCGCGAAGCAGGTGTTAGTGCGGCGGCACCTTATCGCCATTTTAAAGATCGTGAAGAATTGGTTCTTGAAGTGTCACGGCGCGGCTATGAGCAATTTGCCGAACGCCTTACCAAAGCATGGGACGGTGGCAAACCAGATGCCAACACCGCCTTAAAGCATGTGGGCCAAGCTTACTTAGAATTTGCCCGCACCGACACAGCGTTGTTCAGCGCCATGTTTGAAAGTGGCATTCCTGTATCAGCTGACCGTGACCTGAAAAAAGCCAGTGATGCTGCTTTTGATGTAATCCAAAATGCAGCAGAAAAAATTTGCGCTACAATTGAAAAACAACCAAGGCCGCCTGCCCTTATGGTGGCTTTACATATTTGGTCAATGACCCATGGCCTTGCCAGCTTGTTTGCGCGCGGTGATAATGCGCGCCGCAGCTTACCCATGCCGCCAGAAGATTTACTGGAAGCGGGCGTACTGCTATATTTAGACGGGCTGGGTGTGCCTAGGTAAGGCAGGTGTGAGCAACGATATAGTTTTAGGTTCACGCTCGTAACCAATTCGTATTGCTATCCAAATTTTACTCTAATCTCAGACTGTTTGCATTACAGAAAACCACTACTAATTTAATCTAGATCAATGCACCTTTTCTAAAAACTCATCAGTATAATGATAGTTCCCAGCATGGTTTTAGATCATGGTGGTCTGGGATGCTGGGTTGTAAAAGCAGGAGTAACAACTCATGAAATTGACTTATAAAACTATAAAACCTGTCCTCTCAGTCATCGGCGTTATAGCGCTCTCAACTATCGCCCCACAAGTTTCCTATGCTGAAAGTGTTGGCCAGTGTTTACGCCATTGTGAACTTGGCAATGGTCAATCTAAACATAGCGCAATTCAAGGCGCGGCTCAGTTGAGGTTACAACAAGAGTGTGAGAAGGCATGCCAAGATCTGGGAGAAGCTCGATCAGCGTATATTAAGTGTATTAAAAATGCGACGAGTCAATCTGACCGCAAAGCATGCCGAGCAGATTATCGCTCAGACCGACCTGATACTTGGAAATACCGTTGAAGTAAAAATTGTTCAGTTGGCATAGGTGTCGGGTTAAATTGAGCAGGCTTATTTTCACTTAACTAAGTAGGGAAGGTCGTTTTAGCAAAAAGGCTGACTTGAGCCAGCCTTTTCAATTTGCTTTTGCCTTCCCTTCTTTTGACCCTTTATATCAGGTCAATGACCAGTCTCCTTGGGAAATTTTTACCCAAAGCAGCGGCTAAAGTTCACTTTAATATTGGTCATGGTCATGCTCATGCTCATTATGGCACAAGCGTTAGAAACGTGGTCGATAGATCTGCCGTTAGTATCTAGAGCGTTTCATGTTTTGTTTGAATCACAAACACTGCATAAAACGCAAGATTATCAATACCTTAAATATGTCGTTCTGGTTCAATCTAAACCAGAACGACTCTAGTACTTTCTAACTCTCCCAGCTGCTATTCTCTATTATTACGGTGTGGGGGTTTATTGTGTCGTGGGTTGCCAAGTCCAATAGTCAACAACGGGGAATATTGAAACAAATAAAATTGCTCTCCTCTTGACACATGGCCATGCCTTACCTACCTATGTAAATGTAATAAACATTAACATAGTGCTCAACTTTAACCAATGAGAGGTCGAAATGGAACTGGCA